>ERZ1034713.1378-NODE-1378-length-10853-cov-30.512502_pt1 | contig 10853 bp, 9 predicted proteins | sample MGYA00520692_ERZ1034713 | MGnify/ENA primary metagenome ERZ1034713 (study PRJEB33766, sample SAMN09781717) | gut metagenome | biome: gut microbiome | host: Homo sapiens | place: Madagascar | study: EMG produced TPA metagenomics assembly of the PRJNA485056 data... | reverse complement strand
AACCCCTGTTGTCAAGCCATTTTTCAGTTTTTTGCCGAAATAAATTTAATTTTCGCTTTGTTTTGGAACGCCCGGCAGCGTGTAGCTGATTATCTGCCAGGTACTTGATTTTTTTATTTTGCACGTTCCTGTTCATAAACCCCTTGTGCAATTTGTCTATCTTTACTCTTGTGCCCGGAAGTGTGACTTTTGCACTTCCCTGTCATAAAAAAGAGACCACTGCACAAAATGCTGTGCAGCAGCCTCGTCCTGAAATATTTATGTGATTCACTCATCCAGATAATCCCGCAGCAGCTTCGCGCGGCTGGGGTGGCGCAGCTTGCGCAGCGCCTTTGCTTCGATCTGCCGCACCCGCTCCCGGGTCACATTGAACTCCTTGCCCAGTTCTTCCAGCGTGCGGGCACGGCCATCCTCCAGACCAAAGCGCAGGGTGATGACCCGCTCCTCCCGGGGCGTCAGGCTTTTAAGGACATGCAGCAGCTCCCGCCGCAGCAACTGGCGCCCGGCTTCGTCCACCGGGACACCGGCATCCTCGTCCTGAATAAAGTCCTCCAGATGGGCGTCCTCTTCCTCCCCCACCGGCGTTTCCAGACTGATAGGCTCCTGCGACAATTGCAGCAGTTCCCGCACCTTGTCCGGCTCCAGTTCCAGTGCGGCGGCGATCTCCTCCACAGTAGGCTCGCGCCCATTTTTGTGCAGCAGGTCTCCCGCCATTTTCTTGACCCGGTTGATGCTTTCCACCAGATGCACCGGGATGCGGATGGTGCGTCCCTGATCCGCAATGGCACGGGTGATGGACTGACGGATCCACCATGTTGCGTAGGTGGAGAACTTGAAGCCCCGCTCCGGCTCAAATTTTTCCGCCGCCTTCATCAGGCCAAGATTGCCCTCCTGGATCAGATCCAGAAAAGGCAACCCCCGCCCGGCGTAACGCTTGGCTACCGACACCACCAGCCGCAGGTTCGCCTCGCTCAAAGCGCGGCGGGCATCCGCATCCCCTGCCCGGGCGGCCTTTGCCAGTGTCATCTCCTGTCCGGCGGTCAGCAGCGGCACCCGGCCGATCTCCTTTAAATAGGTCTTGACCGGGTCATCCAGCGCCACACCCTCGGAGGAAAGCTCATTCTCCAGCCTGCCGATCTGGGCATCATCCAGCACAGGCAGCTCGGCAGGCTCCTCCTCTGCCAGATGGACGCCCCGCTGCTCCAGCGCCGCGTAAAGCTCGTCCAGCTGTGCAACATCAAAATCCGCTTCTTCCATGGCACGGCTGATCTGCTCCGGGGTCAGGGTGTGACGGTGAGCCTTTGCGGCAAGGCTGCGGGCAAGTTCTTCCGTTTGCGACAATTTCTGCATGATTCCTGCTCCTTTTCTCTCCAGCTCCAGCCGGAGGGAAAACAGGGATCAGTCTTGTTCGGGCAGCGTCCCCTGCTTTTTTTCGCGCATCGACTGAAGATACTGTGTGATCTCATCGCCGGACATTGCAGCAGCTTTGCTAGCAACCGGCATCCCCCGGGCGATCCTGTCCAGATACAGATGGATATCCTCCGGGGTGCAGTTCACATCGCTGTATTGTGCCGCAAGTCGGCTCAGTTCATTCAATGCTTCTTCGCTTGCAAATGCCCGCAGTGCAGTCAGGCTGAGCTCCACGCCCTCCCGGCTGCAATTGAGCATCGCTTCGTACAGTTCCTTCTGCTGCGGCTGGATGAATTGCTCCGCCGTCAGCTGTTGCTTGGCCAGTTCCAGATAGCGCGGCTCCCGCAGGATGGCTGCCAGCAGCCGCTGCTGGGCACTGGCAATGCCCAGCGCCTGACTGCCGCCTGCGCTGTAAGGAACCTTGATCTGATCCATCTCGCCGGAATGCAGCCGCTCGTGGTTTTTCTCCCGGCGGTACTTGCCGCCTGCCCGCTTTACTGCGGTGCCCAGCTGCGCCAGAATGGCGGTTTTGGAGATGTTTGTCTCCTCTGCCAGCCGCCCGGCGTACACCTCCTGCTCGGTGGGGTTGGAGCGTTCAGCCAGCATTTCCACAGCATCCTTTATATATTGCAGACGCTGTGCATCCTGTGAGAGATCATACTGCTCCCGCAGGCGCTTGAGCCGGAAGTCCAGCGCATTGCCCACCCCGTCCAGAAGTGCCTGAAAGCGCTCCGGGCCGTATTTTTTGATGTACTCGTCCGGGTCCTTTGCACCGGGGATCTGCAAAACACCCACCTTTACCGGGCTGTTGCGGAACAGCTCCAGCGAGCGCAGGGTCGCTTTCTGGCCGGCTTCGTCCGAGTCGTAGCTCAGAATGACCTCATCGGCGTACTCGCTGATGATGCGCACCTGACCGGGGGTCAGGGCGGTGCCGCAGGCGCAGACAGCAGTATCGATGCCCGCCTGATGCATACTGATGACGTCCATGTAGCCCTCGCACAGCACGAACCGCCGGGAGGCGCTGCGCTTGGCAATCTGCATGGCGAACACCGTCTCGGATTTGTGGTAGACCAGCGTTTCCGGGCTGTTGACATATTTGGGTTTGGAGTCGTCCATCACGCGCCCGCCAAAGGCTATGATATTGCCGCGCAGATCAAAGATGGGGGTCATGACGCGCTTCCAGAACAGGCAGTAGATGCGCCCGGAGGGACTGCGCTTGAACAGGCCGCTGGCATCCAGTTCCTGCTGGTTGTAGCCCTTATCCCGCAGGTACTGGTACAGTGCCTGCCCATCGTTGGGGGCGTAGCCCAGCCCGAACCGGACGATGGTCTTATCGTCCAGCCCGCGCCGCCGCCAGTAGGCGCGCGCCTGCCGCGCCTCCTCCACGGTAGAGTTCAGGCAGGCATGGAAAAAGCGGGCTGCTTCCTTGTTCATGGAGAGCACCCGGCTGCGCAGACGGCCGGTCTTATCGTCCTCCTGCGGCTCCGGCATACCGGCGCGGGAAGCCAGCATCTTGATGGCCTCGCCGCTGCTGATATTGTTGATCTTTTTGACAAAGCTGATGGCATCTCCGGCTGCCTGACAGCCGAAGCAGTAAAAGCTTTGGGTGTCAGGGTACACATAGAAGGATGGCGTTTTTTCGCTATGAAAAGGGCACAGACCGCCGTACAGACGTCCCTTGCGCTTGAGCTGCACATAGCTGCCCACCAGTTCCACGATGTCGGTGCGGCGGGTGAGCTCCTCGATGTATTCGTGTGGGATCATGTTGATTTAAACGACCTCTCCAGTTTTAAAGGACGTGCCATTTCTGGGGCACGAACAGTTCTTCAAAGGTGCGGATGGCAAACTCGTCGCTCATACCGCTGATGTAGTCGGTGACGGCGCGTTCCCGTCCCTCCTGATAGGCCAGCTGCACATAAAAGTTGGACATCTGATCCACATGGGTCAAGTAGTACTCGTACAGTTCCGCGATAAGCTTGTCCACTTTCTGCTCTTCACGCTTGGCGTTTTTGTCCACATACACGGTGGCGTACATGAAATCCCGCAAAGCGAGAAAGGCCTCGTATTCCTCCGTGCCCATGCGGACATCCCCCTCGCTGTGGGTGAGGATGCTGTTGATCATGGTGGTGATGCGGGCAGATTTGGTCTGCCCCAGCACTGCCGTGCAGTCCTTGGGCAGGGTGGCAGCGTCCAGCACACCGGCGCGCACGGCGTCCTCAATATCGTGGTTGACAAAGGCGATCTGATCTGCCAAGCGCACGATGCGCCCTTCCGGGGTGGCTGCCCATGTACCCTTGGTGTGGGTCACGATACCGTTGCGCACCTCCCATGTCAGGTTAAGGCCCTCGCCATCCTTTTCCAGCCGGTCCACCACACGCAGGCTTTGCATATAATGGTGGAAGCCGTCCGGGCAGAGGGCGTTCAGTGCCTTCTCTCCTGCGTGACCAAAGGGGGTATGCCCCAGATCATGCGCAAGGCTGATGGCCTCGGTCAAGTCCTCGTTCAGGCGCAGACCCCGGGCGATGGTGCGGGCGATCTGCGAAACTTCCAGCGTATGGGTCAGCCGGGTGCGGTACAGATCGCCCTCCGGCGAAAGGAACACCTGCGTTTTCTGCTTGAGACGCCGGAAGGCCTTGCAGTGCAGCACCCGGTCACGGTCCCGCTGGAACACCGGGCGCAGCGGATCCTGCGGCTCCGGCACAGCTCTTCCACGGCTTGCATCGCTGAAGGTCGCCCACGGTGCAAAGGTGAGGTGCTCGATCTCTTCGGTTCTCCGGCGCACATCCATACAGATCCTCCTTTTGTTTTTTGGGCTTCTCCCCTCCCCTCTGCGCGCAGCCGATCCCAATTGCTGCGCTGCGGCAATTGTAGCACATCGGCAGTGTCGAAGGGGGAAGTTCCGTGTCGGTTTGCAAAAAAGACTTTGTTTTTTAAAATGGTGCGTAGAACGGGTCAGACACCGTTACCTGAGCGCTGCCCCGGGTCAGTTCTCGCAGCTGCTCCAGCAACGGTGCTTCAGTGTGCTCCGGCATCTGCCAGCGCAGGGTGACACGGTCTGCAAACTCCGGCGGTGCCTGCTTTGCCCCGGCGGCATCAATGAGCAGGGACGCACGCTCGTAAAGGGCGTAGTCCACTGTCACCTGCAATTCCACCACGCTGCGCACCGTGACCACCTCGGCGTTTTCCAGCGCGCGGGCGGTAGCGGTGGTGTAGGCTCGCACCAAGCCGCCGGTGCCCAGCAGCACCCCGCCAAAGTATCGGGTGACCACCACGATCAGGTCGGTCAGGCCGCTGTGCTGCAACACCTCCAGCGCGGGCGTACCGGCAGTCTTGGCCGGCTCGCCGTCATCGGAATAGCGCTCGCGGTTGCCCGCCCGCAGACGGTAGGCATAAACATTGTGCCGCGCGGTGCGATTTGCCGCCCGCACCTGCTCCAGAAAGGCCACAGCGGCTTCCTCACTGTCAGCAAAGGAAAGCTGTGCAATAAAGCGGCTCTTTTTCTCTTCATATTCGCCGGTGGCCGTGCCCCGGACGGTGCGGTAATCCTCCACGTTAGATCCTCCTGATAATAACTCAGAATAAGTATAACACAAACGGGCGCAAATAAAAAGACTGACGAAGCCTTGCGGCCCCGCCAGTCTTTTTTAGAAGAAAGCAGTTAATCACTTGGTAAAGATCTGGATCCACTGATGACCCCAGGTGCTGTTGCTGTTGTAGTAGTAACCAACACTCATCTTGCGAGCCTCAGGGTTCAGGATGTTAGCACGATGGCCTTCGGAGTTCATCCATGCGTTGACGACCTCTTCAGGAGAGACGCTGCCCCATGCGGCATTCTCACCGGTGGGGGTATCGGTGACGCCGTAGTCCTTCAGGACGGTGAAGCACTTGGAGCCATCGGGACGGACGTGAGAGTTCACAACGGCGATCTCCTCGGCACGGGTCTGTGCAGCGGCGGTCAGATCGTCATCGCCCATTTCCAGAGCAGTCAGACCGTACTTTGCGCGCTGAGCATTGACCAGATTCAGAACTTCCTGACGATAATCCTCAGTATGAGAATTTTCGGGGTAAGAGAAGATCAGTACCCAGTAGTTGTTGTAGACACCGCCCTCGTAGTAGCCAACGCTCACGGTAGTAGCATCGGCGTTCAGGATACGCTCGCGGGTAAAGTCGGTAGCCATCCACTGATCCATTGCGGCATCGGGGGTGGAGCAGCCGGCCATGTAGTTCTCACCGATGGAAACATCGCTGATGCCGTTCTCTGCCAGAACGGTGAAATCGCGCTGACCGTTGGGACGAACGTAGGAGTAAGAAACTGCCAGCTCTTCGGCACGCTCCATTGCGGCGGCGTTGTGGCTGCTGTCGCCCAGAGCAACGGGAGCCAGACCAGCCTGTGCACGCTCGTTATTGACCAGAGTCAGGAAGCTGCGCTGGTAAGCGTCTTCCTCAAAGTAGGAGTTCTCTTCTTCCACAGAAGCGGTGGCAGGCATGGCAGCCTGTGCGGCGTTTGCGGTGACGGGCTTGAAGCCTGCAAAGCCAAAAACCACAGCCAGCGTCATGGCAGCTGCTGCGATATTCTTTACGGTACTCATTGCACGCTTCATAAGATTGCCTCCGGTCTGTTGCCTTATGCAGTGTGATCGTGGATATTGCAACTCATTTGCAACTCTGTCGTATCACATCTGCAACTCTTGTGTCACAAGAGTATCACAAAACCATACAGACGTCAAGAGGTTCAGAGGCCAATTTGCAGAAAAAATACAGATTTTTTAAAAATTCCCCGCCTTTTTATCGCAACTGGAGCGTAACAAAGAGTCCAAAAGCGTTACAGTCGTGTTGCGCTTCTCGCTGAAATCAGCCAAGTGCAACAGTTCCCGCACACTTTTCAGGGAGTTTTGGTGCGTTCCAGTTTGCATATTATAGTATTTATATGCATAACTTTGCATATCACGGTTTCTGTGTACGCTTTTGTGGCGCTTCGCTGTGTTTCCTTCTGCGTTCCTTTCCCACGGAAAGCAAATCGGAGCTGCTGTGCAGGGTCCGGCACAACAGCTCCTTGATAAAAAGCATAAAAAAGAGACCGCTGCACAAGTTTGCGCAGCGGCCTCTCACAATTCAGGCTATGCTATTGAACTATACTCAGGGGCAGGCGATCACAGAGCAGCCTTTGCTGCCTCGATCTGCTTGATGAGCTCGGGCACGACCTTGAACAGGTCGCCCACGATGCCGTAGTCAGCAACACCGAAGATGGGAGCACCCTCGTTCTTGTTGACAGCGATAATGCACTCAGAATCCTGCATACCGGCGGTGTGCTGGATGGCACCGGAGATACCCAGAGCCACATAGATCTTGGGGTGCACAGTCTTGCCGGTCTGACCAACCTGATGGTCAGCGGTCATCCAGCCTGCATCGGTGACGGCACGGGAAGCGCCCACGACACCGCCGCCCAGAGCGGCTGCCAGCTGCTCGGCCAGCTCGATGCCCTTGTTGACATCCTTGCTGATACCACGGCCAACGGAGACGATGACGTCTGCGCCGATCAGGTCGACCAGCTTCTCAGCGGCCTTCTCCACGCTCAGCACTTCGGTCTTGATGTCCTCAGCGGTCAGGCTGAAGGCGGGCTTGACGATCTGGCAGGCATCGGCCTTGGCCTGATCGAAGGGAGCCTTCTTCATAACGCCGGGACGCACAGTGGACATCTGGGGACGGAAACGGGGGCAGATGATGGTAGCCATCAGATGGCCGCCGAATGCGGGACGGGTCATCTTCAGGTTGCGGTCTTCCATATCGAACTTCTGCTTGGACAGGTCGATGGTGGAGCTCTCCTTCAGGAAGTCGATGTACTTTGCAGTGTCGATATCCAGATGGGTAGCGTCGGCGGTCAGGCCGGTGTGCAGACGGGCTGCGCAGCGGGGGCCGAGGTCACGGCCAATGTTGGTAGCGCCGATCAGCAGCACCTCAGGCTTGTACTCGTTGACCATATCGCACACGACCTTAGCGTATGCGTCGGTGGTATAATCCTTCAGCAGGGGGCTGTCGCAGACCAGAACCTTATCGGCACCGTAGCCGCCCAGTTCCTTGGCAATGCCCTCCACGTTGTCGCCCAGCAGCAGGCCGGTGACCTCGCAGCCCAGCTCGTCGGCCAGCTTACGGGCCTCACTTACCAGCTCGAAGTCAGTGGACATCAGTGCGCCCTGGCGCTGCTCGCAAAAGACCCATACGCCCTTGTATTCGTTAAAATCAGCCATTGTAATCCTATGCTCCTTTCATCAGATCAGGTGCTTCTTGGCCAGGATGCCAGCCAGCTGGGCAGCAACATCGTCGCCCTGCAGCATGGTGCCTGCGCCCTTCTGCGGAGGAGTGAAGGACTTAAAGACGTTCGTCGGAGAACCCTTCAGGCCAATGGTGTCCACCTCGATCAGCGGATCGTCCTTCAGTGCGTTGTAGTCGAACACTTCCATGGGCTTGTCGTAGCAGGTAAAGATGCCGTTCACGCTCATGTAGCGGGGGTCGTTCAGCTCCTTGATGCAGGTCAGCAGGCAGGGAGTCTGCACCTTGACCATCATGTAGCCGTCCTCCAGCATACGCTTCACGGTCAGGGTGTTGCCGTCCTTCTGGATGTCGGCAACATAGGTGACCTGCGGCAGATGCAGCTTTTCAGCGATCTGGGGGCCGACCTGTGCGGTATCGCCATCAATTGCCTGACGGCCGCAGAACACAACGTCCTCGGGGCCAACACCGATCTTGTTGACGGCAGCAGCCAGGATCTGGCTGGTTGCAAAGGTATCGGAACCGCCGAACTCACGACCGGAGACCAGAACAGCCTTATCAGCGCCGCGGGCCAGCAGCTCACGCAGCATGCCCTCTGCCGGCGGGGGACCCATGGTGACAACAACGACCTCGCAGCCGGTGGCGTCCTTCAGCTTCAGGGCGGCCTCCAGAGCGTTCAGGTCATCGGGGTTGGTGATGGTTGCCATGGATGCACGATCCAAAGTGCCATCGGGCTTGACGGACACCTTGCCGGAGGTATCAGGAACCTGCTTTACACAAACAATTGCTTTCATTGTAACTCTTGCCTCCCTTACTTCAGCAGCGCGCCGGAAATGACCATCATCTGCACTTCGCTGGTGCCCTCGTAGATCTCGGTGATCTTGGCATCACGCATCATGCGCTCGATGGGGTAGTCGCGGGTGTAGCCGTAACCACCGAACAGCTGCAGGCAGCGGCGGGTCACATCGCTTGCGGTGCGGGCTGCGATCAGCTTAGCCTGTGCAGCCTCAACGCTGTAACGAACCTTTGCGCCATCCATAGCCTGCTGCTTCTTCAGAGCGGCAGCATAAACCAGATACTTAGCAGCCTCAACACGAGCCTTCATCTCAGCCAGCTCGAACTGGGTGTTCTGGAAAGCAGCGATGGCACGACCGAACTGCTTGCGCTCCTTGACGTAAGCAACGGTCTCCTCCAGAGCGCCCTCGGCGATGCCCAGAGCCTGAGAAGCGATGCCGATACGGCCGCCGTCCAGCGTAGCCATTGCCAGCTGGAAGCCCTTGCCGCGCACGCCCAGCATACGATCCTTCGGGATACGGCAATCCTCAAAGATCAGCTCGCAGGTAGAAGAACCGCGGATACCCATCTTGTCCTCTGCCTTACCAACAGAGAAGCCCGGGTCGGTGCGCTCCACGATGAAGGCGGAGCAGAGCTTGGTGGGACGGCCGCGCTTATCCAGCACGTTATCGGTAACGGCGATGACGATGAACACATCAGCAAAGCCTGCGTTAGTGATGAAGATCTTGGAGCCGTTCAGCACCCAGCAGTCATCCTCTTCCTTGGCAATGGTCTGCTGACCCTGCGCATCGGTACCAGCGCCCGGCTCGGTCAGGCCGAAAGCACCCAGCCACTCGCCGCTGCACAGCTTGGGCAGGTACTTAGCCTTCTGCTCGGGGGTGCCGTTCTCGTAAATGGGGGCAGCGCACAGGCTGGTGTGAGCAGAGACGATGACACCGGTGGTGCCGCAGACCTTGCTCAGCTCTTCCACTGCCATGACGTAGGACAGCACGTCGCCGCCTGCACCGCCGACAGAGGTGGGGAAGTAAATACCCATCATGCCCAGCTTGCCCATCTTTTCGACGGTCTCTTTGGGGAAGTACTCTTCTGCATCAACTTTCTTAGCCAGAGGCTTGACTTCGTTTTCAGCAAACTCGCGGTACATTTTCTGCACCATCTGCTGCTGCTTGGACAGAGTAAAATCCATCGCTATATCCTCCTAACAGGTCTTTTTTCATTTACCGGAATAGTCCGGTGCAAACAAATTCCTCCCGGCCGCTTTCCCCGCAGCCGGGAGAAACGTTTATCAGAACTTACAGCTGGTCAACAGGGGTCTTGGTGCGGTCTGCGTTGTAAACGTAGAAGCCCTTACCGGTCTTGCAGCCCAGATTGCCGCCACGCACCATCTTGCGGATCAGCGGGCAGGCACGGTACTTGCTGTCGCCGGTCTCGTTGTACAGCACGTCCATGATAGCCAGGCAGATGTCCAGACCGATGAAGTCGCCCAGTTCCAGGGGTCCCATGGGGTGGTTAGCACCCAGCTTCATAGCGGTGTCGATGCCGGCGATATCGGAAACGCCCTCCATCTTAATGAAGGCAGCCTCGTTGATCATGGGGATCAGGATGCGGTTGACCACAAAGCCGGCAGCCTCGTTGACCTGAACGGGGCTCTTGCCGATGGCAACGGCGATCTCCTTGATCTTCTCAACGGTCTCAGCGGGGGTGTTGCAGCCGGCGATGACCTCGATCAGCTTCATGCGGTCTGCGGGGTTGAAGAAGTGCATACCGATCAGGGGACGGGACAGGCCCTTGCCGATCTCGGTGATGGACAGAGAAGAAGTGTTGGAAGCGAAGACGCACTCGGGCTTGCAGATCTTATCCAGCTCGCCGAAGGTGGTCTGCTTGACCTTCATATCCTCGAAAGCAGCCTCAACGACCAGATCGCAGTCTGCGCACAGATCTTCCTTCAGACCCGGGGTGATGGCTGCAACGATCGCGTCAGCCTTCTCCTGGGTCATCTTTCCCTTGGCAACCAGCTTCTCGTAGCCCTTCTTGATCTTTGCCAGACCATTCTCGGCCCACTCCTGCTTGATGTCGCACAGAGCAACGGTGTTGCCCTCAACCTGTGCAAATGCCTTTGCGATGCCCTGACCCATAGTGCCAGCGCCGATAACACCGATCTTCATAGGAAATCTCTCCTTTAATATCAAAAATTATGTAATGGATTAGTTGTTGGTGAACACTGCCTTGGGCTTCGGTTTCTCACGGGACAGGAAGCAGGCCATGCCCTCCTGCTGGTCGTGGGTCTCGAAGCAATCGCCGAACAGCTTCTCCTCGACCTCAACAGCCTTCTCGATGGGCAGGCTGATGCCGTCGTTCATTGCCTTCTTGCAGTTGCGCAC
>ERZ1034713.1377-NODE-1377-length-10854-cov-4.304473_pt1 | contig 10854 bp, 8 predicted proteins | sample MGYA00520692_ERZ1034713 | MGnify/ENA primary metagenome ERZ1034713 (study PRJEB33766, sample SAMN09781717) | gut metagenome | biome: gut microbiome | host: Homo sapiens | place: Madagascar | study: EMG produced TPA metagenomics assembly of the PRJNA485056 data... | reverse complement strand
GCGCGTGCGTCCATTGCGGATTCGTTCCCGATTCAGACGTATCTGTCGGGAAAATCAGGACTATTTTAGTGAAAAGGAGAAGATATATGACACTTACAGAGCGGTATGAAGCAGCAAAAGCGCGTTATGCGGCAATTGGCGTAGACACGGATGAAGCAGTAAAAAAGGTAAAGAAATTTCCGGTATCGCTTCACTGCTGGCAGGGAGATGATGTCCGGGGATTTGATCAGGATGGACCGCTGACCGGAGGCATCCAGGTAAATGGAAATTATCCGGGAAGAGCCAAAAATCCGAAAGAACTGATGGAAGATCTGGAAGAAGTGCTGAAGCTGATTCCGGGAACCAAGCGATTAAATCTTCATGCTTCTTATGCGGTTTTCGAGGATGGAGAGACTGCAGACCGGGATGCATTAGAACCGAAATACTTCAAAGCCTGGGTTGAATTTGCGAAAAAACATGACCTGGCACTGGACTTTAACCCGACGTATTTTTCGCATCCGCTGGCGGCAGATAACCAGACACTGACCAGTGAAAAGGAGGAGGTCCGCAATTTCTGGATCCGTCATGGACAGGCCTGCATCCGGATTTCCCAGTATTTTGCAGAGGAACTTGGAAGTCCGTGCCTGATGAATATCTGGATTCCGGATGGTATGAAAAATACTCCGGCAGACCGTATGAGAGCGCGGAAACGGTATAAAGAATCGCTGGATGAGATTCTTTCGATCCCTTATGATAAGAGTAAGGTGCTGGTATCCCTGGAATCGAAAGTGTTTGGAATTGGCCTGGAATCTTACACGGCCGGTTCTGCGGAGTTTTGCATGAATTATGCGGCGCAAAAAGGAATCCTGTGTCTGATGGATGATGGACATTATCATCCGACAGAACTTGTCTCCGATAAGATTTCCTCCATGCTGCTGTTCCATGATCAGATTGCGCTGCATATCACGCATTCTGTGCGCTGGGATAGTGACCATGTGCTGCTTCTGGATGATGAATTGAAAGAAATTGCAAAGGAAATTGTTGCCAATGATGCCATGGAGCGGGTTCATATGGGTGTGGATTATTTTGACGCAAGCATTAACCGGATCGGTGCCTGGGCAATTGGCATGCGAAATGCCCAGAAAGCTATGCTGTATGCGCTGCTGCAGCCGCACGACACCATGAAAGAATTGCAGAAAACAGAAAATATCACAGAGCTGATGGCGCTGCAGGAGCGGTTAAAGGTATATCCGTTTGGCGATGTGTGGGATTATTATTGCAGCTGTGAACAGACACCGCTTGAGGATGAGTACATGAGCGAAGTAAAACGGTATGAGCGAGATGTTCTGAACAAGCGCAGTGAGGGGTGAAATACGATGAAAGTATTGGATGCAGACTTTGTAAAACAATTTATTGAGATGGCCGATGATGGCTGGAAACAGGGCTGGCATGAGCGAAATGGTGGGAACCTTTCCTACCGCTTAAAACCGGAAGAACGTCAGATGATTGAGGAAGATCTGGACCAGAATGGGGTGTGGAAACCAATTGGAACAGAGGTGCCTGGCATCGGAGGCGAGACATTTCTGGTGACCGGAAGTGGGAAGTTTTTCCGCAATGTAAAGCCGGATCCGGAAGAGTCTATGTGTGTCATTGAACTGGATCTGGAGGGCGTTCAGTACCGGATGATGTGGGGAAAAAATGTGACGCCGACCAGTGAACTTCCGACGCATCTGATGAACCACGAAGTGAAAAAAAGAGTGTCGGAGAACCGTTACCGCGTGATTTATCACGCACATCCGGCCAATGTCATTGCCCTGACTTTTGTACTTCCATCAAAGGAAGAGGTATTTACCAGAGAACTTTGGGAGATGGCAACGGAGTGCCCGGTGGTGTTCCCATCCGGCATTGGCGTCGTTCCCTGGATGGTGCCGGGCGGAAGAGAAATTGCGGTAGAGACAGCAAAACTGATGCCGGAGCACGATGCAGCAGTGTGGGCTCATCATGGACTGTTCTGCGCTGGGGAAACCTTTGACAGCACTTTTGGACTGATGCATACCATAGAAAAAGCGGCCGAAATTCTGGTGAAAGTAAAGTCAATGGGAGGCGGAAAGCTTCAGACCATTGAGCCGGACGGATTCCGGAAGCTTGCAGACAGCTTCCATGTGACACTGCCGGAAAAGTATCTTTATGAGAAATAAAATCACAGAGAGGATTGTGCAAGAAAAGATACTTTTTACAACAAACGGAAACACTACATTGCCGGAAAATTTGTGGTAATATAGGGAATGTAAAAAATAAATCAGGGGAGGGTTTACCGAAATGATGTATTCGGAGAAAGATGAACCGTATCTTTCGGAAGAAACATTTAAACATCCGGGAAAAGAATACAGATCTGCACCATTCTGGGCATGGAACTGTAAACTGGACAAGGAAATCATGGAAGAGCAGATCCGGCACTTTAAGGAGATGGGCTTTGGCGGTTTTCATTGTCACGTAAGAACGGGAATGGACTCTCCGTATCTGACTGATGAGTTCATGAATTTCATGAAATTTTCGGAAGAAAAAGGCCGGGAAAACGATCTGCTCATGTATTTATATGATGAAGACCTCTGGCCTTCCGAAACGGTTGGAGGAGCCATTACACGGGAAATTCCAAGATTTCGACTCCAGTACCTGGTCTTTACCACAGAAAAAATGAAAAAAGGAAGAGACCGGGCTGGCGGTGTGGTAGGCACCGTATATTTCAGGCAGAAAGATGAGGCAGAACTCATTGCTGCATTTGATATTGAACTGGATCCGGATGGAAATTTAAAGAGCTATACAAAGTGGGAAGAAGGTCAGCCGGTTTCTGGAACCATCTGGTATATGTACCAGATGGAAGGGGATTTAAGTGAGTGGTTTAACAACGGCACTTATCTGGATACCATGAATCCGGATGCGGTGAAGGAATTTATCAGGCGGACGCATGAGCGGTACCGAGAGGTCTTCGGAAGTGAATTTGGAACAGAAATAAAAACCATTTTTACCGATGAGCCGCAGGTCTTAAATAAGGTAACACTGGGATTTGCGGAAGAAAAGAAAGACTGCTGGCTGCCATGGACCTGGGATTTTCCGGAGACTTTCCGGGAGAAGACAGGGATGGATATTCTGTCAGGGCTTCCGGAACTTGTATGGGAACTGCCAGATGGAAAAGTTTCAAAACTGCGTTATGAATACCACGATCACATCGCGGAGCGGTTCGTTCATTCTTATGTAGATCAGATTGGAGCGTGGTGCACCAGAAACCAGATTGGGATGACGGGGCACATGCTGAAAGAACCGACACTGGAAAGCCAGACACAGTCCATGGGAGATGCAATGCGCGGATACCGGCGCATGCACATTCCGGGAATTGACATGCTCCATAATCTGTATGAGTATAACACCGCGAAACAGTGCCAGTCCATGGTTCATCAGCAGGACCGGGAAGGCATGATGTGTGAAATCTATGGAGTGACCGGATGGGACTTTGATTTCCGCGGATTCCGGCTCCAGGGTGACTGGCTGGCGGCATTGGGCGTTACTTTCCGTGTTCCGCATCTGGCCTGGATGTCCATGCAGGGAGAGGCAAAACGGGACTACCCGCCGAGCATCAGTTATCAGTCTCCATGGTATTCGAAGTTTCGTATCATTGAAGATCACTTTGCGAGACTGAATACGGTTCTGACAAGAGGAAAAGCAAAAGTAGACGTTGCAGTCATTCATCCGATTGAGAGTTACTGGCTGCACTACGGACCGGCCAGTCAGACGAAGGCAGTGCGGGAACGGCTGGAAAAACATTTTGCAGAACTGACAGAAACGCTGTTGTTTGGCCTTGTGGATTTTGACTTCATCAGCGAATCCTGTCTTCCGGAATTATACCAGGAGTCAGAAGAGGAACTGACCGTTGGGGCAATGAACTACCGGACCGTAATCGTTCCGGATTGTGAAACCCTGAGAGGGACAACATTTACGATCCTGAAGCGTTTTAAAGAGCGGGGCGGAAGGGTGATTTTCCTTTCTGGATGTCCGAGATACCTGGATGCAGAAGAGACGGATGAAGTTCAGAAGCTTTATCAGCAATCGGAAAAAGTCAGCTTTGATGAGGCATCGGTATTGCAGGCGTTGCAGCAGGAACGTTTCGTGGATATCCGCAATGAAGCCGGAGAACGAACGAATCATCTGATTCATCAGATCCGGAAAGACGGAGAAAAACTCTGGGTTTACATAACGGCAGGAAAAGAACCAGCCAGCCGGGACGTGGATCCTTGTGATAAGCTTCGGATTTCTTTAAAAGGAGAGTACAAAATCCGGTGCTTTGACACCGATACCGGTGAGATAAAAACGCTGATTCCGGAAAAATATGAAAATGGAAGAACCATTTTGAATCGGATCTGGCATATGCATGACAGTCTTTTGCTGGAATTAACCGAAGGACGGGAAACACAGGCGGAAAAGGCAGAAACAGAACCCCTTTCCGGTGAGATTACCCGGATTTTTGAACGGGTGCCGGTAACATTATCGGAACCGAATGCATATCTGCTGGATCTTGCAGAATACGCCATGAATGATGAGGAATATCATCCGATGGACGAATTGCTCCGGATCGACAATGCATGCCGCAAAAAGCTTGGTATTCCGCTTCGAAAGAAAAATGTCTGTCAGCCTTATATGCTGAAAAAAGACGCAGCCAGCAATACGGTCCGGCTTCGGTTTACCGTAGAAAGTGAAATCGAACTGGGAACGCTGCATCTGGCGATGGAAATGCCGCAGCTTTCTGAGATATTCTGGAATGGAAATCAAGTAACAGAAGAAGCAGACGGATATTATGTGGATCATGCGATTCAGACGGTTCCGTTACCTGGTCTTCGCAAGGGACAGAATATCCTGGAAATTGTGGAACCTATTGCAGAGTGGACCAATATGGAGTGGTGTTACCTGCTTGGAGATTTTGGCGTAAGCTTGGAAGGTACTATAAAAACAATCACGGAACCGGTCAGAAACATGGCATTTTGCGATTATTCCAGACAACGGTTGCCATTTTACACGGGGAATATTACATGGCATACGGAACTGGAAATTTCAGACGGAGAAGAAGTTTTTGTGCGGGTGCCGACCTACCGGGGAGCGTTAGTAAGCATTCTCGTAGATGGAAATGAGGTTGGAGATATTGTTTATTCTCCATATTGCTTAAAACTTCCGAAACTTTCTGTCGGATGTCATAAACTGGATTTTAAGTTATATGGCAATCGGGAAAATGGTTTCGCACAATTGCATCATGAGAAAACATTAAAGTACAAAAAGGCACCAAATTCATGGAGAAGTGAAGAAAATCTCTGGACTTACGAGTACCAGCTGGTGCCGATGGGAATTTTGAAGTCACCAGAAATTTATAAATTTTAAACATATTTACAGGAGGGGTAATATTATGAAACTTAGAAGAGTAGTAGCAGCGGTTTTAGCGGGAACTATGATGTTGACTATGAGTGGATGCGGCGCATCCAAGAAAGATGAATGGCCGAGCAAGAGCATTACCGTATATGTACCGGCATCTGCAGGCGGTGGTACCGATAATACTTGTCGTATCTTTACCGATTATCTGGAAAAAGAGCTTGGCACTTCCTTTGCAGTCGTAAACCAGACTGGCGCATCCGGCGGTATTGCAGCAGATGCCATGATGGATGCAGATCCGGATGGATATACCCTGATGTACTATCATAATACCATGATGACTGCCTATGTAACCGGTGCGGTTGATTACAAGGCAACGGATGTGATGAAGGTCATGGATATTGCATGCCGTGATTATCCGGGTTCTATCTGTGTCCGAAAAGATTCCAAGTACAATACCTTACAGGATCTGGTAGATGATATCAAAGCAAATCCGGGCACTGTCCGCATTGGTGTAGAGACTGGCGCAGGAAGCTTCCTGCAGGCGAAACTCTTCGAGAAAGCAGTTGGCGGTACCTTAAAATATCTGGATTACGGTTCTGACTCCGAGCGTGTAGCTGGTCTTCTGGGCGATAAACTGGATATGGTTTTCCTGAATGTTGGTTCCGCAAAAGGTTATGAGGAGAGCGGCGATTTCCGTATGTTAGCAGTTGTTGGTACCGAGAGAAACCCGTTAGCACCGGATCTGGAAACTTGTCAGGAGCAGGGACTGGATTTCGTATGGGGCGGACAGATGATGAGCTGGTTCGGACAGAAAGATTTGCCGGATGAGATTGTTACCAAGTTCAACGCAGCAATGGAAAAAGCACTGAATGATAAAGATGTCATTGAGAAATTAAACGCAGCAGGTTTCTACCCGGCATACGAGGACAGCGATACTGCAACCAAATCCATGAATGACTGGTTGGATTCCTTACTTCCGTTCAAAGATATGATGTAATATAAATTCACTCCAATACGACGGAATGGAAGACTGACTGGGAGGAGAGAATATGACTTTAAAAGAAGTAGTAGAAAAAAATGGAGGGAAGAAAGAATTTTTTGTTCCGTTAATTTTCGGAGCATGGCTGCTGTATCAGTTTATCGGTTCTTTTTACCTGAATGAAGGAGATTTTGATTCACTGGGATCCGGCGGATATGCGCGCATCGTTTCAGGATGCGGACTGGTCCTGATTGCATTGTATCTGATGCGGAAGGTTCGTGCGATTGCGTACGATTACAAACATCAGGCAGAAAGCTCAGCTGAGCTTTCTGCTCTTCCAAAACAGGAGGAACAGAAAAAAGCAGGAGAAAAGCTGGGAATTCTGGAATGGGCAAGAGTCCATTATGAGATTTCCATGCTGATCCTCTGTGTGATCTATGTGGTCCTGATTGGTCAAATCGGTTTTATGATTTCCAGTGCCCTGTATCTTCTGGCAAGCATGATTCTCTACTCCCGGAAAGAAACCAGAAATGTAAAACTGATTGTACTGTTAGCGGTGATCTTTTCGATTGGAGTCTATTATGTGTTCCGGTATGGATTCCACATTATTCTTCCATAAGAGTTTCATGCAGAAGGACAGAGAGAGGAGAATGAGAGATGCTCAATCAAATTATAACAAGCTATATCAATGTTATCACACCGCTTAACATTGTGCTGATTCTGGGAGGAACCGCATTTGGCATTATCTGTGGTGCACTTCCGGGAATTTCTGGAACCATGGCGGTTGTCATCGGACTGACAGCAACCTATGGAATGAATAAGTATGCCGCATTTGCATTTTTAATGGCACTGTATATTGGCGGTCAGTCCGGTGGACTTGTATCAGCAATTCTTCTGGGCATTCCGGGAACCGGAGCGTCTATCGCGACGACCTTTGACGGTTATCCGATGACAAAAAAAGGACAGGGAGGAAAAGCCCTCGGTATGGCGATTCTGGTATCTTTTACCGGAACGCTGCTCAGTATTCTGGCACTGATGTTTATCGCACCGGCGATTGCCAGCGTTGCGGTACAGTTTGGTCCGGTTGAGATGTTTGGTGTTGTATTTTTTGCTCTGACACTGGTAACGCTGCTGGCAGGCAAGGATCTGTTAAAAGGTCTGATCAGTATGTTTATCGGTCTGTCCCTTTCTATGGTAGGAACGACTCCGGTAGATAACATTGCCCGGTATACCTTTGGTTTCCGCCAGCTGCGTACCGGTTTTGCCATCACTCCAATCGTGGTTGGTGTGTTTGCACTGGCGTCTGTATTGACTGCCGGACAGAAAACATCTACCTATGCGGTACAGGATCTGAAACTGAAAGGCCTTGGCGTTTCCCTGAAAGAATTTCTTGTCCAGACAAAAAACATGATTGTTTCCGGCCTGGTCGGTATTGGAATCGGTATTCTGCCTGGTATTGGCGGTACGACATCCGGTCTGATGGCGTATGGTGCAGTAAAGGGAATTTCCAAGCATCCGGAAGAGTTTGGAACAGGATGTGTGGATGGTATTGTTGCAACAGAGACGGCAAATAACGCAACCATTGGCGGTGCGATGGTTCCGCTTCTGACCCTGGGTATTCCGGGTGATGGCGTTACCGCAATTCTGCTTGGTGCCATGACGATTCATGGTCTGCAGCCTGGCCCGCTTCTGTTTAAGAACAGCGCTAACATTGTATATTCCATTTTTGCATCCATGACATTATCATCCCTGGCGATGCTGATTATCATGTTTGTGTGTCTGAAGTATATTGTAAAGCTGTTAAACATGCCGCAGAATATTCTGATGCCGATTATCATGGTTCTGTGCGTGGTTGGCGCATTTTCCAATAACTCCCGTGTGTTTGAGATTTACGTGTTCCTGATTGCCGGTATTGTGGGAAAATGTCTGGAGATGGTGGATTATCCGCAGGCACCGGTACTTCTGGGCTTTCTGTTAGGCGGATACACCGAGAAGTATCTGCGCAGAGGCCTGCAGATGACAGACGGCAGCCTGAGCGCATTTATGAGTTATCCGATTGCAGCAACCTTTATCGTGTTATCTGTAATTTTCCTGATCTTGAATGTGGCACGGAGGATTCATTCTAAGAAAAAAGCAGCTGTTTAAAAGTAAAGTCTGAAAATGGAGGACAATGGCATATGAAAATAACAGATGTGCGGGTGACGCGTTTCCGGAAAGATACCTGGCTGGGAGCCGATAAAGACGGTCATATGCATCCGTGCCGGAGAAAAGATTCTTCGGTTTCCCTGGTAGAAATTCTGACGGATGAGGGCATCACCGGACAGTTTCTTTCAGCGGATGTCTGGCAGACTCCTTCCGAGGCATTTGACGAATCGGTACTTCCGGAGCAGCCGTTTACCAATTATCAGCTTGCCGGGACAGGCAGCTCCCTGATGATGGCCATTGATAAGTTAAAACCGATTCTTCTGGGAGAAGACCCGCTTTGCAGAGAGCGGATCTTCGCAAAGATTTTCCGGATGCAGCGAATTGGCGGATCTGTGCCGATCGGAGATGAAATCGTAAGAGTCATTGATGTGGCTTTATGGGATCTGTTTGGCAAGACAGTAAACCTTCCGATTTACCGGATCCTGGGCGGCCACAGAACCCGCATTCCGGCCTACGGAAGCATTATGGTGGGTGATGATATTCCAGGCGGCCTGGATACCCCGGAGGCATATGAAAAGTTTGCCCTGAAATTAAAGGCCCGCGGTTACCGGGGCATTAAGCTTCATACCTGGATGGATGAAAAGTGGGTAGATAATGAGATTGCCGGTATGCCGGATATTGAGCGGGATCTGGAAGCATGCAGAAGAGTCCGCAAAGCAGTGGGCGATGACATGCCGATGTTCCTTGACCCGTTCCACAATTATACAAGGGAACAGGCGCTTCAGATTGGACGGGAACTGGAGAGACTGCATTTTGAGTGGATGGAAGAGCCGATGGATGAGTATGATATTGAGGCATACCGCTGGCTGACTTCCAAGCTGGATCATCTTTCCATCTGCGGACCGGAAACGGCGCATGGAAAGGGACAGACCCGTGCAGAGTGGATTCGCAGCAAGGCTTGTGACATTGTGCGGGCAGGTCTGACCGACGTGGGTGGTATTACCCCGTTTATGAAGATTGTACATATGTGCGAACTGAACGGAATGCCGTTGGAAGTACATGCCGGAGGCGCAGATACGATTCAGGTACTTGCAGCCATGATGATTCCTGGAAAATATTATGAGCGCGGACTTCTGCACCCGTTCCTGGAATACGACACCATGCCGCCGTGGCTTCTGGAGCCGGCAGATTATATGGATTCCGAAGGCTATATCCATGTGCCGGACAGACCTGGATGCGGATATGTGCTTAACTGGGATTACATTTCAGAGAATAAGATTTAAACAGAATAATGAGTATAAAAAACGGTTCGAAGACAGGATGATGAAATCATGACTTCGAACTATTTTTTGTTTAGACACTGACTTGTGAGGCACTGGTTTCATTTGTGGTGTCAGCAGCACCATCGGATCCTTCCGGATCTACTGCACCGCCTTCCAGGGTCTCGACACTGCCTTCCTTGTGGGAAGTGAAGGTGCCCTGTACTTCGTTATCTGCTTTATCGCGGGCGTAGACATGCAGTCCGGCCGGATCCATCTCGTAAGAGAGGGTGTTGGAGGCACGGTCCACGCTGAGTGGTTCCACGCGCTCTCCGGCGGAGTTCAGCGCGTAAATGGAGTCAAAGTTGATGCCGGACTGGCTGTCGGCAAGGGTCAGGGTTACGACACCGCTGTCGATGTTGGTGCTGGCAAATTCCGGCGGATTATCGTCGAGCACATTGACGTGTTCGAATACGGTGGCCGGCATGCCGTTGAAGTTGACAACGGAGGTTTCCACAGAACCATTTTTGTAAACGGTTGCCGTGTAGGTGCGGTGTTTGCCCTTTTCCAGTTCCAGCGGTTCCCCGTCCAGCGTCATGCTGACGGATTTGGTCGGAAACCAGGATTTTACAGTGAGTGTGACTGTGGTGGAAAGATAGTCGTTCGTGTCCGCGACCACAACATCCAGCTTTGGTTTTGTGGTGACGCAGAAAAATAAAATACTGTTAAAAACGATGAACGGAAGCACATAATATAAGAGAATGTGCGGCCATTCGCTTTGCTTTTTCCTGCGATGGCGCGCGGAACGGCGGGATGCAGGATTCTGATACTGTTCCATAAAAACTCCTTTTATCGCAAGGCAAAATGCCCGATGATCTGTCCAATAGCATAACAGAAAAACGGTGTTTTTACAAGATAACTTTCCGATTCAATTCTTACGATTCCATGAGTTTTAAGCAATTTTTTCCCCTTTCAGGGAGCCGCGTAGTGTGCTACAATGAAAGTAGTTTATTTGTTACTGTACATGGGTAGGCATTTTCTGAACTGAAAATGCCGTATGATACAGTGGTGGCAGCAGAT
>ERZ1034713.1376-NODE-1376-length-10859-cov-40.198167_pt1 | contig 10859 bp, 10 predicted proteins | sample MGYA00520692_ERZ1034713 | MGnify/ENA primary metagenome ERZ1034713 (study PRJEB33766, sample SAMN09781717) | gut metagenome | biome: gut microbiome | host: Homo sapiens | place: Madagascar | study: EMG produced TPA metagenomics assembly of the PRJNA485056 data... | reverse complement strand
GCTTCATGGCCTACCTGATCGAGGAGACCAAGGGCAAGTTCCCCACCTGGCTGGCTCCCACGCAGGTCAAGGTACTGCCCGTGTCCGAAAAGACGCTGGAGTACGCACAGGATGTGACCGAGAAGCTGGCAGATGCCGGTGTCCGCGTTGTGCTGGATGACGACAACCAGAAGATCGGCTACAAGATCCGTGCCGCACAGCAGGTGGACCGTGTGCCCTATATGCTGGTGCTGGGCGCCAAGGAGGCCGAGGCCGGCAACATCTCCGTGCGCGACCGCAAGGGCGAGACCACCGAGATGAGCCTTGAGGACTTCATCGCAAAGGTCACCACCGAGATCCGCACCCGCAGCCTGTAAGGTATAAATGATAAGTGCCCCGGAAACGCCTGTCGGCGTTTCCGGGGCACTTTTTTTCACAGCAAAAGCCCCGCTCCCTTGTGCGCAGGAGCGGGGCTTTCGACTTACTGTTGATTCGAACAAAAAAGGAAAAGGAAAAAGGAGAACGATCTATCTGTCACGCCGGGCGGCGGGGACTGTGTCGGAGCAGCCGGGCTGCCGCCGCAGCGGGAACAGCGGAGAAGCTTGTGGAGCGTTACTCCACATCCTGCAGCGCGGCGTAGTTCTCTTCGCCGGTGCGGATCTTGACCACGCGGGTCACGTTGTAGACAAAGATCTTGCCGTCACCAATATGGCCGGTGTACAGCGCCTTCTTGGCAGCCTCCACCACAGCGTCCACGCTGATGCGGGAGACGATGACCTCCACCTTGATCTTGGGCAGCAGGGTGGTATCCACCGGCACGCCACGGTACTTTTCAGGGGTACCCTTCTGGATGCCGCAGCCCATGACCTGTGTCACGGTCATGCCGGTGACGCCCAGATCATTCAGGGCAGTCTTGAGCTGGTCGAACTTTGCCAGCTTTGCAATGATGGACACCTTATGCATACCGGTGTCGTAGACGCCATCGTGGATCACAGGCTCGCGCACCACCGGCACGGCAGCATCCATCTGCTTTGCCGAAGCCTTGGCGACATCGTCCTCGCCCAGATCGGTGTTCTCGTTGGGGGTCATGGCAGCGGAGTTTGCATCCGAGATGGCAAAGCCTGCATAAGCGGAAGCCAGACCGTGCTCGTGGATGTCCAGACCGTCGATCTCTACCTCGGCGGGCACACGCAGACCAATGGTCTTATCAATGATCTTAAAGATGATGAACATCACGATCACAACGTAGGCATCCACGCAGACCAGACCCAGCAGCTGGGTGCCCAGCTGTGCCAGACCGCCGCCGTAGAACAGACCGGCGTGGGCGGTGTTGGAGCCGGTGGAGAACAGACCCACCGCAATGGTGCCCCAGACGCCGTTTGCAAAGTGGACGGAAACAGCACCTACGGGGTCATCCACCTTGGCGATCTTATCGAAGAATTCCACGCTCAGCACCACAAGGAACCCAGCCACAAAGCCGATGAAGAAGGCGCCAAAGGGGGAGACGGTATCGCAGCCTGCGGTAATGGCCACAAGGCCAGCCAGAGAGCCGTTCAGGGTCATGGAGACGTCCGGCTTACCGTAGCGCAGCCAAGTGAAGATCATGGTCACGCAGGTAGCAACGGCTGCGGCAAGGTTGGTGTTGAAGCAGACCAGACCGGTCAGGGTCATGGTGGCATCGGTGGACAGGCTCAGGGAAGAGCCGCCGTTGAAGCCGAACCAGCAGAACCACAGGATGAACACGCCCAGAGCACCGGCGGTCAGGTTGTGGCCGGGAATGGCGTGGGGGTTGCCGTCCTTATCGTACTTGCCAATACGGGGGCCCAGCATCCAAGCGCCCAGCAGAGCGATGACGCCGCCCACGTTATGCACGGCTGCGGAGCCTGCAAAATCGTGGAAGCCCATGCTCTGCAGCCAGCCGCCGCCCCACATCCAGTGGCCGCAGATGGGGTACACCACCAGCGAGATGGCGGCGGAGTACACGCAGTAGGCCTTGAAGTTGGTGCGCTCGGCCATGGAGCCGGAGACGATGGTGGCTGCCGTAGCGCAGAACACAGTCTGGAACACGATGTACACCCACAGGGGGATATCCAGACCCAAGTGGCTGTAATCGCCCTGAATGAAGGGATCGAAGCCGCCGATCAGTGCGCCGGTGCCGCCGAACATCAGGCCGAAGCCGATGAGCCAGTAGCAGGGCGTGCCGATGCAGAAATCCATCATGTTTTTCATCAGGATGTTGCCGGTATTTTTTGCCCGGGTGAAGCCGGCTTCGCATAGGGCGAATCCGGCCTGCATGAAGTACACTAGAAACGCTCCTACGAGCGTCCAGCAGGTGTTGACGGAGCTAAACATACTTTCCTACCTCCTACGGTCGTTTTTTGCACAGGGAGCCCTCTATTCTCTCCGTGCGGCAGTATCCCCGAAAACACAAAAGGCGCTGGCGGAATTGCTTCCGTCAGCGCCTTTGCTTTCGATGGCACGAGTATAGTCTCTTTGTGCAAACCTGTCAAGTATTCATCTCAAGGTTTTACGTTTTTCACAACACAGAGAAACTCTTCCGTGCTAAAGTTTGGCAAATGTTTTGCCTGTCAGCCGTTTTCGCCGTTCTTCGGGGAGCCGGACTTGCCCTTTTCCTTGGCGTTGGCCGGGCGGTGGCCGCCCTCCATCTCCCAGTGCAGCAGCATACTCATCAGAGCGCGCAGCGCAAAGGTAGCCGCCAGCGGCACCACCGACTCCAGATTCTGCAGCAGGAAGGTCTTGGCGATCTCTGCCGACATCAGAAATTCCAGCGCGGTGGTCAGGCCGCTGCTCATTTCATGGTGGAAGTCCCGGTGGTCGTTGAAGAAGGTGGCGCGGACATAGTAAAAAGTGGCCTTGGCCAGACTGGTGATGATGATGAACAGACCCACCACCTCGGCAAGACCGGCGATCATGGGCACTGCAGTTTCCAGAAAAGCATCCAGCAGGTGGGTGAGGTTCAGGTTGAACAGGGTCAGTCCTTGCATGATCTCCTCCGCAGCTTACAGCAGGGTCTTGACGTAAGCGGCCAGCTCCTCGTCCTTGCAGGAGGCAAAGAACAGCTCAGAGAACTTTGCACCGGCCACAGCGCCCTTCAGCAGCTCCTGGTCGATGCTCTTCAGGCACTCGATGAGGGGCTTGAAGGTGGCAGCGCGCACGCCGTCCAGAATCTTCTTGTTGCGCTGCTCGGGCACAACGCGCTCCTTGGGGTAGCCCTGACCGTGGCCGAAGCCGAACAGCTTCTCGAAGCAGTACTCGAGGTTCAGCTCGCCGCCCCAGCCGAAGCCCTTGGCAAAGGGCATGGCAACGGCGTTGCCGTCGTTGACGTGGGCAAAGGTGTAGGCGTCCACGGGGTCCTCAACGTGGCCGCAGATGACGCCGGGGAAGCTGTTCAGTGCCAGCATGGCACCCTCGCCGGTGCCGCAGCCGGTCACGACGTAGTCCGCAGCGCCGCTGTTCAGCAGGATGGCAGCCAGAATGCCGCACTGCACATAGGTCAGCTGTGCAGCGTCATCGGCGGCGTACATGCCGTAGTTGACCACCTCGTGGCCCATGGGCTCCACCACCTTCTTCAGGGCGGCTTCGATGAGGCCGTTCTTGGCGGCCTGACTGTTCTCGTTGATAAGTGCGATCTTCATAACAATGGTTCTCCTTCTTATTTTTCCTGCGGTACGCAGGGATTATACAAAGTCCTCCCGCATGGGGGTAAAGAAATCCAGCATCACGCCGCCCTCCAGACAGACACAGCCGTGCATGACGCCGTTCTGCTTGAGCAGGGTGTCGCCGGGGCCTACCTCCCGGGTCTCGTCCCCGATGGTAAAGCGGTACCGCCCGGAGACGATATAGGTGATCTGGGTGTGGGGGTGGCAGTGCATGGCACCCACGCCGCCGGTCTCAAAGGTGTTTTCCACACACATGGCGTCCTTGCTGTACGCCAGCACGCGGCGCTGCACCCCGGGGCCGCAGGGCTCCGGGGAAATTTCGGCATGGGGCACCCAAGGGATGTCCTGATGTGCTTTTTCCATTATAGCATAACATCCTTTCCCGTACAAATGCAAAAGGGACTGCCGCACAACGCTGTGCGGCAGTCCCCGGGGTCAGAACTGCGGAGTGCCCTCAGCGCTTACTGGGGCTGCTTGCCGATGTAGGCCAGAATGCCGCCGTCCACATACAGGATCAGGCCGTTGACAAAGTCAGAAGCCTCAGATGCCAGGAACACAGCGGGTCCGCCCAGATCCTCGGCCTCGCCCCAGCGGCCTGCGGGGGTCTTGGCAACGATGAACTGGTCGAAGGGGTGACGGCTGCCGTCGGGCTGGATCTCGCGCAGAGGTGCGGTCTGCGGGGTAGCGATGTAGCCGGGTCCGATGCCGTTGCACTGGATGTTGTAAGCGCCGTACTCGGAAGCGATGTTCTTGGTCAGCATCTTCAGGCCGCCCTTGGCTGCTGCATAGGCAGAAACGGTCTCACGGCCCAGCTCGCTCATCATGGAGCAGATGTTGATGATCTTGCCGCCGCCCTGTGCGATCATATCGGGGATGATGGCCTTTGCCACGATGAAGGGAGCGTTCAGGTCCACGTCGATGACCTGACGGAACTGAGCAGCGCTCATCTCGGTCATGGGGATGCGCTTGATGATACCGGCGTTGTTGACCAGAATGTTGATGTGGCCGACTTCCTCGGTGATCTTTGCCACCATAGCGTTGACGGCATCCTCATCGGTAACGTCGCAGACGTAGCCGTGCGCCTTGATGCCTGCCTCTGCATAGGCAGCCAGACCCTTGTCCACCAGCTCCTGCTTGATATCATTGAACACGATGGTAGCGCCGTTGGCTGCCATAGCCTTTGCAATTGCCATGCCGATGCCGTAGGATGCGCCGGTGATCAGCGCCACCTTGCCGGTCAGGTCAAAGGATTTGGGAGTGCACTGTGCCATAATAAAGTCCTCCTGTCAAAAATCGTATTTTACACGGCGCAAATTGCAGCCGTGCTGCTTTGCAAAGCGCGTCGTATCCGGCCGTGCCGGAGTGCGCTCTTACTTGTATACCAGTCTAGCATCCTTTGCAGAAAGTGTCAAGGCACATTCTTGTGAAGTTTTATTGTATTTTCTTCAGATTTCCGCTTTTCTGCCGCGAAACGATACGTCAAATCGCCGGTTTTCAGCGTCGCGGTTTGTGCAGACTGACATGCCTTGTCACGGTGCACAAGATATTCCGGCTTTCTTTGGGCTTGTTGACAAGTTTAGGCAACCTTTGTCTTTTACCCCAGCTTTTTCTTCTGCTGGCGTGCCACGATGGGCATCAGCAGCGGGATGGGCACAAGGCGCTGGGCACTGGTGCACAGCCGCATAAGGGCAGAGGGCACAATGATGGTCTTGCGGTGCATCATGCCCAGCAGAGCTTCCTCCACGCACAGCTCGGGGGTGATGCCCCGCAGGGCAAACACCACCCCGGCGCGTTCGTTGAACTCGGTATCCACCGGGCCGGGGCAGAGGGCGCAGACGTAGACCGGGCTGTGCATCTCCCGCAGTTCCTCGGCCGCGCCGCGGGTCAGGCTGACCACATAGGCCTTGCTGGCGTAGTAGCCCGCCATATAGGGGCCGCCGGGCAGAAGCCCCGCAGAGGACGCCACATTCAGGATGGTGCCGCTGCCCTGTGCGTTCATCTTGCGCACCACGGCGCGGAACAGCCGCGCCATGGCGGCCACATTCACTTGGATCATCTCTTCCTCGCGGGCTTCCTCCGTTTCCAGAATGCTGCCGCAGACGCCGAAACCGGCGTTGTTGATGAAGATATCGATGTGCTCGTCCGCCAGCGCCTCGCACAGGCGGCTGCACTCCTCGGCGCGGGAGAGGTCGGCGGTCTCGATGCGGCATTCCGTGCCGTGGGCTGCGTGCAGCTCCTCGGCGAGAGCCTGCAAGCGGTCGGCGCGGCGGGCGGTCAGGATGAGCCGACAGCCCATGGCGGCGTACCGGCGGGCGAACTCCCGGCCGATGCCGGAGCTTGCCCCGGTGATCCAGATGGTCTTTTGCATGGTGGTTCTCCTTTTTCTTCTTCTCGCCTTCCAAATGGGGTTTTCTGTACTTGTTGCCCCTATTTTAGCATAGTTTAACCGCATTTTCTATGCAATTTTCGTAAACAAACCGGCTTTTCCGGGTGGGATACGATTTAGGATATATTGCGCATGAATACCCCCTCAGCTTCGCTACGCTCAGCAGCTCCCCCAAGGGGACGCCTTTCGGCTGTGCCGCAAAGTCACCCACCAGCACCAAAAGCCGTCCCCTTGGGGAAGGTGGCAAAGCCGTAGGCTTTGACGGAAGGGGTTCTTACCTAAACTCCCCCAGTCTCGCATTCGCTCGACAGCCCCCTCTGGGATGGGGCCTTTGGCATGGCGGCAAAGCTTCTGGCTAAAGTGTAAAGTTTCCGGGCGCGCCAGAGGCTCCCTCCCAGAGGGAGCTGGCAAAGCCGTCAGGCTTTGACTGAGGGAGTTCAGCCGTCCCGGTGGCTGCGACCAGCGGGAGCAGACGGAAGGGGTAATCCACCCATATAAAAGAGAACCCGAAACGCCGCAGGCGTTTCGGGTTCTCTCATAAATATTATTTCAGCAGGTTATCGTTCTCGAAGTAGTCGATGCGCATGGCCTTGCGCACCTCGTCCAGCGTGGCGGCAGCAGTCTTTTCGGCGTAAGCGCTGCCCTCCTTCAGGATCTCCACCACCTCGGGCAGACGCTGCTCCCACTCCTTGCGGCGGGTGCGGATGGGCTCCAGCTCAGCCTGCATGACGCTGTTCAGGAACTTTTTCACCTTCATATCGCCCAGACCGCCGCGCTGATAGTGCGCCTTCACCTCGTCCAGATTCTGGTACTCCGGCCAGAACTCGGCAAAGTGCTCCGGGCGGCAGAAGGCGTCCAGATAGATGAACACCGGGTTGCCCTCCACCTTACCGGGGTCCTGCACGCGCAGGTGGTTGGGGTCGGTAAACATGGACTTGACCTTCTTCTCGATGTCCTCCGGTTCCTCGGACAGGTAGATGCAGTTGCCAAGGCTCTTGCTCATCTTGGCCTTGCCGTCAATGCCGGGCAGACGCAGGCAGGCAGCGTTCTGGGGCAGAACGATCTCGGGCTCTACCAGCGTTTCGCCGTAGACGGAGTTGAACTTGTGCACGATCTCGCAGCACTGCTCGATCATGGGCTTCTGGTCCTCACCGGCGGGCACGGTAGTAGCCTTGAAGGCGGTGATATCGGCAGCCTGACTGATGGGGTAGCAGAAGAAGCCCACCGGGATGCTGGCTTCGAAGTTGCGCATCTGGATCTCGCTCTTCACGGTGGGGTTGCGCTGCAGACGGCTGACGGTGACCAGATTCTGGTAGTAGAAGCTCAGCTCGGTCAGCTGGGGCACCATGGACTGGATGAAGATGTGCACCTTGTTGGGGTCCAGACCGCAGGCCAGATAGTCCAGCGCCACCTGCAAAATGTTCTGGCGCACCTTCTCCGGGTTGTCGGCGTTGTCGGTCAGCGCCTGCGCGTCGGCGATCATGATAAAGATCTCGTCATATTCGCCGGTGTTCTGCAGCCGCACCCGCTCCTTCAGAGAGCCGACATAGTGGCCAACGTGCAGGCGGCCGGTGGGACGGTCGCCGGTCAGAATAACTTTTTTCATGATGTTCTCCTTTGTCAAGGGTTTGACCCCCTCCGTCAATGCCTTGCGGCATTGCCAGCTCCCCCAAGGGGGGCGCCTTTTCGCCTTACTGCACCGTAAAGCTGCGCGGCAGGAGGTTCCTTTTATACTTTATAGTGTGTTAAGTATAGCCCCCCGGGGCGGTGCTGTCAACAACACCGCCGGGAAAAAGAAAAAAGCGATGGAAAATTTCCATCGCTTTGCTGGCGCCTCTTGCCTGACTCGAACAGGCGACACCCTGATTAACAGTCAGGTGCTCTAACCGACTGAGCTAAAGAGGCATCTATATAAAACGGCATAGAGCCGTTTTACTACTATAAAATGGTGACCCGTACCGGAATCGAACCGATGTTAAAGGCGTGAGAGGCCTCTGTCTTAACCGCTTGACCAACGGGCCATACGACCATTTTCGCATCAGGCATTCGCACCCGACTTGGCTATTTTAGCATACCGGGTGCCCTTTGTCAACAGCAAATTTTGATTTTGTTCGAAAAAAGTAAATTTTTCCACCGCAGCCCCGGACTGGCAGCAAACTCAGCGCCCGCTGCCGCTCTCAAAGCACCCACTGCCCTTCTGTTATAAAGGAACGATAAAATGGTAAAAAACCGGTGAAACCTAAGTTTCGATGGTTGACAACGTGGTAAAATGTGGTACTCTTAGGGTGCAAAAAACTTTTGAGGAGGGCTTATAGTATGGCTATGAAGATGGATCGTCGTTCTTTTTTAAAGACTTCTGCCGCAGTGGCAGTGGCAGTATCCATGACCGGACTGCTGGGCGGATGCAGTGATGGTGCCATTGGCACGGATTTCGGCCCGTTCCAGGCAACTGCGGTCAAACTTAGCGGCAACAGCAACGCAGATGACCTTAGTGCTACCGAGTGGAAGGGCGAAGTTACGGTCTGGGTGCGCATCAAGGATGTCACCAACGACAAAAATCCTGTGCCGCTGGCTGCCAAGAGATTTTTTGTCCTGAATATCAACGGCCAGAAGATCACCACCTTTAACGATGGGGATCTGCTGTCGGATGGCGGCTATATCAAGCTGGGAAAGGGTGAGTTCAAAGAGAACTGGATCCACTTTGCACTGACCGCCGACCAGAAAGAACTGTATGATGCTATCAAGGCCAAGACGGCTAAAGTCACCGTTACGATCTGGTCGCCCAAGACAGAGGAGAACTATACGCTGGACTATACGCTGGACTATATGACCAAAAATCTTGTAAAGCAGACCGTTTGATCCTGCAGAACAAAGTTCTCTGAGAGATACCCGATACAGGAGGTGCATTGCTATGATCGACCGCAGAACATTTCTCAAGCTCAGCGCCGGGGCACTGGTGCTGACCGCCGCAGGGGCTTTGACCGGCTGCGGAACGACCATAGACCTGAACCACCCCCAGCAGGAGGTGGAGGGCGTGATGTTCCTGTGCGATGTCCTTAGTGAAACGGACTTTTCCGGCGGCGAGAACACCAAAATTCAGTACAGACCCTACTTCGCCATCTGGAACCGGAGCGAAGAGGATGTGAGCATACCCCGGAAGGATATCACCGGCACCTTTACGGAAAACGGTGCCGCACCGGAGGATATGGTATTTCTCCACGGCTCCCTGAAGGTCGGTGCAAAGCAGTATCAGGAGTTCAGCCGGAATACCTTTGGTCTGGAAACCGAAAACAGCATCCCGCCGTCCCATGAAAACACTACACTGCCGTCTCGTCAAAACGGCACTTACGAGGTACGCATCAAGTATAAGGGCAAGACTGTCGTGTTCTTCTACGATGGCGAGCACATGACCAGCAGCGTAAAGTAAAACCCAATACACCCCGCCGCCGGGTACTCTTGGAAACAGGAGTGCCCGGCGGCTTTTTTATGCAGCCCGTTCCTCTTCTTTTATGTTTCCGTTGGGTTACAGCAATGAAGCTCCCCCTTCGGGGGAGCTGGCAAAGCCGAAAGGCTTTGACTGAGAGGGTTATTTGTGCCGCATTACCTGTTCTTTACATTGGGGCTGGCAGTATGCACAAAGTTTTACGCACTTTTTGCACGTCCATGGTCGCAGCAAAGGCAGCAAAGCGGTAGAATAAGGCCGTTCCCAAGGAAAACACAAAAAGACAGTGCCGGGCGGGAGCCCGGGTTTTTAATGGAGGAAAATCTATCATGAAAAAGATCTCTCGTCGTTCGTTTCTGACTGTTTGCGGTGCAGCTGCTGCGGCTGCTGCTCTGACTGCCTGCGGCGGTTCTGCTTCTTCTGCATCCAGCACCGCTGCTTCTGCTTCCACCACCGCTTCTTCCGCGGCCGGGCAGGCAGCCGGCACCCTGAGCGGCAACGTTGCTACCGGCGGTTCCACTTCCATGAAGAACGTCATCGCTGCCCTGACCGAGGGCTTTGCCGAGGTCGAGCCGGGCGTCACCGTCAGCTACGACCCCACCGGCTCCGGCGCTGGCATCACCGGCGCTACCGATAAGACGCTGGACATCGGCCTGTCCTCCCGCGCCCTGAAGGACGATGAGAAGAACGATGTGGACGGCACCACCGTGGCACTGGATGGCATCGCCATCGTTGTGAACAAGGACAGCAAGGTCGCTGACCTGTCCGTGGAGCAGCTCAAGAAGATGTTCACCGGCGAGATCACCAACTGGAAGGATGTCGGCGGCGACGACGGCGAGATCGTTCTGGTGGGCCGTGAAGCAGGTTCCGGCACCCGCGATGGCTTTGAGAGCATCGTGGACGTGAAGGACAGCTGCAAGTACGCACAGGAGCTGACCGCTACCGGCGCTGTCATCAGCGCTGTGGAGGCAAACCCGCTGGCCATCGGCTACGCTTCTCTGTCCGCTGTGGGCGACACCGTTGCCATGGTCACCGTGGAGGGTGTAGAGTGCAGCGAGGATACCGTCAAGGACGGCAGCTACAAGATCCAGCGTCCCTTCGTGTTCGTCACCAACAAGAGCGTCACCCTGTCTGAGCAGGCACAGGCCTTTGTGGACTTTGCCACCAGCAAGGACGCCGCCGACCTCATCCGCACCGCAGGTGCTGTGCCCGTGAACGAGTAATTACCGGGTGGTTTGCCGGGGAGTTTCCCCAGCGAATGATCCGAGGGTGGGACCCTGTTGCCGCAGGCAATAGGGCGGGAGCTGGAAGCCCCGAATTTCGCGGGGAAAGCTCCCCGGTGAACCGCCCACCCCGCATCTGAACAAGAGAA
>ERZ1034713.1370-NODE-1370-length-10904-cov-4.554706_pt1 | contig 10904 bp, 8 predicted proteins | sample MGYA00520692_ERZ1034713 | MGnify/ENA primary metagenome ERZ1034713 (study PRJEB33766, sample SAMN09781717) | gut metagenome | biome: gut microbiome | host: Homo sapiens | place: Madagascar | study: EMG produced TPA metagenomics assembly of the PRJNA485056 data... | reverse complement strand
CCTTTGACCACACAGGTCACCGTGCCGCCTATGGTGTCGCCTTCGCGTCTCACCTTGTCGATGAGGTCGTACATCCTTGCCGCCGTTTCGGGGTCGGGGCAGCGCACGGCGTTGGTTTCCACCAGCGCTGGGTTGTATTTGCGGTAGTCGGGGTCGAGGCTGATGTCGCCCACCTGCGAAGTGTAGGCGTAGATGGAGATGCCGAGTTGATCCAATGCCTGGCGAGCGAATGCTCCGGCAACGACACGGGCAATAGTCTCGCGCGCGCTCGAGCGTCCGCCGCCGCGATGGTCGCGCAGCCCGTATTTTTCGGTGTATGTGTAGTCGGCGTGCGACGGACGGAACGTCTGTCGGATGTTGCCGTAGTCGGCTGAGTGGTGGTCTGCGTTTCTCACCTCGAACCCTATGGGGGTGCCCGTTGTCACGCCCTCAAACAGTCCCGACAGCACTTCCACGCGGTCGGACTCTTTCCGTGGCGTGACGATTGCCGACTGCCCCGGACGGCGGCGGTCGAGTTCGTGCTGCACACGGTCGAGGTTGATTGCAATGCCTGCGGGCATACCGTCGACAACGCCGCCCACGGCAGTCCCGTGCGACTCGCCGAACGACGTCAGCCGGAAAATTTTACCAAATGTGTTCATCGTTGAGTTCCTCGTCTTTAGGTGTGACAATAATGTCGGCTGTCGAAGCCCCGACATATTCAATCAAATCCTTGGGGTCGATTTTCAGTTGCAGTCCGCGCACACCGGCGCTCACATAGATAAAGTTGAACTCAAGACACGAACGGTGGAAAAACGTGGGAAACGGTTTTTTCATACCTATTGGCGAGCATCCTCCGCGGATATAGCCGGTGGTTGGCAGCAGATCCTTCATGTGGAGCATCTCCGCCTTCTTGTTGCCCGACACCTTCGCTGCTTTCTTGAGGTCTACCTCGCAGCATCCCGGCACCACGCAAACAAAATGTTTGACCTTGTCGCCTGTCAGCACAAGTGTCTTGAACACTTGCTGAATGTCTTCGCCGAGTTGGTCGGCGATATGCTGTGCGCCAAGGTCGGTTTCGTCGACCTCGTAAGGCACAAGCTCGTATTTTATTTTGGCGCGGTCAAGCAGACGCGCCACGTTGGTCTTTCCTATTCCAGCCATATTGATAAATCTTTTTCTGTCTTCTATGCTTATACAAAGATAGTGCATAAAGTTGAAAGAATGGATATGAAAGATTAATTTTGCACTTTGAATTATGAGAATAAAGGCAGAGGCAGACAGGTTGCTGGCGATGATCCGCGAAGGTCGGACTATGTCGGCTGGACAGAAGGTGCGCTTGGCGGTGATGCTGAGTGTGCCGGCGGTTGTGGCGCAGTTGTCGTCGATAGTGATGCAGTATATCGACGCATCGATGGTTGGAAGCCTCGGCGCTGAGGCCTCGGCGGCGATAGGCTTGGTGTCGACAACCACATGGCTCTTCGGCGGACTGCTGAGTGCCGCGGCTTCGGGTTTTTCGGTGCAGGTTGCCCACCGCATCGGTGCCGGCGACTGGGAAGGCGCGCAGCGCGTGTTGCGGCAGTCGGTGGTGGCGGTGTTGGCGTTCAGCCTTCTGCTGGCATCCATCGGTGCCGGCATCAGCAGTAGTTTGCCTGTTTGGCTTGGCGGCGCCGAGTCGATACATCGCGATGCGTCGACTTATTTCCTGATAATATCCTTGTTTCTTCCAGCGCTTCAGATGCAGTTTCTTGCCGGCGGCATGCTGCGGTGCAGCGGCAATATGCACGTGCCGAGCATGGCGGGAGTGGCTATGTGCGCCCTTGATGTGGTGTTCAACTTTCTGCTGATTTTTCCTTCGCGTACGGTCGCTGTGGCTGGATTTGATGTGTTTCTCCCAGGTGCTGGACTTGGTGTTGAGGGTGCGGCTCTTGGCACGGTGCTTGCCGAAACGGTGGTCGTGGCTTGGTTGTTGTGGTATCTGCGCCACGGCACGTCACATCTGCGGCTTGCAGGGCTGCGCGGATGGAGACAGTCGATAGCCGACACGCTCAGAAAGGCGGTTAAAATCGGTTTCCCGATGGGTTTGGAGCATGGGGTGATATGCAGCGCGCAGATTGCGATAACCACCATTGTCGCGCCGCTGGGTGTGTGCTCCATCGCTGCCAACTCGTTTGCCATCACAGCCGAGAGCCTTTGCTATATGCCAGGTTATGGCATTGCTGAGGCTGCCACCACGCTTGTGGGGCAGAGTGTCGGTGCGCGCCGTCGCGACCTGACGTGGAGCTTCGCTAAAATCACTGTCGGAATGGGCATGGCGGTGATGGCGGTGATGGGTGTGCTTATGTATGTCGCTGCTCCCGAGATTATCGGGCTGATGACGCCTGTTGACGAGATACGCCGGCTTGGTGTAATGGCGTTGCGCATCGAGGCGTTTGCCGAGCCGATGTTTGCCGCGTCGATTGTGGCGTATGGCGTTTGTGTCGGTGCCGCCGACACGCTGAAGCCTTGTCTGATGAACTTCCTGAGTATCTGGGCTGTGCGCCTTACGATGGCTGCATGGCTTGCTCCAACAATGGGACTGCGCGGTGTGTGGATTGCCATGTGTGTTGAGCTGACGTTCCGTGGCGCCATCTTCCTTGTACATTTGTGGCGCCGACGCTGGATGAAGGCCGTATAAAGGGGTAAAAAAGGTTGAAAGTTCGGTAATTCGGATAGGTGGGCTTTGCGGAAAAACACGTAAATTTGCAGACAGCATAGAACATTAAAAAACACAGTTATGGAACTTATAAAAGATAAGGAATTCGGTGGCGAGCGCCCGTTGTTTGAGTCGCACAACCTGCACCTCGACAATGTGGTGATACGCGAAGGCGAGTCGGCGATAAAGGAGTGCAGCAACATCAAGGCGACAAATTGCCGTTTAGAGGGCAACTATCCGTTCTGGCATGTGCACGGGTTCGTGATTGACCGTTGCCATTTCGATGTGGGCGGACGCTCTGCACTGTGGTATAGCGACCATCTGCGGATGACCGACACGCACATCGACGCGCCGAAAATGTTTCGCGAGATGCACGACATCGACATTGAGAACGTGGTGATGACCGATGCCGACGAGACGTTCTGGCGATGCAAGGGCATACGTGCTAAGAACTTGCGGCTGCAAGGAGGAACGTATCCTTTCATGTTCAGCAGCGACATCGAAATCGACGGCTTGGTGTCTGACTCCAAATACGTGTTCCAATATGTGAGCAACGTAGTGGTGCGCAACGCGAAAATCACAACCAAAGATGCGTTCTGGGAGGTGGAGAATGTGACCATCTACGATTCGGAACTCAATGGCGAGTATCTGGGATGGCATTCGCGCAACCTGCGCCTTGTCAACTGCCACATCTCTGGCGAACAACCGCTCTGTTATGCCGAGAATCTGGTGCTTGAGAATTGCACGTTTGATCCGGCTTGCGACCGCGCTTTCGAGTACAGTTCCGTGAACGCAACAATAAAAGGAAGCATAGGAGGCGTGAAAAATCCGCGCAGCGGACGCATCGAGGCTGACTGCCTCGGCGATGTGGTGCTCGACGGCAACATCAAGATGCCGGCCGACTGCCTGCTGATTGAACGAAACAAAAAATAATTGCCTGTATGAAATACGACTTCGACAAGACTATCGACCGGCGCGCCACAAACTCTTACAAGTGGGATAGCGCTCCCGAGGGCGTGCTGCCTATGTGGGTGGCTGACATGGACTTCCGTACGGCGCCTGCTATCATCGACGCGCTGCAGAAACGCGTGGCGCACGGAATCTTTGGCTACACCCGTGTGCCCGACGCCTACTACGATGCCGTAACATCGTGGTTCAGCCGGAGGCATGGATGGGACATCGACCGCGAATGGATAATCTACACATCTGGAGTGGTGCCGGCGGTATCGGCGGTGATAAAGGCTCTGACCGTGCCGGGCGACAAGGTGATTGTGCAGACTCCAGTCTACAACTGCTTCTTCTCGTCGATACGCAACAACGGCTGCGAGATTGTGAGCAATCCTCTGCGCCGCACCGCCGACACCTATGAGATGGATTTCGACGCTCTTGAGCGTTGTGCCGCCGACCCGCGCACCAAAGTGATGCTGCTCTGCAATCCCCACAATCCGGCTGGACGCGTCTGGACTCCCGACGAGCTGACGCGGCTTGGCAACATCTGCCTGCGCAACGGCGTGACGGTGGTCTCTGATGAGATTCACTGCGAACTGGTGTATCAAGGGTTCAGATACACGCCTTTTGCGTCGCTGTCGGACGCTTTCCTGCATCGGTCGGTGACGTGTGTGTCGCCGAGCAAGGCTTTCAACATCGCCGGACTGCAGATTGCAAATATCGTGGCGTTCGACAACGACTTGCGAAGCCGTATCGATAAGGCGATAAACATCAACGAGGTGTGCGACGTGAATCCGTTTGGCGTGGCGGCGACAATCGCTGCCTACAACGAAGGGGAAGAGTGGCTCAACCAGCTGGTTGACTATCTGCATGGCAACTATGAGGCTATGGCGGAGTTCTGCCGACGTGAGCTGCCGGAATTTCCTATAACGCGTCTTGAGGGCACATATCTGGTGTGGATGGACTGCAGCAGTCTCGGCATGCCGTCGGATGCGCTTGAGCATGCTCTTCTGGACGACGCCCGCCTATGGCTCAATGCCGGCACAATGTATGGTGCCGAAGGCGAAGGCTACATGCGGTGGAACATCGCTTGTCCGCGCAGCGTGATGCTCGACGGACTCAACCGTTTCCTTAATTTCGTCAGAAGCCGCTAACCGTCTCTTCTTCTATCCCAAATCGGCCATTGGAATCACTCGTTGCCATACGACACTGAGAAATTCCAACGGCCGATTTTTCAATTGACTTGACTTGGTTATAGCTGCCACAACAATATGTCTCTCGGCAAACTGTTTGTCGTGAACTTCATGCTAAATCCGTATCCTGTCGTATAATCACCCAATGCCCGGACTTCTGTGGACCCTCACGGTGAATGATGTCGTTGTCTTGCATTTTCTTAAGATGCTTAGACACGGCGCTCCTGTTGATGCCCAATTTGTTAGCCATTTCGCGTGAAGTGATGCTTGCGTTCTCGGATATAAGAAGTAAGATGGCATTCCGTGTTTCTGGTCCACTTTTCCGGTCCACCTTGCTTGTTTCTGGTCCACCTGCTTGGTCTCCCTTTTCTTCTTTGAATGTGAAGTCATCATCCATCGCCTTCTTGTATTCAGTTATTTCATTTTTAATGTTTTTGATGTGCTCATTCAGCATGAACATTTCTTGTTTGTTGGCATTGTTGAATGTTGAATTATTTGCTGTGACTTTATTTTGAGCCGATGGCTATGCACACGGGGTGGGGCACGTGGATGTCGTGGCTGGTGTCGGAGAGCATGCCGGTGTCGGGGTCGATTGCAAACACTTGGATGGTGTCTGCGTCACGGCAGGCACAAAGCAGGAAGCGTCCGTTGGGCGTTATGGCAAAATTGCGTGGATGCCGCGCTGTGGGCTGGTAGCCCGTGCGTGTGAGCATCCCGCTTTCTTTATCCACGCTGAAGATGGCTATGCCGTCGCCTTGCAGACGGTTTGACGCGTAGAGGAAGCGTCCGTTGGGTGTCAGATGGATGTCGGCGCTGCCGCGGGCATGGCGGTCGTCGGCGGTGACGGTTTGAATCTGTGTCAGCTTGCCTTCGTGGTGGCTGAACACCATCACTTCGCCCGACAGTTCGGTGATGAGGTAGGCATAGCGGCCTTCGTCGTTAAACGTGAGGTGGCGTGGTCCGGAGCCGGCTGCTACATATAGGGTGCTGTCCACTTCCAGCCCGTCGCATGCGGCGTTGGGCTTGAGCGAGTAGATGCAGTCGTTGCCGAGGTCGCAGGCGAATGCGCGCCATTCGTAGGGGTCGGCGGTGACGCAGTGGAGATGGGCTGACTGCTGCCTTGTTTTGTCGGGAGCTTTGCCTGTGAGCGAAAACGTCATCACCTTGTTGGCTTTCTTGATGCTTCCGTCGTCGGCAAGTCTGAACTCCGTGATGCTTCCTCCTGTATAGTTGGCGGTGTAGATCAGATTTTTTGTCTGGAAGATGTTGCACGGCGCTTTGCCGCCCGTCGCCACGGTGTTGATGCGGGTCAATGGCTTGTCGATGCCTTCATAGCGGAATGCTGCAAGGGCGTCGTCGTCGGTGCCCGACTCGTCGACGGCATAGACGTTGTCGCCGTTGTCGGAGAAAATCACAAACGACGGGTTGCGCGCCGGAGTGACGGCGGTGAGTTCTGCCGTTCCGCTTTCTTGGTTGAAGCGATATTGATAGATGCCTTTGCTGTCGGTGTCGGTGTAAGTGCCGACAAGCATCGGCAGCCATGCCTGCGAAGCCGCGGCGGCAAGGTCGAGCATAGTCATTGTTGATAGTGCGCAGAGTGATATTGCCATTGTGTCAGTGTTTTTGTTGCCGTAAAGTTACGAAAAAAATGCAATCCTAAAATACTCTTTTGCGTAATGCGCGCCGTAAATCCTTGTGTTTTCTATGAAGCATCGCTATAAAAACAATACCGGCGACAACCATTGTCGGTTGTCGCCGGTATGTGTGTGGGGTTGTCGACGAGAGTTAGTCGTTCATTGTCAGGAGCAGCTCCTCGTTGCTGCGGGTTTTCTCCATACGGTCCTTGATAAACTCCATTGCCTCGATAGGAGTGCGGTCGGAGAGGAACCGGCGGAGAATCCACATGCGGTTGATGGTGTCCTGGCTGAGGAGCAGGTCGTCGCGTCGGGTGCTCGACGAGATGATGTCGACGGCAGGGAAGATGCGTTTGTTCGACAGCTTGCGGTCGAGCTGCAGCTCCATGTTGCCGGTGCCCTTGAACTCTTCGAAAATCACCTCGTCCATCTTCGAACCTGTCTCGATAAGTGCGGTTGCGATGATTGTGAGCGATCCGCCGTTTTCAATGTTTCGTGCGGCGCCGAAGAAGCGTTTTGGCTTTTGCAGCGCGTTGGCGTCGACACCACCGGTGAGGATTTTGCCCGATGCCGGCGACACGGTGTTGTAGGCGCGTGCCAGACGTGTGATTGAGTCGAGCAGGATTACTACGTCGTGTCCGCACTCAACCATGCGTTTCGCCTTTTCAAGCACCAGTCCGGCAATCTTTACGTGGCGTTCGGCTGGCTCGTCGAATGTGGATGCGATTACTTCCGCATTCACGCTTCGTGCCATGTCGGTCACCTCCTCCGGACGCTCGTCGATGAGCAGGATAATCATGTATGTTTCCGGATGGTTTTCCGAGATTGCGTTGGCAATATCTTTAAGCAGGATTGTCTTACCGGTTTTCGGGGGTGCCACGATAAGTCCGCGCTGACCTTTGCCGATAGGAGAGAACATGTCGACGATGCGTGTCGAGATGTTGCAGGTGGTGCGTCCCGATGTCAGGTCAAACTTCTCGTCGGGGAACAATGGCACAAGGTGTTCGAAAGGCACGCGGTCGCGCACGAATTCTGTGGTGCGCCCGTTGATTGAGTCTACGCTGCAGAGAGGAAAGAATTTTTCACCTTCTTTCGGCGGACGGATGTTGCCTTCCACCACGTCGCCTGTCTTCAAGCCGTTTTGCTTGATTTGCGACTGCGACACGTAGATGTCGTCGGGCGACGACAGGTAGTTGTAGTCGGAGGAGCGGAGGAATCCGTAGCCGTCGGGCATCACTTCCAGCACGCCTGCGCCTTTCACGATGCCTTCAAAGTCGTAGAGCGGCTGTTGAGGCTGTTGGCGCTGCTGCTGTTTTGCCGCGCGTTGCTGTTGTTGCTGCTGGCGGCGGTTTGCCTTCTGGTTTTTCTGTTGCTGTTGTGGCTGTTGCTGTTTAGGCTCAGCCTGGAATGCCGCAACTTCGTCTTCGGCAGGCTGTTGCTGTTGTTGCTGGTCTTGCTGCTGGCGTTGCGAGCGGGGCACGAATTTCTGTCCGCCGCTGAACGGGAAGAACGAGCTGAATCCGATGTCGTTTTTCTTTTGCTGTTCGGCAGGTTTTTCTTCTGCCGGCTCTTCTGCCGGTTCTGCCTGTTGTGGCGTTTCGGCTTCAGGAGCGGCGTTTTCCGTCTCTGCCGGTTCCTCTTCCTGTTTTACGGCTGTCTCCACGTTTTCAGCAGGGGCTTCGGCCTCGGCTGCTGGAGCCACGACAACCTCGGCAGCCGGAGCTGTTATGTCGGCGGCAGGCTCAGCCTCCTTTTTCTTGGATGTGCGCTTTGCCGTGGTTTTCTTTGCTGCCGGTTTCTCCTCTTTGGGTTCTTCCGCCTGAGCGGTCTCCGCGGCAGGCTCTGCCTCCTTCTTTTTGCTGTTTTTCTTAGGTTCAGCCTTTTTGGCGGCAGTCTTTACAGCCGTAGCCTCTGCGTTGTCATCGCTTTTTGGCTCGGCTGTTTTTTTCTTGGCTTTTGTTTTGGGTTTTTTAGCCTCCGATTTCGAAGCCGATTCTTTGGCGCGGTTTATCGCCTGCTCGTCGAGGATTGTGAAAATCAAGTCTTGCTGGGCCATTTTGTCGGCTTTCTTGATGTCGAATGTTTTGGCAATCTCGAGCAGTTCTTCTGGAGAGGCTGCATTTAAGTCCTGTAAGTTGTACATATATGTAAGATGTATTACATTTTGAATCTACGTCGCGCCGTTGTGCGCACGTGACTGTTCTGAAAATCTTTTTTTTGAGAAAATTAAAGAGTGGATGACTGCGGGAAGCGTAGCGAGTAATGGTGATTGATTATGCTTCCCTCAATCACGATGCAAAGATACGTCTAATTTCTTTTACGGCAAACAGAAATACAGACAAAAAATGAAAAAAAGTGAATGCTTACTCTCCGTATTCTTCGAGATAGGCCTCGCAGGCGGTGCGCAGCTCGTCGTACCATTCCTTGCCGAAGCGGCGCGTCAGCGGACCCTCAAGAAACTGATACAGCCGCACGTGGTTTTTTCTGCCCATCACTTCCGCGCATTTGCAGATTTTCCAACGATGGTAGTTGACGGCGGTGAAGTCGGGAAATTCCTGAAGGCGGGCAGGGTAGAGATGGCATGAGATTGGCTTGTAGAAGTCGATTTTTCCAGCACGGTATGCCTTCTCGATGGCGCAGAGACACATACCGTTCTCGCCATAGCACGTAAACACACAGTTGCGCCCGTCGACAATCGATGTCACCAAGTCGCCTTCCTCGTCGACGTAGCCCACGCCCTGCTCCTCAATCACGCGTTTGGCAGCCGGCAGCAGGTCGTCCCACACCTCGGGCAGTATTTCCTTTATCTTGGCATATTCCTCTTTGGTGATAGGAGCGCCGGCATCGCCTTCGATACAGCATTCGCCGAGGCATTTGTCGAGATCGCAGCAGAAAAACTGTTCGATAAGGTCGAGGCTGACCAGTGCATTTCCGATTTGCAGCATAGTGACTTCTTCTTCTTCTTTTTTCATTTCAGTGTGCGAAATTACTCGTTTTGTGCCGGATATGCAAGTGTGGCGGTGAAATGTGTTTTTAAACATAAAAAAAATTTATACATAACGGAAAAATTTCCATAATTTTACGACCGCAAAAACTAAACTATTTTTTAAAGCCCTTTTTTGTAGATATTATGTTCTTAACCATTGTTATTGTAGCCGTATTTCTGATTGGTTACGGCTGTATCGCTCTTGAGAGCGGACTTAAAATCAACAAGACTGCGACCGCCTTGTTGATGTGTGCAATTTGTTGGTCGCTGTATATGATTGGCTGCCCAGACTATGTGGCAGAGTTCCATGCCGATGATTTTGCCCGGTTCTTTTCGGCATTCCATCTTGACGACTCTGATGCCGCCGCGCGACAGTTTGTGACGCAGGGCGTGCTGCTTGAGCATCTCGGCGATGCGTGTGAGATCCTATTCTTCTTGATGGGAGCGATGACCATTGTCGAGACTGTCGACACTAACGGTGGCTTTGTTTTTGTGCGCGACCGTCTGCGCACCCGTAGCAAGCGTTCGCTGTTGTGGCGCATTGTGCTGATCACGTTTATTCTCTCTGCCGTGCTCGACAACCTGACCACGAGCATCGTGATGATTATGGTGCTCCGCAAGCTCGTGCAGGAACGCAACGACAGGCTTATCTATGCCTCGCTCATCATCCTTGCCGCCAACAGTGGCGGTGCGTTCTCTCCGATTGGCGACGTAACGACCATCATGCTTTGGATCAAGGGCAACATCACGTCGATAGGTGTGATTAAGGAAGTGTTACTGCCGTCGCTTGTCTCGATAGCCTTGCCTACGTTCCTGTTGCAGTTCAAGCTCAAGGGGCAGTTGGCTGTGGTGGAGGACAATGTAGATTTCACAAAATCGGCACTCAGTCATGGTGAACGGGTGGCGGTGTTTGTTGTCGGTGTGGGCGGCTTGATGTTTGTGCCGTTCTTCCGCTCCATCACTGGTTTGCCTCCGTTTATGGGCATCCTCTTCGTGCTTGGCTTGCTTTGGGCGATGACCGAGATATTCCTGCGCCACGAACACGAGTTGGAAGGCTCGTTCACTGAGCGCGTGTCTACAATTCTTCATAAAATCGATTTGTCGACCATCCTGTTTTTCCTCGGCATTCTGATGGCTGTGGCTGTGCTGAGCGAGGTGGGTGTGCTTACAAGTTTCGGACAGTGGCTTGAACACGCCACCAACGGTAATGCTTATTTCGTGACAGGAGCTATTGGCGTGGTGTCGTCGATTGTCGACAATGTACCGCTTGTGGCTGGATGTATGGGTATGTACAACGTAATCCCTGCCGCTGCCGTGACAAGCCCCGACATGATGATGTTTGTGCAGGACGGTCAGTTCTGGCAGTTGCTTGCCTACTGTGCCGGAGTGGGTGGCAGCATGCTCATTATCGGCAGCGCTGCAGGCGTTGTGGTGATGGGACTTGAGAAAATCACATTCGGCTGGTATTT
>ERZ1034713.1359-NODE-1359-length-11024-cov-3.991157_pt1 | contig 11024 bp, 5 predicted proteins | sample MGYA00520692_ERZ1034713 | MGnify/ENA primary metagenome ERZ1034713 (study PRJEB33766, sample SAMN09781717) | gut metagenome | biome: gut microbiome | host: Homo sapiens | place: Madagascar | study: EMG produced TPA metagenomics assembly of the PRJNA485056 data... | reverse complement strand
GGACGGATGGTTTCCATTTTTCCGGATAGGCGGCTTCGCCGCAGCGGAATAATCACTTTTCACAAGAAAATTCCAGATATGCTTATTTTAGATGTAATGATGCCAGGAGAAGATGGTTTCAGTTTATGTACTTCATTTCGCAAAGAGAGCGGGGTCCCAATTATTATTGTATCTGCAAAAGACAGTCCGCTGGATCGTGTGACGGGGATTACATTAGGGAGCGATGATTATATTACGAAACCATTCATGCCATTAGAACTGATTGCAAGGGTAAAGGCATTATTTCGAAGGGCAGAATTGTCTGTAGTCGAGAATACCAAAGCAACGTATGAGCAGTACCATTGTGGTAATATGGAACTTTTTCAAAAGGAACGAAAGGTTTTTGTAGAGGATAAGGAGCTGTTTGTAACACCGATGGAGTTTGACTTCCTTAGTTACTTGATTGAACGAGAGGATACAGCTGTATCAAAAGATGAACTGCTGAAGCACGTGTGGAAATGCAGAGAGGCAATAGAGGAACAGAGGATGACGGATGATCTGGTAAAGCGATTGCGAAAAAAACTGAAAGAAATTGATTCTACTGCCAGAATAGAAACTGTGTGGGGATATGGATACCGGATGACAGCAAAAATGTTTTAATAGGAGACTGAAAATGGGACGAAATATGCGTACAAGAATTTTCTGGCCAGTATTGGCAGTTATCCTGTTTCTTACAATTGGAGTGTGGAGTTCCTTCGCTGTTACGTCAAAATGGTATGCATCTTATATGGCTCAAAAAAACACAAAGGAAATGCTTCGTATAGTTGAGGAAGGAAGAAGAACAGTTTCCGGAGAATCCACGAAATTACAAGAGAGAGAAATGGCGCAGGAATATTCCAAGGAGTTGCTGCAATATGTAAAATCACGGATAAAAACTGGTACAATGGACGGAAATCTGTTAGTATTTAATTCAAACATGAAGCAGGTGTATCCAAAGGTACCTGAAGATGGAAAAATACCGGACGGACTTCAGCAGGCGTGCAAAAGTATCCTGACAGACAATATTGGGAGCCGCAATCTGGAAGAAACACGAAACATAGATGGCGAATTCTGGTACATACGAGTTTTTTCGTTGGATACAAGGTATCATATACGAGCTAAATATTTTGTGACAGCAGTTCAGTTTCCGAACTTGTCCAGAATGTGGCGGTATATGAGTACATTGATGATAGGGATTGCGGCGTCGGCTATTGTTATCGGAGTTGTGCTTGTATGGTTTGTGGCAGGAAGCATCACACGTCCATTGAAAGAGTTTTGCCTACAGGTACAGTCAGCAGGATGTGAAGGCAGTGGACCGATACAGGGAAATTATTCGCTTACTGAACTGGAAGTTATGAAAGATGCTTACAATAAAATGGAGAGGAGGATTCGAAAGAATCAGGAATCGAAGAAACGTTTTTTTCAGAATGTTTCTCATGATTTAAGGACACCTTTGGCATCGATCATTGGTTATGCGCAGGGAATCCAGAGTGGTATTATGAAAAATCCCCAGGAAGCAGCTGGAATTATTTTACTGGAAAGCATACGCATGAAAAATCTGGTTGAAAGTATTTTGACATTAACGAAAATGGACAATCAGGAATTGGAACTTCAGATATTGGAAATTGATCTGGAAGAATTTCTGGAAGAACGATTAGAGGCTTTGAAAGGAATGGCTGGATCTTGCAGTCTGGAATTGGATGTACGGTGCGAAAATGTGAGAATACAAACAGATGTGGAACTTTTAAGCCGTATTATCCAGAATATTATTTCCAATTGCATCCGCTATGCAAAGAATAAGGTTTCTGTACAGCTCTGGAAGGATACGGATCATGCCGTGATACAAATAGAAGATGATGGTGCTGGCTTCCGGGAGGAAGAACTTTCTCATGTATTTGAGCGATTCTATAAAGGGAAGAACGGAAACTTTGGTATTGGTCTTGCGGTTGTGAAATCTGGGATCGATTATCTTGGAGGCAGGGTAGAAATTGGAAACCGGGTTCTTCCCCAGCAAGGGGCTTTTTATCGTCTGTATTTTCCATGTTCATAAAAATGTTTCTAAATTGTAATGGACAACCACGTTACTGCCACATAAAATGACTTCAAATGCCCTGAAAAAATCAAGTATGATAAAAACAGCCAGACAACGGAAAGGTTGTTCGACAACGAAAATTATGTTATCACAAAATGAGAAAGGGCAGAAAAATGAAAAACTGGAAATTAGCGGCAATATCGTTTGTTTGTGCAATAAACATGGTGATACCAGCACAAGCGGGAACATGGAAGCAGGAAGGAGAAACATGGAAGTATCAGCAGGATGATGGAACCATGGCAGCAAATTGCTGGATCAGGGATGATGACGGAAGCTGGTATTATCTGGGTCAAAATGGAAACATGGTGCGGAATTGTGTCACGCCAGATGGATATGTTACTGGCAGAAGCGGCGCTTATATTCCGGGCATGTGGCAAGATGGAGATTCAGCGGTGGCACCATGGGATTATCAGCAGCTTTTGGGCCGGGGAATGGATGTAGACTGGGCGAAAACACAGCAGGGAAGAAAAGCATATCAGACCAAAACGGTGGATGATTTTAAAGCGGCCGGCGTGGATCATGTGAGAATACGTGTACGAGATGAATTAACTCCTGAAATCCTGGCAGGTCTTGATCAGCAGATTGAAGACTGTTTAAGCAAAGGGCTGATACCTGTGTTAGCTTATCAGGCAGATGCATTTAAAAATAATCCGTGTCAGGAAACAATCAATCAGGTTGTAAACTGGTGGAAAACAGCGGCAGAGCATTATAAGACGAAATCTCATATGTTATCCTTTGATTTGATGATTGAGTGTTCTGATAAACTGAATAAAGAACCAGAGGTTTTGAACCAGATGATTGAACAGGTTGTAACTGCGATCCGTCAAAGTAATCCGGATCGGATTCTTATGATGTCTCCAAGACTGAGGTCAGATCCAACTTATTTGTCAGAACTAAGGGTTCCGACAATGGCCAATGGATATCTGATGGCCGAGTGGCATTTCTACGCATCTGGTCCAAGCAAAACAAATGACAGGAAACTCTGGACTACAGGTACGGAACATGAACGGCAATTAATTCTGGAAAAAATTGAGTGTGCACTACAATGGCAAAGAGAGACAGGAATTCCTACCTGGGTAGGTGCCTGGATGCCTGGGAATTATAATGATGAGAATGATTATAGTTTGAAGGAGCAAATGGAATTTGCAGCATTTATGTGTAATTCCCTGGAAACTGCAGGAATTCCATTTGCAGTCAATTCAGATACAAAATTTTATGACAGAGATATGGGCATATGGCTGAATGATATGGCACCGCTTCGCCAGACAATCTGGGGGCGTGAGTAAAAAAATTAATATAACAGAAAGTAGCAGGTGATGGAATACCGTCATCTGCTTGTTTAATTCTGACGATTTTATGAAAATTATGGTGTGCACCCTCACGTGCCTTGCACCTGATGAAATTTAATGGTATACTGTCGTGGTAAATTACCCGTATTGCGGCCAGCAGGGCAAAAAGGGAGAGAAAATGCCCCATTTCGGGACATTTTTGGCAGAAAAGAGCAGCTGTTTTGCTCTGCGGATGAAAGGAATATCATGTCTTCAAACAGTGAATACGCGATCCAGGTACAGGACGTGAGCAAGATCTACAAGCTGTACGACAAACCGATCGACCGGTTAAAAGAGTCGCTCAGCTTAACCCATAAAAACTACCATAAGGATTTTTTTGCGCTGAGTGATATCTCATTTAACGTGAAGAAAGGCGAGACGGTAGGCATTATCGGAACGAACGGTTCCGGCAAATCAACCATATTAAAGATCATCACCGGAGTTCTGACCCCGACCAGCGGCCAGGTCCGGGTGAGCGGAGTCATCTCGGCACTTCTGGAGCTGGGCGCTGGCTTCAACATGGACTACACCGGCATTGAGAACATTTACATGAACGGCACTATGATGGGCTTTTCCAAAAAGCAGATGGATGAAAAGCTTCCGGATATCCTGGAGTTTGCGGATATCGGAGACTTTGTGTACCAGCCGGTAAAAACGTATTCCAGCGGTATGTTTGTGCGGCTGGCTTTTGCGCTGTCGATCAACGTGGAGCCGGAAATCCTTATTGTCGATGAGGCGCTTTCCGTGGGAGATGTCTTCTTCCAGTCGAAGTGTTACCGCCGCATGGAAGAAATCCGGAAGAACGGAACAACCATCCTCATGGTTACCCATGATATGGGCAGTGTCATCAAATACTGTGACCGGGTGGTGCTTTTAAACAAGGGCCACTATGTGGCAGAGGGCGCGCCGGGCAAGATGGTGGATCTGTACAAGAAGATCCTCGCAAACCAGATGGATGACCTGGAAGAGGAACTGCTGGAAATGAACGATTTTTCCGGCGGGATGGACGATGGCGCAGCAGGAACCGGAGCAGAGGAAAAAGCAGCAGGATCCGGCGCAGACGGCAGCGAAAATGCGGATGGCAGCACAGTATCTGGCGCGGCAGCCCATGCGCACAAAAAGCACAGCGGCCTCATGAAAGACAAGATCACCATCAATCCGAACCGCACTGAGTATGGTAACGGCAAGGCAGAGATCTACGACCTGGGCATGTTCGATGAGCGGGGCAATCTGACCAATCTTCTGTTAAAAGGGGAATACTTCACCATCAAAGAGAAGATCCGCTTCCACGACACCATTCAGGCTCCGATCTTCACTTACACCATCAAGGATAAAAAAGGCGCGGACTTAACGGGAACCAACACCATGTTTGAGGGTGCCGAGATCCGTCCGGTGAAGAACGGCGACGAGTACGAGGTGAACTTCCGCCAGAAGATGACGCTTCAGGGCGGGGAGTACCTGCTTTCCATGAGTTGTACCGGTTTTGAGCAGGGTGAGCACACGGTGTACCACCGTTTATACGATGTGGCGAATATTACTGTGATTTCCAACAAAAATACCGTTGGTGTGTATGATATGGAATCTGAGGTGGAGGCAGTGCTGAAGCCGGCGGGATCCGGAAACACAGAATCCGGGAATGCGTAAGCCGGAAACGGTTTGCATTCGATTGCGAAAGACTGGCAAACAACGAACGTGAACATAAGAAAGAGGTTTTTTAAAGATGAGAAAGATCGATGATGAGATACAGGCGCTCCTTTCCGAGCACCGCGGCGATATCCGCTCCATCTTGGAGGACAACCACCGGCTGGATCTTTTGTATGCCCTCTCTTCCCAGCGGGAACTGCTGTTAGAGTGGTATGATTTTGAGCCGGAGGCGGAGGTTCTGCAGGTGGGCGCCGATTACGGCGCGCTGACCGGGCTCCTTCGCTCCAGCGTGAGCGCAGTGACGGTGCTGGATGAGACAGAGAGTGCCCTGGAAACCGTGCGGCAGCGCTATCCGGGTGCGGCTAACATTCATTACCGCAAGGACAGCCTGACCGGTTACGCGGCAGAAGCCTGCGCGGAGGGCAAAAAGTATGACTATGTGATTTTCGCCGGTACTCTGACGGCCCCGTATGAGGATCACATTCATGCGTCCAAGGCGCTGTTGAAACCGGAGGGCATTCTGATCGTGGCTTCGGCGAATGCCCTTGGCATGAAATATTTTGCCGGAACAGTACAGGAGGAGAACGCCCTGACGAAACGCCAGCTCACAGAGCTTCTCTGCGGAGCAAAGGAGTCGCAGAGCCTGGCGGAAGAGAGCGGCGCGCTGAAATTCTACTATCCGATGCCGGATTACAGGACTCCGGTAAGCATTTATTCCGACGCGTATCTTCCGAAAAAAGGCGATCTGACCCGGGTGACCCCGGTTTACGACTATCCGCCTTACCACATGATGGAGATGGGCGAAAAGTTTGATACGGTCTGCGAGGCAGGCCTGTTTGAGCTGTACGCGAACTCCTATCTGGTATTCTGGTGCGCGGATGGAAAGCAGCTTCAGAAAGATGACGAGCGCATCTTCATCAAGTACAACAAGACAAGAAGAGAAGAATTCCAGATTAAGACCTGCATCTGCGAGCGGAAGGTAACGGATGCGGCAGCAGATGTGACTGGAATCAGTGCGGCAGCAGATGTGGATGCAGCAGGGAAACCGGCTGGAACTGGCGCAGCCGATAAACGGGAGCGCTACGTTGAGAAAGCGGCCCTGAGCCTGGATGGCAGTGCGCACATTGCCTCCTTCAAAGAAAAATATGAGAAGCTGACAAAGCAGCACCGCACTTTGAAAGTAGCGGAGCCGAAGTTTGCGGAACACCGCAGTTCCGTGTACTTCCCATATCTGGTCGGCCAGACCTTTGCGGAGAAGCTTGGGGAACAGCTGGAAGACGGACAGCTTCCGGCAGATGTGCTGCAGATCGTCATGAATCAGATTTACGACATCAGCCCGGAGTGCCGCAGTGCTTTTACACGGACCGAAGAGTTCGATGAAGTGTTTGGCGAAGGCCTGACGCAGGAAGAGCAGGCGCTTCTGCTTGCCGATACCTCCTGCGAAGTTTCCAACATCGATGCGCTGTTTGAGAACATGCTGCTCACAAAAGAGGGCATCTACTGCCTGGATTACGAGTGGGTATTCCTGTTCCCGGTTCCCGAGCACTTTGTGAAGTACCGTATCCTGTATTACTTCTATGAGCAGTACAGCAGCGTATTAAAGCAGCTGATCCTGGACCAGATCCTTGGCGCGTTCGGCATCACGCCGGAAATGGCAGAGGTGTACCGGAAGATGGAAGTCAACTTCCAGAACTATGTGCACGGCGGCAACCAGGAACTGTATCTTGGAAACTATATGGTATACTCCCGCACCGTGCGTGACATCCGCCAGACCGAGAGCGACCTTGCAAGGGCAAGAGAGCGCATTGAGCAGATGAAGATTCACAGCCGCGAGAAGGATGTGACCATTCGCAAGATCACAGAGGTTCAGCGCCTGACCAACAACCATGTTACCAACCTGGAAGCCATCATCCGCAATCACGAGCACGAGATCGGCGAGATGGCAAAGACCTTAAATTATTTAAATAAGCATGAGGCGATCCTCTTTAAGATCCGCAGAAAACTGGGCGATAAGTTCAACCAGAAGTATCCGCGCGGTTCTGTGGAACGCAAGAAGCTTTCCTATAAGAAGGAGTATCTGCTGCATCCGATCCGTTCCATGAAGCTTTACTCCACACCGGAGGGCAGAAACTTGCGGGACGGCGATTTCAACATCGGCGAGATTTACCGGCAGCATGGACGCCTGAAATTTGAGAAGGTGGAGAACCCGACGGTTTCCATCATCATTCCGGTATACAACCAGATCCACTACACCTACGCGTGCCTGCTCTCGATTTTAGAGCACACGAAGGATGTTTCTTATGAGGTCATCATTGCGGACGATGTGTCCACGGATGCCACGGAGCATCTTTCTGAGTATGCGGAAGGACTGGTAATCTGCAGAAACAGCACAAACCAGGGATTTTTGCGCAACTGCAACAACGCAGCGCGCCATGCCCGCGGCAAATATGTGATGTTCTTAAACAACGATACCCAGGTGACCGAGAACTGGCTGTCTTCCCTGGTGCAGCTCATTGAGTCGGACCCGGCCATCGGCATGGTAGGTTCCAAGCTGGTATATCCGGACGGACGGCTGCAGGAGGCAGGCGGCATCATCTGGAGCGATGGCTCCGGCTGGAACTATGGCCGTCTGGATAACCCGGATAAGCCGGAGTACAACTATGTGAAAGAAGTAGACTACATTTCCGGCGCGGCCATCTTACTGTCCAACGAGCTATGGAACCAGATCGGAGGTTTCGACACCCGGTTTGCTCCGGCGTACTGTGAGGATTCCGACCTGGCCTTCGAGGTCAGAAAGGCGGGCTACCGCGTGGTATATCAGCCGAAGTCCAAGGTCATCCACTTTGAGGGCATTTCCAACGGCACCGATGTGCAGGGTACCGGCTTAAAGCGTTATCAGGTGGCAAACAGCAGGAAGCTGAAGGAAAAGTGGGCTGATGAGTTCGCAAAGCAGTGCGAGAATGACGGCAACCCGGATCCGTTCCGCGCAAGAGAGCGCAGCATGGGCAAGCCGATCATTCTGGTGGTGGACCACTATGTGCCGACTTACGACAAGGACGCAGGTTCCAAGACGACGTACCAGTACTTAAAGATGTTCTTAAAGAAGGGCTATGTGGTAAAATTCCTCGGCGACAACTTTATGAACGAGGAGCCGTACACCAGCGAACTGGAGCAGATGGGCATTGAGGTCTTATACGGACCGGAGTACCAGGTCAAGATCTGGGACTGGCTGCGTGACCATGGCGATGACATTGCAGTGGCTTACTTAAACCGCCCGCACATCGCGTCCAAATACATTGATTACATTTTAGACAATACCGATATCAAGGTGATCTACTACGGACACGACCTGCACTGGCTGCGGGAGAGCCGTGAGTACCAGATCACGAAAGACCCGAAGATCCGCGAGGATGCGGAGTACTGGAAATCCATTGAGTTTACGCTGATGAGCAAGGCGGCAGTATCCTACTATCCGTCTTACATTGAACGCGACGCGATCCACGAGATCGATCCGACCATCAACGTAAAAGACATTACGGCTTATGTGTTCGATGAATTCAAGTCTGACATTCAGGAAGACTTCGCGAAGCGCAACGGACTGCTGTTTGTCGGAGGCTTCGCGCATCCGCCGAATGCAGATGCGGTGCTCTGGTTCGCGAAAGACATTTACCCGCGCATCCGTCAGAAGATGGAGGCAGCAGGCCAGGTTCCGCCGGAGTTTATTGTGGTTGGTTCCAAGGTAACCGACGAGATCAAGGCGCTGCAGCAGCCGGGCAACGGCATCATCATCAAGGGCTTTGTTTCCGAGGAAGAGCTGAGTGAGCTTTACGCGACCTGCCGTGTGGTTGTGGTTCCGCTGCGTTATGGCGCAGGCGTGAAGGGCAAGGTGGTTGAGGCCATCTACAACGGTGCCCCGATCGTCACCACCTCCATTGGAGCGGAGGGAATTCCGCAGGTAGAGGATGTTCTTCTGGTAGAAGACGAGCCGGAGGCATTTGCCGAGACGGTAACCAGACTCTACCAGAGTCCGGAGGGCTGCAAGGCGCTCTGCGAGAAGACCCAGAGTTACATTCGCACCCACTTCAGCATGGATGCGGCATGGAAGGTCATCGAGGACGATTTTAAGAGATAAGAAAAGGCTCCGGCATCTGCCGGAGTGCAAAAACAGACAAGACAGCCGCTTTGGCGGCGCAGGAGGATACAATGCAGGCAATTTTACTGGCCGGCGGTCTGGGAACCCGGCTTCGGAGCGTAGTGAGCGACCGCCCGAAGCCCATGGCCCTGATCGGCGAGAAGCCATTTATGGAGTATGTGGTGCACGAACTTTCCCGGCATGGCATCACAGATATTATCTTTGCTGTGGGCTATAAGGGTTCCATGGTGGAGGAGTATTTCGGGGACGGAAGCGGCTTTGCCGCACCGGACGGAACTCCGATCACGGTACATTATGCTTATGAGGAAGAACTTCTCGGCACGGCCGGAGCCATCAAAAATGCAGGTAAATTTGTCACAGAAGACAGCTTTTTTGTCCTGAACGCGGACACGTTTTACCAGATCGATTACAGCCGCCTGGTGAAGATGCAGCAGGAAGCAGATTTGGATATGGCACTGGTGCTTCGCGAAGTGCCGGACATTTCCCGGTACGGGGCAGCTGTATTAACGAACGGATGCCTCACCGGCTTTAACGAAAAGAGCGCGGAGGCGAAGCCGGGCACCATCAACGGCGGCGTGTACTTAATGAAGCGCGCCTTGCTTGATGAGATCCCGGCAGGAAAGGTTTCCCTGGAAAATGAGATGATCCCGAAGTGGCTTTTGGAGGGCCGCGCGTTAGGCGGCTTCGTGAATGATGGCTATTTCATCGACATCGGCATTCCGGAGGCCTACTATCAGTTTATTGAGGATGTAGAGAAAGGAGTAGTGGTATGGTAATCAGGGGACGGGCACCGCTTCGCGTCAGTTTTGGCGGCGGCGGTACGGATGTAGCGCCATTCTGTGTGGAGCAGGGCGGAGCCATCATCGGCAGCACCATCAACAAATATGCGTACTGTTCCATCGTTCCGAGAGAGGATGACCAGATTATCGTTCACTCTCTGGACTTTGATATGACAGTCAAATACAACGCGAAGGAGAATTTCGTCTATGACGGACGGCTGGATCTGGTCACCGCGGCCTTAAAGGCCATGGATATCAACCAGGGCTGTGAGGTTTACTTACAGTGCGACGCTCCGGCCGGTTCCGGACTGGGAACTTCTTCTACCGTTATGGTTTCTCTGTTAACGGCCATGGCCCGCTGGAAAGGCGTGGAGATGGACGCTTACCGCCTGGCTGACCTGGCTTATCAGGTAGAGCGCGAGGACTTAAAAATCGACGGCGGCTATCAGGACCAGTATGCGGCAACCTTTGGCGGCATCAACTTCATTGAGTTCCACGGCCGCAACAACGTGGTGGTAAACCCGCTGCGCATTAAGAAAGACATCCTGCACGAGTTACAGTATAACCTGCTGTTATGCTATACCGGAAACATCCATGTGTCCGCGAATATCATCAAGGACCAGGTGAAAAACTACGAGAAGAAAGATGCCTTCGATGCCATGTGCGAGGTAAAGGCGCTGGCTTATGCCATGAAGGATGAACTGCTGAAAGGCAATCTGCACAGCTTCGGAAAGCTTCTGGACTACGGCTGGCAGAGCAAGAAGCGCATGAGCAGCAAGATCAGCAACCCGCAGATTGACGAGCTTTACGATGAGGCCATCAAGGAGGGAGCCCTGGGCGGCAAACTGCTTGGCGCTGGCGGCGGCGGTTACCTTCTCATGTACTGCCCGTACAATGTAAAACATAAAGTGGCAGCCCGCATGGAGCAGATGGGCGGCCAGCTGGCAGACTGGAACTTTGAGCTGCGCGGCGCCCAGTCCTGGATCGCCGATGAAAACCGTTGGAATTAT
>ERZ1034713.1357-NODE-1357-length-11027-cov-7.618757_pt1 | contig 11027 bp, 9 predicted proteins | sample MGYA00520692_ERZ1034713 | MGnify/ENA primary metagenome ERZ1034713 (study PRJEB33766, sample SAMN09781717) | gut metagenome | biome: gut microbiome | host: Homo sapiens | place: Madagascar | study: EMG produced TPA metagenomics assembly of the PRJNA485056 data... | reverse complement strand
GTCCCCAAATCTTTGGCAAAAATACAAAAAAAAGACAAAAATGCAAACCATTTTCAAATCACAAGGCTTGTGAAACATAAAAAAACGAATAATTCCTTGCATTCTATTTTTTTTTAGTATTTTTGCAACTAAAATAAATATATAAAATTATGAAACTAAAGGATATATTAGATAATAAAATCATATTTTGGCTACTTTGTCCTTTTGGACTTTTGTATATTCTATGGGATTGCATCTATGAAGATATAAAAGACATTTGGGACAAATATTACCTTTATTTTTCAGACAAAAAAGAATATAACCATAAATATCATCCTGAGCCAGAAATTCCTTGGCCAACAGACCCAATTGAAAGAAGTAAATGTCCTAGGGTTAAACTCGTCTATGATAATGGATTCGAGTTTAGAGCTGATGGATATCAAGGTTCTAAGGAACTTATTTATGTAGAAAACAACTATGATGAAAAATTAAACCATCTATTTCTCGAAAATAAAAAAATACTCGATGATTGGGCAAAAGAATTTGGTTATACAATAACCTATTTACCGCAGCTTCCAAAGAAGATATTCAAGAAAGAAATCGTTCAGTATAGAATGCCTTTTTATAAAGGTCCTATAAAAATCCCATCAATAGACTCCAGCTATATGTTCCAATTCTTAGCACATCCTGAAGACAAGGAACGTATGGCACATGGACTTTTGTGGGCTGCTGGAGGATTCTATAAAACATATCATAAAACGGAAGTATATGAAAAACGATACTTTCCACTATCTTTAGATTCTGATAAAAGTCTGCAAGAACAATTAGCTGAAATTCAATCGGTCATTTACCAACATGACCATGCAGCTTTTTTAGGTATGACTATCACTGATTCCGCAGGTGACAAAGAAGTATATTCTGCAGATAACAACTTTAACTCTCAACATTGGGGTGAGGATACGGATGACTTAATACAAGAAGTAAGAGAGAAAATTGCCCTCTTACGCCAAAGAGGTGTTGCTGAACATATTTTAGAATCTTTATTAAGACCTCAAAATACATACACTATAAGTGGAATGGTTATTACTAAAGATTACAAAATCATATTACCTCACTATAACAATATGGAGATAAAAATGGAACCATTAGCAAAAGCCGTATATCTGTTATTTCTTAATCACCCAAAAGGAATACTGTTCAAGAATTTACCAGATTATCGGAAAGAACTAACGAAGATCTATGCTAAGCTTCGTCCAAACGGATTAACAGAAAAAGCCAAACAAAGCATTATTGATGTGACCAACCCTTTATCAAATTCCATCAATGAGAAATGTGCTCGAATCAGAGGGGCTTTTGTGTCGCAAATGGACAACATGCTGGCAAAATACTATTACATAGATGGAGTTAGGGCAAAGCCTAAGAGTATAAAACTCAACAGAAAACTCGTCAAGTATCTATAGCCATATAACAAAATAATCACATAAAAAAATATATAACTATGGTGCAAATAAAAATAAAGGACAATAATAGAAATCGAGAAGTAGCATTTATAAAAACAGTACCGCATACAGAAAAGGTTTTTACTGACGATGATCCTAAAGGACATTTTCTGACTGTTTATTATTGGGAAGCAGATCCAGAAGATTTTTTTGAATGCAAATTACCTATTGATGCATTTGGTAAGCAGAATATAAACAAAACAACTGTGATGTTAATTATCGACATCACCAACTCGACTGCGCATTCTTTCTCACCAAGCAGCATTGAAGACTGGAAAAAAGTCTTTTACAGCTATACACGTCGCATATACTCTAATCAAAATGATAATTATTCAATAATTTACCTGCTTTGGTGCCTATACAATCAAGAACTTTATGAAACAATATTTGAGCAAGCATTACGTGAAATCAAATCGAAAGCATTAGACTTGATACATGCCATTTTACCCAAAATTGCTAGATGCCTTTCCATTTCAAAGCAAAATGGAATAAAAAGAGTCCTTAGCCATTTTGGAATTAACTTTGATATTTATGACCCTAAAACATTGCATGAAGCTTACAATGCTCAACAAGGTTTTAAACAAACTTATGACAAACTTGGCTTATTTGAAAAAATAGATTTTATTTTTTCAACTGTAGGTTTACCATACTATGTCACACCTATGCCTATTATGCCCCAGGGTTATAATAAGAAAGAAACTTATAAAGGTAACAACATTTTGCTTTCCACTAAAGAATGGTTAGAAAAGAGTGACTATAATTTTATAGATGACAGAAACCTAATTATATGGTTTCAGTTTCTATCAACAGAAATTCAGCTTAACATCATTCGTAGATACTTCAAAGCTATCTACGAAGGTAAAGCCGTATTCTCAACTACATTTGTACAAAGCTTAAAATCAAATGAAAAATATGACTTATGGGGCGTTTATAGACATTGTACATCTACCCCTCTTACACCTATTCAATTAGTCGTTCCGTTAGTATGCGATTGTCTTTTAACATTAAGCAAAACAAAGGGAGAAGAATTACAAACATACAATGGGATTTTAGACTTAGCTATCAAACGTTGTGATGTTAGCTCTCCTAAAGTTGACTTTGGATTAGAAAAGATATTCCCTACTTGCAACGGAGGAGCTACTTGCAACCCTTCCTTTAAAGGATTCGCCAAAATCTCATATTTCTATAAATTAAAAGAATCTGATTTATCAGATTCTAATTTATGGCATCTAATAAATGATATTTTGGGACGTTGCAGACAAGTTTCTTCTATAGAGATTCAACAACATAATTCTGACTATATTTGTACAGTAGAAGAAAAGAGTCAATATATAGAGTTACTTAATCTATTTACTGATTTGCACTTTTCTTATAACGCATATAGTAACGAAACACATGACATATCTAAAAAGAATATTTTGTTAGATCAATTCCGTAATAAGATCAAGACATTAGGGACAAAGCATGAGTATGGATATACTTTTGATGACAATCTATCAACTATTTATAATATGATTATAGACAGATGTTTCAGTAAAGACTTCATACAAGTATCTCCATACAATGATGTCTTTTTAAACACAGACTTGAATCTCTATAATTTAGATTTTCAAAAAACAAACTTAAAAAGTACAGAAAATGAAAAAAAACAAATAACAAGAGAAAATGAAAAAAGAGAAGGTCGAAAGGTTTTCCAATTAGTTAGTCTGTCTTTAAACAGATTCCCTGATGGTCAAAAAACACCAGATGGATCATATTTATTCAAATATACCCCTAAACTTTTTGCAACTCTTGTGAAAGAATATTACTATCGAAAAGGGGCTAAAAAAGATTCGTGCAATTTCATCCAGCATTACAATAATATGAAGTTTACTCGTTTTTGTGCGCCAGAATATGAACCAGTACAACATTTTGTAACCGGATTACCATATTTTTGGTGCAGAGGAAACATCTGCTTCAAAAACTGCTTAGACAAACAAGCTGTAGATTTATGTGCTTCTTATAAAGACTATACTCTGTTCCATATGTCGGAAATTATGGGATATTCCAAACTTTGCCATACTCCTGCAGGCTACGAGCCTAATGTAACATTCCGTAATTTTTCTGCTCTTATAAATAGAGTTTATACTATTTTCAAACGACTAAGATGCACAGAATGTGGAAGTTTGATGTTTCCAGTTAAAGGAACAACATTCAATCTCCATAATTACTACGCTTGCAATAATCAGTTATGTTCACTCAATAAAGAAAGTACATATTTAAATTATTGTTACAATTGCAAAAGAGGTTTGATAGACTCTCGAGACACCAAACAATGCCCTAATGGATGGTACATTTGTCCAAGTTGTCTCTCATGCTGTGACAATGAGCTCATTGAAAAATGCATCAAAAGATATGAGATTACCCATAAACCGATTCCTCTATCTTTACTAAATCAAAGACATAATGGTCATAATGATAAAAATAAGTTTTTCTGTTCACAATGTGGAACAGAACTTATCGCAAATAACAATCACACCATAAATGCAGATTGGATATGTCCAACTTGCAAACGTACATATAAACGATAGGATATGCCCGTGAGTATGCCGCCGACAAAAGAAAGATTTACCAGATTGGCTGCAACTTCTCATCTGAGACAGTACAATTGATGGCTGGAAGCTACAAAAGTCATTTTTATTAAAAGCTTGGAATGTCCCTGTTGCAGGATTCAATGTTTGATACATATCAGTATCTGCAAAATATCCTATAATAAACAATTCGTGAGCCATATTGTTACCAGAATCTATTATCCCAATTACAGGTGTATCATTTAAAATACAAGACTGTACATCCTTGGAAGTTATACTTTCAACTTCAAAACCACAAATAGCATAAAATGAAGACAAATGAGAAGGTGCAACTCCATATTCAAATAAGTTTTTATCAAAAGCTTGTGAATATAGTAATTCGAATGATTCTCTATACATGACATAATCATTTCCAGGATACTTTCCATCTAAGCAATTTGCGATATACTCCAAAGCGACAGAAACACAATTTTGTCCAGTTTGAGGTTGCCAATGCTCAGGATAATTCTCCCATTTCTTCCAATTAAGAAGATATTCATTATATGCAGGAATATGCCAAGTCTGGTTCTTCCAATAATCCGGTGCATTTATGTAATTCTTCTCATCGGTATTTGTCCAAGAACCAACATCATCATCATCCCACCAACCATCGTCATCATCACTGTTATCATTATTTACTTTATCTTTTGGTAAATGATAGTTTGTCCATACTTAGACAACAATGTCATTTTTGTATTACTTAACTCCACTATTTTGAACCAAAACACTTTGTTATCAACAAACTGAATAATATAAGTGCCTCTTCTGCTTTTTCCTATTCGAGTGCTATCGAAAGTTTCTGGAATAGAGGAAGATATATAATACTTTAGAGGACAATTAAACTCTTTTCCTGTCTTGTAAAACTTGGTACTTGTCGTACGAGTGTCCATTGTAAAAGTCATTCCTCTCTCACAATAATCATAAGTAGGACTAATCTCTTTCCATTTTGTCCCATTAAGTTCTGACGTAGCAATCTTCTGAGCATGGCACACCATGCTCAGAAGAAAAACTAAAGAAATTACCAAAATATTTCTCATCCCTATTGTCTCCATGATTTGTCAGAATATCATACTTTCTCAAATACAAAAGTTTGCCCAAACTTAGTCTTTACCTTCAATTCTGAAGAACTAAATTGCAATATTTGAAACCAAAAGAATTCACCATCCAACTCTTGGATGATATATGTTCCTTGTCCTGATTGCCCTACTTTCTTACCATCGAAGCTACTTGGAATTTGATTGGCTATATAATACAAGTACTTGTTTGTATATTTCTTCTTCAACCCTTTTCTAAATTTAGTATCAGCATAATGAGCATCCGATACATTAGTCAAGACTCTATCTGAAAATTCGAAGTAAGTATCTACATTCGGATTGCTTGGCTCTTTTAAATGCCAAGATGTATTCTTCAATTGTTGAAGAGTAATTGCCTGTGCCTGTATATCACATACACAAAACCATAAAACCATTATTATATAAAGAATTCTTTTCATAGACTACTTTGTCTTTATGTTGTATAAGAATAACTATATTTACGTATTTTTGCAAGCTTTATCGAATCGATAAAACTTGCAAAAAAATTATTACTTAACCTTTTGATAAACCGTCGTATCGTCCAATTTAGACAACAGAGTTATTTTCGTACTGCTTATATCAACTATCTTGAACCAAAACACACTATTGTCAACATACTGGATAATATAACTACCCTTTCGACTCTTTCCTATCTGTGAACTATCAAATGTTTTGGGAATAGAAGAAGAGAGATAATACTTTAAAGGGAATTGAAACTCCTTCTTGTTTTTCTTAAACTTTGTTGTCGTCGTACGAGTAGTCATCGTGAAAGACATACCTCGTTCACAATAATCAGAAACAGGGCTTACTAATTTCCATTTTGTATTAGTCAATTGACCCAAAGATACTGTTTGTGCATGACATGCCATGCTCAAAAGTAATGTGAAAGCAACAGCCAAATAACTTCCCATCTTTACAAGACAATTAATAGTTACTTTTTAGAGTAGCAAAATGTACCTCCCAACTTTGAATGTAAGATAAGCTCGTCCTTGGTAAGTTTTTGAATCTCAAACCAAAAGACCTCACCAAACACCTCCTGTATGATATATTTTCCCTTGCTTTCTTTGCCTACAAGAGCTTTATCAAACACCTTTGGAATTGTTGGAGAAATATAGTAATCAAACTTATTATTATAAGTCTTTTGCTTTTCCACAAAGAAAACTTTATCAGTTTTATGGGATAAAGTAAAGGCAATAAATTTCTTGCAACCGTCACAATTAGGAGAGCGCAATACCCATTCTGTATTACACAAATCTGTTGTCGACACTACTTGCGCCAAACAGTTACTGACTATGCTGATAAGCATTAAGATAAAAAGTAATTTCTTCATATTTTATTAATCATTCTTTTTAATGATTTTTTACAGAGATAGTTCTTTTTCTTGATTTCAAGACTTGACTCTTTCTCTTATTATTCTATCACCCATTCCAGGGTACTTACTTTTTCCTTAATTGTATAGTTGATACCTACTTTCACCACAGGTTTGTTTTGCAGGGCGAAGGCATCGGCATACTGCTTGTCGTTGATTTGCAGAAGAGCTTCTTCTGCCGTCTTATTGAACTTCAGTTCCATGATGTAGATGGTGTCGTGCGTCTCCATCGTAATGTCTGTTCTTCCCTTGGCAGTATGTTGCTCTACGAGAATGCGGAAATTGGTGAGCAAGGCAAACATGATGTACATCATCTGTTGATAATGCCCCTCGTAGTTGGTATTATCGCAGTAAGGCACCGTCTCAAGGAAAGTCTTGAATAACAGTAGTGCTTCGTCCAATTGTCCCAGGTTGATCAGCTTGGACATCTTGGCGATGGTCGTGTTGCCCATAACCGTCTTGGAAGCCAGGTAGTGAGGGAGAAGACTTCTGTATAGGCCGACTCTGATTTCCTTGTTAGGAAGGGCGAGAGTGTATAGTTCGGTGTCCTCATCGTAATCCTTGATGGTGAAGTATCCACTCTGGTAGAGCAAAGGCATGATGGTGGTCATCGTCTCTGTAGCAGCATCAAAGTCATCCTTGCCTGCTTCCATCTTTTCGCCGAGGTCGATAGGGGTGAAAGCATACTTGCGCATCATGTTGATGAGGTAAGTTGGTGTGCCTGAACCGAACCAATAGGAATCCATCTTTTGCTTGGAAAAGCAGTTCAGTAAACTGAATGGATTGAATATATCTGGTGATGGCCATGCAAAATGATAGCCGTCGTAGTGCTGTTTGAGTCTTTCAAGGGTTTCGTCATGAGACAGGCTTAATTTTTCTGATAGTCTGTCAATATCATCACTCATTTGTGTCATCAACTCTTCCTTGGTTATACCACAGATTCCAGCGTATGGTGTATCCATGCTTATATTTGTGATATTGTTGAGTTCGCTGAAGATACTTAACTGGGAGAATTTGGTGATACCTGTCAGAAAAACAAAACGGAGCATCTTCTCGCAGTCTTTGAGCGGGCTATAGAAGTTTCTCATCACATTTCGCAGAATGTCTAAGGAGGTTCCTTCATGTACAACATCGAGTAATGGCGCATCATATTCGTCGATTAATACCACAGGTTGTTTGCCTGTTTTTTCATATACGGTTTGTATGAGGTTGAGCATACGTATGTTCGGGTCTGGAGAGTCACATGTTATGCCAAACTTTTCTTCATTGGTCTTTAGTATGAAGAGAAGATAGTGCTCCAACTGCTCTTTCTCCATGTGCTTGCCTCCAGCCAAACTGAAGTGGAGCACAGGATATTCATTCCATTCTTTCTCCAACTTTTCGATGGCAAGACCATTGAATAGTTCCTTTTTACCTTCAAAATAGCTTTCGAAGGTAGATACAAGGAGTGACTTGCCGAAACGGCGTGGTCGGCTCAAGAAGAAATATGTACCATCAGTATGGGTCATACGATAGATGTATTCCGTCTTGTCAACATAGAACCAATCTTCTTTGCGGATTCGTTCGAAAGTCTGTATGCCTATAGGATATCGTTTTCTTGCCATTGTCTCTTGTTCTTGATTTCGAAGGCAAAGTTAAGCAAAATAATCGAAAGTACCAAGTTTGCTATTGTGATTTTTTCTGTGTTTTCCTCCTTATGGGTTCTAAACTAACCAGTCTTAGTTCTCAGAATAGAAAAGAAATGGTTTGCCAAAATCGTCAAGTACTTAAATTAAAAACGGGTCGTTAAGAATATTAAAATGCAATGGTAAATTTTCTCTTATCTTAGTTGATTGTTCTTGTTCCTATAAGATAATGTTTTGAAGCCTGATGAATTCTTCGTTCAGCGTCTTTGAATGTCCGTTCAACGACGTTGAACCGCCGTTCAAAGACGTTGAACGGAACTTTCTTCTAAGGGCATATACTTTTTATTCGGTTTAATGGTTTTAGTTGTGTGGTTTAACGGTTTTAGTTGACCACTCTCAGCATTATTTTTAATATGAGTTGACTCGGTTGTTACTTAGTTATAATTTACGTTGACTTACTAATTCTTGTCTGGATGGATTTATCGTGTCCACTTTGAGGAGCTGCTACAACTGAAAGTGTTAAATCTTGGAAAAACGGACAAAATGCCTCCGTTTTATATTAGATAAACGGACAAAGATATGATTAAACGTAAGATAGACAGATATTTAGCTGACCATCGGTCTTTTGTCAAGTCTTTATGCGAATATTTGGGTTTATTTCTTGTATCTGTCGAATAAATTCTTTTTGATTCTGCGGGGATATAATTTTTATCTTTTAGTGAAAATATGATATGGTAAAGAACGAGATAAGCGGCATTCCTCGGATGTGAATGCCGCTTATCATATTTCGATATTTGTCCGAGTTATCTCAGAAAAGAAGTCTTTTCAGTCTTCTCTTATTTCAGATATTCCCCGAAGTCAGTCAGTCTCATATCTCCCTTCTTCAGGAAGGTATCGTGCATGGCGAGGGCTGCCCGCATGCTCTGTGGCTCATGGCCCTTCTCGGCAAACTTCAGATATTCGCGGAGCATAGGGCGATAGTCTGGATGAGCACAGTTTTCGATGATTTCCTTGGCACGGTGCAAAGGACCCTTGCCACGAAGATCGGCAACGCCCTGCTCGGTAACAATGACATCCACATCATGCTCAGTACTATCCACGTGGCTACACATCGGAACGATGGCTGAAATGCAACCGTTCTTGGTGGTACTCTGAGTGGTGAAGATAGAAATGTAACCATTACGCTCGTAGTCGCAAGAACCGCCGATACCATTCATCAACTTGCTGCCGCAGATATGGCTGGAGTTCTCGTTGCCATAGATGTCGCACTCGATGGCGGTATTCATGGCGATGACACCCAGTCGGCGGATGACCTCAGGAGAATTGGAAATCTCACTCTGACGGATGGTGAGATGCTGCTTGAAATAGTCGATGTCATCATATACTTCCTTCAAAGTATCATTGGTGACGGTGAGGGATGAGCAGGAAGCATCCTTGATTCTTCCTTCACGCATGTATTTTACGACAGCATCCTGTACAACCTCGGTATAAACGCTGAATACCGGTACGTTAGGATTCTGACCCAATGCCTCGAGTACGGCATTGGAAGTAACGCCTACACCGCTCTGGAGTGGCAGGAACTGTGGAGGAATATGTCCCTTCTTCAGGTCGCTGACCAGGAAGTCGGCCACATTATGCCCCATCTGTTCTGTGATAGGGTCGAGCGGCTTGAAGGCACGAGCCTCTTCCGGGATATTGCATTCTATCACGCCGACAATCTTATGGGCATCAATCTCTACATACTCTTTACCGATACGGTCGCCTACGTTCATGATAGGGATAGGTGTACGGAACGGGCATTCTGCTATTTCATAGACATCATGGAGATAGCGGGATGCTGGACTGTGGAAGGTATTCTTCTCGATGAGCACCTTCTTGGCAAGGCGTACGATGGTAGGCACGATACCGCCGGCAGAGGTAAGGAATGCCTTGCAGGTAGTTTCGCCTTCTTCCAGATCGCTCACCTCGATGATGGCAAGATCTATCTCGCCATAGAAACCACGGCGCAGACGCTCAGCCATGTGACCGAGGTGCATATCCTCGTAGTCGATTTCGCCCAGATTGGTATGGGTGCGGAAATCCTTGTTGGTAGAAAATGGCGCACGGAACTTGATGGCATGGGCTGCTGCCATGTCACCCTCGATACTTTGCGAGGTAGAAGCTCCTGTCAGGATGCCCACCTGGAATGGTCTGCCTGCTTCATGTTCTGCTACGGCTCTCTTGGAGAGTTCGCGGAAGGTAGCCTTAGGCACGCCGTTAGGTGTGAAACCACTTAGTGCTATCGTGTCCTGATCCTTGATCATAGCTGCGGCTTCGGCAGCTGAAAGTCTAATATATGCCATTTCCGTACTTTATTTATTATCATGTAATATTATCGGGCAATTTGTTGCTGCCCTTACATTTCATAACTTTTTGTGGCTGCAAAGTTACACATTATTTTTAATATATGGCAATCTTTTGACGAATTTATGCAAATAAAAGGCATTTTACTTATCTTTTGTGCATGAATATGCAGGAATAACTTGCTTTATGCATTTTTTGTTAGTAGTGAATAGGGATTGAAGATTTGCGGATGAATAGTATAGTGGGTTACGAGAACAGACTCTGTGGATGATTTTTCTAAGATAAAAATGGTATTTTCAGACTATTTTATAACATTTTGTGGCTGAATTGACTGAAATCTCAGAAAAATGAGTTAACTTTGCAAACAAATATAAATAATAAAAAGAAAGGTTCATAATAAGATGGAACAGAAATTATTGATCTACAACACTCTCACTCGTACGAAAGAGAGATTTACTCCGCTCCACGCTCCTAATGTGGGCATGTATGTTTGTGGCCCTACCGTATATGGCGATCCGCATCTCGGTCAT
>ERZ1034713.1356-NODE-1356-length-11061-cov-3.899873_pt1 | contig 11061 bp, 15 predicted proteins | sample MGYA00520692_ERZ1034713 | MGnify/ENA primary metagenome ERZ1034713 (study PRJEB33766, sample SAMN09781717) | gut metagenome | biome: gut microbiome | host: Homo sapiens | place: Madagascar | study: EMG produced TPA metagenomics assembly of the PRJNA485056 data... | reverse complement strand
CGTACGATCGGAAGATATCGAAGATTCTGCAGCTGACAGGGATGCATCAGATCAGAAGGAAGATATGGATCACGACAACGACGATCGCGATGAGGAGGACATCGGCGATCTCGACTAAGCAAAAAGAATGCAGCTGCTTCGGTGGCTGTATTTTTTTATCTCATATTTTTATTGTCATAACAACAAAAAATGAAAGGAGAATGAGATTATGGCAGATAATAGAAGATATTGGACTGAAAAAAAAGAACGAGCAACACAAGCAGCGTTTCATGTAAAATGCTTACATGAAAATTATGAAAAAGAGCTGCAGAAGGAATATGAAGCTACAACCGTATATTCCAAAGAAACTCATCTGGATGATGGACAAAAAGGATCACCTGTACAGATGTTTTTAAATACTGACTCAGTGTCAGCTGTATTTCAAATGGCAAAAGAGAACCCGAAGAGTAGAATTGCGGTACTCAATTTTGCTTCCTATAAACTTCCAGGAGACATGTATCTGGAAGGCAGTAAAGCACAGGAAGAGTGCCTGTGTACAGAATCAAGCCTGTATCCAGTCCTTGAGATGTTCAAAGATTCTTATTATGCTGAAAACAGTAAGAATCTTAACCGCGCTCTATATACAGATCGTGCATTATATACACAAGGAGTTTTGTTTGCAAGAACAGGAGAAAAAATGGTAAAAGCTGATGTGCTTACATGCGCTGCCCCGAATTTCTCTGCCGCATCAAAATATGCTAAAGTGTCAAAAGAAGAAAATTCCAAAGTGTTAGAACAGCGGATTAAATTTGTAAAAGAGATTTTACAGACAGAAGATGCTGTTATCTGGATCCTTGGAGCATGGGGATGCGGTGTGTTCGGACAAGGTCCGGCTGAAGTAGCAGAAATGTTTAACAAGCATTGCAAAGACGCTGCGTGTGAAAAGATCGTTTATGCAGTACCAGGGAATGATGCTACAGCAGAAACGTTCAGGAAAAGATTTGAGTAACAGATAAAAAAAGGAGAGCCTACGGGTTCTCTTTTTTATTGCATATTCTCCATATAAATATAAAACGAAAGCTGAAAGGAAATTGAAATTATGGAAAAATATCACAATGGTTTTTATGAAGACCTCGACAACCTTTTACGCAGTTACCCAGATAGCGATTTTGGATTTATGGAGAATAACCTTTGTATAAGTCGTGATAGTTTCGGAAGAACTGTCAGCGCGTATGATTTTCTTCATGGATTTTGCAATATTTTTGCAGAAGTTTTAAATGCAAAATATGGTTATCCAATATATGTGATTATCGATGATAATGGATATTGTGTACATTGTTTCTGTGTAAATATTGTAAATGGCGTTAATTATTATATTGACGTTCGAGGTATTACAACAGATTACATAGAATTTATTTCAGAATTTGAAGACTTTACAGATGAAGATAGTTCTATAATAAATACTATTCCAATTGAGAAGTACAAGTTTTTTACGGTTGACGATTCTGAAATGAAATCGTGTGCGGATGAGATCATTACACAATATAATGAATATTATGTAATGAAAAAAGCTGCAGCATAAGTCTATTATAAAAAAGAGCAAAAAGAGAGCCTTCGGGTTCTCTTTTTTTATTACATATTATTTATGTAACTTATTTTTAATCTGAAAGGAGACCAACTATGGAAAAAAGAGAAAAAACAAAGGAGTATCCAACAGATACTACCAAAGATTATTTAGTGACACTAGATAACGGCAAAAAGATCATAAGTAAATTCATCGACGACCCTGAGCTTGGCATTCATTACTTTAAAGAAGTCGTGAACACAGGACGATCTGTTATGTCTTGGGAACCGGTAAATTAAATTAAAAATAAAAAAATCCTACGGTTGTAGGATTTTTTTATTTGCGCTTTATCCGATAGTACTCAAGGATTACAAATTTTACACGGATTGTATCCGTTATCGATCAAATTCTTTCTGTATCCAGTGTATTTCTTTTTATTTTTCGTAGACATTGATTTTACGGAAGAGCAGCTCGGCTTGTGGAATTTCTTTGTGTTCGTGTTCACAATGTATGTCTGCTTCTCAGAATCGGAGGTTGATGATGCATCCTTTTTTGTAGAGGTCAACTTGCTATCGCCTGTTTTATAATCAATTTTCACGCCCGGCTGCACATTATATGCGTATACGCAGTAGTTGATACCTTTTCCGTTATCTTCAACCGAATAGCCTTCCATAAGCACACCGGATGCTACAAGGTTATTTCCTTTGAAAACAGGGGTGACGCGGTACAAAACATGATTTCCGGTCTTTTCCACGTATTTTGCAACCATTGTCTCATATGGCAGCATCCCTTCAATGTTAAGATAGCGTGTACCGGTGATCAGATTCTTCTTATTCGCGTTTTCTGCAGTCAAACAATATGCAATCAGATGACAGCGGTTATACAAATAGTTGCCATCTACAACGCCATTATACTTTACAGTATGCCATCCGGTTGGCTTTACTGATCCGATTGCGCCACGATCTTCTGTAGGCATTGTCTCTGGTGAAACATTTGCATAAGCTACGCCACATCGACCGAGCTTATCCAGCTTATGATAGTTTTCAAAGCTTTTTGTGTTCTCTTTTTCTTTCTTTGTAAAATAGGGTTTGTTTTCATGAACCGCTACAGATGCCTGGTCTTTGTACTTCGGGACATCCGATAATGAAAATTTTTCTTTAGCCTCAGATGTCACGATAGCCGTGGAGTTTGTTGCAGAAGAGGGCTGCGGAATATATTCTACGGCCATTGCAAACATCAAGGTAAACAAAAGAATCTTCAGTTTTGTCAATCTATTTTGTCTCATAAAAAATCCTTTCTTGCGATGGCATTGTTTAAACCCCAAAGACACGGGAAATCAATGCAGACAAAGATATCTCCTCCGTATAATGCAGGTTCAATATGCAGATTTCCTCCATCTCTAATAACTTTTTCGATCATTTCTAACATTTTTATTTTCCCTCCTTTTTTGGCATTACATCGACAAAATCAGGCGCCTGAGCAATGTTCTGAACAGCACTGTATCGCTTTTTGGTAGTTGATATATCCGTGTGGCCAAGCACTTCAGCGACCAGAGCAATTGAATCACTTCCGGCCAATAAACGGGTACCGAATGTACTGCGAAGCTTATGACATGATATATGTTCTGCTTCAGATGGTGGAAGAGCTATACGAGCCGTATCTTTGATGATATTCTCGACCTGTCGTACAGAAATTCTACGGTGCTGCAGGGAGAGAAAGAGAGCAGTAGCATCCAGGGAATCCTGATCCGGCAGGATCTTTGGTCGAGATTCCGTAAGATACGCCTGCAATGCATCAGAAACTTCCTTTCCAAAATAAATCTGCTGGATCTTTCCACCTTTTCGAGTAATGATAAAATATCGGTCATCCATATCCAAGTCTTCCATATTGATAGCCACAAGTTCTGACACACGCATTCCGGTACCCAAAAAGGTATATGCAATAGCGATATCTCTTAATGCGGTGTATTTTTCCTTGATTTTCTCAGATTTATCATTGATCGGTGTACCAAGAGCATTCAGGAACTTTGTCTGCTGATTATCCGTGAGAGCGATGATCGGTTTGTACGACAGGCGGGTAAAATCCATCAAAGCGCACGGATTTACCTCCAGATAATGTTTCTGCATCAGATACCGATACATAGCGCTGACACTTGCAATTTTACGTTTCTGCGCGGCCGCGCCGTTTGTATAAGTTTTTCCGTCACGTTCATAATCGGCGAGCCATTCGTAATATTCCTCGATATCATCAACAGACAGTTTGGCAAGTATATCTGCAGATACGTCCTTAGCTGGTATATCCTTGCACGCCGGATTTGCTATAGCAAGAAAATAAAAGAAAAGATTCAGATCACCGGCATAAGCAAGTGTTGTACGTGGCTGCAGCTTTTTAGCTCCGTTAAGCTGGTGATACAGAAACCGTGAACAATATTCCGGAAGGTTCTCAAGGATCTTGTCCATTTTTGCTATACATCGTTTTCGTTCCTGATATTCATAAGATTCTGCATTTGTTGTAGGCATGAGTAAAATACCTCCTTATGGGTATATTATACCTTACTACTCTCAAAAAAACAACAGAATTTCGCTAAACTTGACTTTAACGAAATTCTGTATTTTATCCGGTGCTGCTATTTGTATACTAATAACTTTATTTTGATAAAATTAGTGTTTTTTAATATTCTGTTTTAATACGATCGATCTCTGCGTTTATAGAAAGATAATCATTCTCAGACACTTTTGTCGTATATGATGCTTTGTGAATATCCCATGAAGAAGTTACAATGTTTGCTAGTATAACAAATTTTTGATTATCCGCAAAAAGATTGAAGCTTTTGACCATATTTTCATCACTATTATAAATTTTACCATATTCAGAACTAAACCAATTTCGGATAATTTCTTTTCCTAACGTGGTATAGTTATTTGATGAAACATAAAATTTCATATTTACAGTAAAAGCACAAAGTACTGCTTCTCCTGTATTTTTTTCATGTTTTATACGAATAACAGTATACATTGGCTGTTCTTTACTTGATGTTTTGGACTCGAAAATACTTACAACATCCGTTGGTTTTGTTTCAATGAGTTTCACCCAATCAATAGAATCTTCTTTTTTTGAAGAATAATCAAATTTATTTTGCGTAACATTTATTTCATAATCCATATTAATTATTGAAAAAAGTGGACGTCCGTCTTCACAACACCATTTCCCCTCTTTTTCGTTATAATGTGCTACAGAATGATAATATTCAGAAGAATTAATTTTTTTGTAAATAAAATTATCGTTTTCGAATATCATTTCACCAGTTCTGTCGAATGCACCAGTAGACCTGCAGATTGTATTTGGATCTATTTCATTCCACTCTATATTGAAATAATAACCAATAACCCAAGTTTTATCAAGTATTCGTTTTGCCTTTATAATGAATTTGTTTATTTGACTTATTTCCACAAACATACCCTCCCTTTTTATTTATTTTGTCAGACATTGGCAACACATTCTTCTGCTTGCTTTGTTTTTCTGTTTGCATAATAAAATTGTGTCACCTGTGTAAATTTCTCTCTGTCTGATCGATTTTAACAACTCTGAATACATAACATTTTTCCATTTCTGTTCTGATATACTAGAATGCAATAACGTTTTTCGAACCGCATTCTGGGCATACCGGATTTTCGTACCATTTATTCCATGGATCTTTTACCTTTTCTGTACATCCAAGCTCCCAAAGTTCATCTTCTGTAATTGTATCAATTCGATCTTCATATTTTGTTCCTTTTAAGTCTTCTCGTTCCAACCATCCACGGATAGATGTTTCATTACCGCAATCTTTGCAGTAAACTTGCAACATTCCCATATAACATTCTCTCCTTTATTCTCTTCTCCTTACTTCTTTTTTAATTTGATCTATTCTAATCTTTAATTCTTCTGGTGTAAATTTTGACATTTTTTCAGAATAGACAGCGTCTTTCGATGACAATGAATTAATAATAATATCTAGTAAAGAAAATATTTTATTTTCTGTAACCGTAGATTCAAATATTTTAATAGCATCGTCTTCTGATTCACATGCCTCTCCCCATTCAGACTGAACCCAATTTGTAACAAGCGACTTTCCTTTATCTGTATATTCACCCTTCCATGTAAGATAATTTTTAATTTTTACAACAAACATGCAAAACATTGGCTCTTCCTGATCATGTTTTGCACAAATATAAACATATTCTGGATGCCACTCATTAGAATCTTTTGTTTCAAACATATCAAAAAAATCAGGATCATGAAATCCTTCAATTTTTTCAACAATTGGAGGAACATCATTTTCTCCATAATCAACAATTAATATATCCGTTACTACTTTTTGAATTTTCTTAATCCACTGTGCACGATATTGCTCAAATACAGAAGAAAGTTCACTTTCTATGCCTCCACAATCACCCATGATCATAAAGGCATATTCTCCGTTTAAAGGGCTTTCCATGATAGAACTTATCATCATTGTATTCACATCATAACAAAAGTCAGTGAATTCCTTACGCATAACATGTTCAAAGAATGATACAGCGTTTTCTCTAGCTCTCATAATACGTACTTTATTATTACAACTTACTATAGTTAATTTGTTCCTAATTGCCTCCATGTGATATCCCTCCATTATTAGCAAAAGGCACCCATTGCGGTACGATGCATGAGTGCCTTTCAACCGTAATTAATACGGTTTTCTCATGAATTACCATAACATATTTCAGCGATCTTTGCAATAACTCTTAACTATGTTCAATGTTTTGGTTATTTGATTCTTTTTGTTTTTTTCCGCTCCAACAATTCTTTATAGAGAGGAGAAGGAAACGGAGATAAAAGAATATTCCAAGAAGACGTACCAAGATCCTCCTTAATTTCTCCGATATATAACAAATCAATCGAATCTTTTAACTCTGGTACTTCTTTTACATATCGTATTTTTGGTCGCCTAAGTTTAATAAAACGAGCATCTTCTTGTGCAGGATCGCACTCTTTTCCATTTTTATCGACAAATATATAATTTGTAATCGATACCGTTGATATACCAGGGATATGATGTCTCGTGGCATTCAAAGCTTTTTTATATCGTTTCTTTGCTATTCTCTTGTTCATATTTTATTTTTCTCCTTAGCAAACACTCTTCTATCAGTATATCAGAGAACCACTTCCATAGGGCACTCCGCATGGGAGTGGTAGTTCATTACTTATGGTTCACACTTTTTATCGATTTTATATGTTTCATTATGAAAGATAATTTCTTCTTCCGGTCGGAGCGATTTAATCGCAGATTCATCTAGTAACTTTTCTCTTGATATAAAAGAGAAAAAACATTTCTTCTTTTCAAGAACAGAATGCGCTGCTTTGCTGCGAATGTAATTTAACGTTTCTTTATTCATTGAACCATCAAATACAAGATTTCTTGTTACCGATTCAATAAACTCGGCATTGTCATTAATATACTGCATATCAAGCAGTACGCAACTATCTTTTCGCATACTCAAAATTATAGGAATTGCATCAGGAATATAAGTAACCGGCAATTCAAATGAATTCTTTAAAAAAAAGACAATTTCTTGATGTTTCATATTCATAGTTTGCCTGAACAACTGACTAAGCAGTATCGTATACAACAGATTAGATTTTTTTGACCGCATGTCCATTTTAAGAAATAAAGCTCTTTTCTTTTCGACAAGTAATACAGGAACATCAATAGATACTCCCTTACCTTCCAATTCACGATAAGGATACAACAATTTTTCCAGAGCCGCTGCAATAGATGCAGTAATCGGTCCTATGAGATTTTCATCAACGAATCCAAGAATACTTTTATCTTTACAGATATCATACAGCTTTTTCATGGATAATTCCGATATATCATGCTTTTCTTTATGATACATAATATAATTAATAAGCATACGTTTTGTGCTACAATACCAGAACATGTCTTTATCTTTTGACTTATCTTTCTTTGAGATCGCTGCTGCAAGAATATCTGCGAAGTCAATGATGTTTGCTTCTGTTTTCATACAAACAAATGGATTATAAGTATCATCAAAAGCAAATAACTGTTCCACTTTATAACCCTTTTTATCTAAGTTATCCTTTACATTGTTATAAATATGATCGTCTACATCAAGAATAACCATATTGCTGGTTGTCTGACATTTAATATTTTGTTCCATAAACCGAAAGTTTTCACTATCTTCCATACCGATAAATGTGGTATTTTCGAATGGTACAGTCGTGTTTTTTCCCAAGATTAAGTTGCTACTCATATTATTTCCTCCATTTTCCTCCAATTGCACTTATATACGGATATACTTTATCCCCATATATCCAACATATCTTCAGCTTCCGTTTTGGTTTTGTTTTGTGAGTCCACAGGTGTCGCCTTAATTTCCTCTGTTTTTCTATCTCTTGCTGCAGACCGGAACATCATAAGCAGCATTTCAGAAATAGGTCTATGTCTGTCTTTTCTTCTTGCTTTTCTGATATTTTCAAGCCGATAATAACCGTTATCGTTAATTTCACCACACGGGACATACACACCAACAAAATATGGAATTTCTTTTTGCACTTTTTCATACACTTCTCTTGGCATTACATAATAATTGTAATCTCCAAGAAAGTTATGGCCGTTCTTACTATGAAAATCTGCTACAGATGATTTCACTTCGTAGCAGTAAAAATCTCCTTTTTCAATACCGGATACCGTCTGATTCACTGGTTTGAATTTCATAAAATCCACTCGTACCGGATATGCGGCAGCATAATCAAATGTCACCTCTCTGGCCCAATAAATCCTTGGATCATTATTAGGGCAAATATGATATTGAATCGATTTTGACAATACAGCTGTTATTTTAGGTCGATTACTCATATATTATTTTATCCTCCTATTTATTCACTATATATATAGCGGCAAATGGTAAAACGTCAAAGAAAACAAGAATAATATAAAAAAATGCATAGAAAAAAGACCATCTCAATAGAGATGATCCTTTCTTAATCCCCAATTTTCTTAAAAAATTCCCGAGAACTTATAAGGAAGGTAAGTCCAAATCCCCAGAAAATATCTTATACCAGATCTGTACCTTTTGAGAAGCCAATTCATATAAGCATCATCCACATTTACATATTCTGCAGATATGATTGATAACTGAGTGCTACTTAATTTCACAGCTTCGTTATCGATAGCAAGAAAAGCTTCCTTCCGGATTTTTCCTCCGGATCTCCTTGCTTTCAACGCTGCTGTATAAAGATCTGCTTCACGATTCTGTAACAGGTGAACAACCAATTCCCTTTTTTCTACATCATACAGGACTTCCCTTGAGAATGGATAACATTCCTTATATACTTTCGTGCGTAAAATCCCCATTACTACTCCTCCATTGTCCTCTTAATTTCTTATTCTGAAGCCAAATTGCTCTGCGATTTCTCGATACTCTCCATGAGGATCCACTACTACAATCTGATCATTACTGAATCCAGAAGAACAATATTTCTCGATCTTTTTCTTCAGAAAAGTCAATTTCACGCTTCCACTAATGCCGAAAACAAACATGTTTTCCTGAATATTGTTTGGTATTTTATGGTAAAACATTTTATTACCAGACTTTCCTGTTTTACATTTCTCCCATGTTCGTTTTCAAATTCCAAACAGAGGAGAAATATTTTTATTTTGTAATTAAAACTTCAAAATTGCCATTTTGGTTAATTTTTAATCGCAATGTTTTAATGTATTTATTATAGAAATCCTGGATTTCACCTTCAGTAGCCGGAATTTTTGCTTTTGAATATAACATTTTTGTTACATCCATAGCGTTTTTCCCAACAATATTCGGAATAACTTCCTCGAGCTCACTAAGAAGAACTTTTTTCTTCATATCACTTGCATTTCCTGTATAAAAATCATCCATAGCACAATGGAAAATGCCATGAGAAGATAAAGCTTTCTTGATAGTGCTGCCGCACTTCTCATATTCGTACATTACAAGGAAATTAGCATCTTCAATAGAAGATATAAGTCCCCAGAAATCAGAATCACTAGAGCAAAGAATAAATGAGTCAATCCCTTTTTTATAGTAAGCCTCACATATACCAGCGGTCATTTTGATGTCAACAAGCGATTTGCGGTCATCAACACGATCTACTTCTTCGTGTTGAACAGGGATATATGTAAACTTTTCAAGCCAATCCCACCCGCATGTCGTATGGTAATCGTCGTATAGAATAATCTTTTCAATTTTAGAAAACTGATCATTATCAAGGTTATTTAAAACTCCATATAATTTGAATACATTGGAATTTTCACAATCGACTACAATAACAACTCTTCCACTTTCCTTTATAAAATCATATATATTTTTCTTTACATTTTCACTTACGTCCTGATATTTCGATTTATCAGTAAAAACATCTTTATGCTGATTGTAGATCACATTTAAAACTCTTCCGTCAGAATTCAGTAAATTACCGCGTCCGTCCGGGGTCCAATGCAGGTAAGAGCGGAATGGATAATCATTCTTATTTTCCTGATAAAGCGAAAATTCAGATTTTTGTACCTCCAGCTGATTGTATTTAGGAATGACAAATAAATCTCGGATATATTTCCAGTTTACCCATTCCGGGAAAAATTTTTCACAATCATCAACATGATCAGAAATCAACTTATTTACATGAAATGTATATTCCTGTGCATTGGAATTATATAATGTAATTTTGATATCCCATTTTTCCAGCTGTGCTATATTTTCTGCGTCAAACCAATCCATCTGATCGATATTTTTGAGATTGTAGCGGATATCTTTATCCGTATTCTTAAAATTACGGATCAAATTTGTTCTGAACTTACAAAGATATCGAAGAATTTTAGCACTCTTACTGTTCCTTAATTTTCCGAGCAATTCTCCATAATTTTCCCCATAAAGATTGTCAAGAATTGAATTATCGATTCCAACAAGATAAGAAATCAGGGTTACAATTTCATATTTTCTTACAATTTTTGGTCCTTCGGTCTCTTCGACATTCTCTTCTTCAATCTGATCCTCTGTTAAAATTGTTTTCTCTTCTGCATTAGCGTCCAACGGACAATCTAACACTTCATTAGGTAAATCCATATATTTTCCTCCTTTTCTTCTGTTTGTATCAACATATTTTTACGAAATGACGTTATTTGTAACGTGCTTTCCATTTATTGATATGTTCTTTCATAACATAAATAATTTCATCAACCGTATACACTCCGGATGTCTGCTTGTGGTAATCCGGAATCTTACAAGAGTCGCCTTTGTTTTTTATGATATTATTTTTATGAAAAAGATTAATGGTTGCAGTTTCTCCATTGGATTGTCTTATATCAACAATCCAGGTATCCACTCCCATGTTTATTTTTGAACCAATTGGAACAATAGCATTTTCATATTCTTCTACATTATATCCCATTTCCTTAATTTTCCCATTTATTTCATCCAGAAAAGCATAAGAATTCTCGTCATTTG
>ERZ1034713.1351-NODE-1351-length-11075-cov-7.193466_pt1 | contig 11075 bp, 10 predicted proteins | sample MGYA00520692_ERZ1034713 | MGnify/ENA primary metagenome ERZ1034713 (study PRJEB33766, sample SAMN09781717) | gut metagenome | biome: gut microbiome | host: Homo sapiens | place: Madagascar | study: EMG produced TPA metagenomics assembly of the PRJNA485056 data... | reverse complement strand
CGCCTAAGATAGAACCAATGGTTCGTTCCATTATAGAAAGTTTTAAAAATCATACTAGGGATAGCGTTCCGGTCTGGATGGAAAAGCAAGGAAAACCATTTTTAGTAACTTATTATGCAGTGAGAGACAAAAAAGGTATTTATCTTGGAACTGTAGAAGTGGTACAGGATATGCAGTTTGCAAAAGAGCACTTTACAAGCATTTGAGGCTAAGTATATTATCAAAAATAATGTTATTCCAATGTATATATTGTATGTAGAGAAGACTAATATGATGTAACGCTTTCCTTGACCTTATATAGATTATTAGGTATAATTTATAAGTATATTTTAAAAAAGGGAAGGTTATGAAATGAACGAAAATCGTAATTCATTCAAGGGCTCTATAGGGTTCGTCCTTGCAGCAGCGGGTAGTGCTGTAGGACTTGGTAACATATGGAGATTTCCTTATCTGGCAGCTAAAGATGGAGGAGGATTATTCCTCGTTATTTACATTGTATTAGCATTAACATTTGGTTTTACTCTACTCACAACAGAAATTGCTATTGGACGTAAGACAAAGCAGAGTCCGCTTACAGCTTACAGCAAGTTAAAGAGTAAGTGGAAGCCACTGGGTATTATAGCGTGTATTGTACCTATAATGATATTTCCATACTATGTAACAATCGGCGGATGGGTACTTAAGTATCTTCTTGTTTATATTACAGGTAATGGACATGCAGCAGCACAGGACGGATATTTCTCAGGATTTATTGGTCAGACAGCAGAGCCAATCATAATGATGCTCGTATTTACAATAATTGTTGCGTTTATTATATTCCGTGGCGTTAACAGTGGTATTGAATCATCATCAAAGATTATTATGCCATTACTTATTGTGCTTGTTCTTGGTGTATCTGTATATTCACTTACAATTTCATATACAGACATTGATGGCACAACAAGAACAGGTTTACAGGGATTAGGTGCTTATGTAATTCCTAACATGAAAGGAATTACTGTTAAGCAGTTCTGTACAGTTCTTATGGACGCAATGGGACAGCTTTTCTACAGTTTAAGTGTTGCTATGGGTATTATGATTGCATATGGTTCATATGTAAGTGATGATGCTAATCTTGGAAAGTCAATTAATCAGATTGAGATATTTGATACGATAGTTGCATTTCTTGCAGGTGTAATGATTATTCCTGCTGTATTTGTATTCATGGGAAGAGACGGAATGACAGCATCAGGTCCAAGTCTTATGTTTGTTTCGCTTCCTAAGGTATTTGATTCTATGGGATTTGCAGGAAATGTAATTGGTGCAATATTCTTTGCAATGGTATTCTTTGCAGCCCTTACAAGTGCAGTTTCAATTATGGAAGCTATTGTTTCAAGCTTTATGGATGAGTTTAAGTTAAACAGAAACAAGGCTACAGCAATAGAGACTGTAATTGGTATAGCTGCTGCAGTTATCGTATGTTTAGGATATAACAAACTGTTCTTTAATATTAAGCTTCCAAACGGAGTACATGCACAGGTACTTGATATTATGGATTATGTCAGCAATAATGTACTTATGCCAATAGTTTCTATAGGAACATGTATCCTTATTGGATGGATACTTAAACCAAAGACTGTTATAGATGAAGTTGAGAAAACAGGATTCAAGATGGGAAGAAAGGGGCTGTATACTGTTATGGTAAAGTGGATTGCTCCAATTCTTTTATTCCTTCTCCTTCTTAAATCGCTAGGAATTCTTACTATAATCTGATACAGGTAAGATTTACAGATTACTATGTTTCTGCAAGAGGTTAATAAATGATTAATAAAAAGTTTTGTATAACAATGTCTGGTTTTATGATTGCATCCTTAATGTTGACAGGGTGCAGTTCAATGTTTGGTAATCCAATGAAATATGTTATAAGTCAGGATGAGACAAGGCAGGAACAGACTGAATCACAGAATGATACAGGAAATAATGATACTTCTTCTGATGAACAGAATTCTTCGGAACAGGATAGTAATCAGGAAATATATATACTTGGTACAGATAAGGTGTCTGATTATTCTGCAGCAGGCATGCTGAATGTATGTAAAGAGATTAGTGAAGATATCAGTGAAGATAAGACAAAGGGAATAATACTTATCGGTGATGAACAGTATATGGATTATCTTTCATATTTTATATCGTTAACTGTTGAAGATAAAAAGCCATTGGTTATCATTAAGAATGTTAATGATGACACAAAGCAGGCAGAACTTATCAATCAGGTTAAAATGTATATTAACGGGAATGCAGATTCTTTACCAGATGGATGTATTGTTAACAGAAATTCACAGGGCATATATGATTTATCTGACAGCAAGGCATTGCCAGATGCGGATATTGTTTACGATTATCCAGGTAAAAATGTGGATGGTTTATCTAAGAATATTTATATTAATGATGGAACAGTTGTAGTTTCATCGATGAATAATGCAGTGTTATCTGATGATATGCAGACAATCATTTCACAGAATAATATTGGTCCTGTAGTTGTTACATGCAGTACTGATACGCTGAAGTCAGGTAATCTGAAAGATTATGGAGACAATGTTTACTATACTGATATGGAACCTTTCAAGGCAAGAATATTGCTTATGCTTTTATTAAATAATAAAAGTGATCAGGATTCAATAAAGAAAGCATTTATGCATATTGAATAGAGATTGTTTTATTGAAAGAATTACTGTATTGTGTTATTCTATCAATATAATACTTATCGAGTAAAAGATTGGAGAACGTAATGAATTCAATTAAAGCACAGGATATTGTGAGACACATCTTTAAGGATGAAGATAAAGGATGTGAATATATTAAGGATTTGTCAATGGCGGACAGCGTTGAAGTATTAACAAAGATAATTCCAGAACTTATTAAGGAAGCAGAGAATAAGAATAATGTTAATGATGCAGGATATTTCAGCAAGCTTAGTGAAATATATCGTAAGATTGTTATAGAGAAGCTGGTTAATGCAGAACATTTATGGACAATATATTGTGACAGTACAGCTTATCCATATGTTCTTGATGGAGACATTGTTGTATTATATGATTTTACTAACCATGACAAAGTTGGTGAACAGCTTGCAAAGTATGGTTTCAATGTATCATTTGGTATAGAAGACAGAGAATCTATATTCTATGAAATTGGTCATATGTACCGTAATGGTTTAAAGAATATAAGATTCACAGATGGCAGGGATAACATGCTTATTGTACCAAGAGAAGAAATTGCCACATATGATAAGTTCTTTAAAGATGACTATGTTACTAATCCTGGTCTGCAGAGTGCTTTGATTGCATTCTTTCAGGAATTCAGAAAGCCAGAAGGTAAAGAGAAATCAGTTGTATTAGCAACTAAGGAATCTGAACTCAGGGTTGCACTTAGAAATGCAGATTATATGGTTCCATGTACAAAGGAAGAGACTGAAGATTCAGTGTCAATTGCACATCCATATGTTGATATTACAGATAAAGTCCAGCATAAAGATGGTGAACAGGTGCTTGCACTGCCAGTATTTACAGATGGTTTCGAACTTGATAAATGTTATACAGATAAGCATGAGAACATGCTTTATACATATATGGAATTGTTAAAGTCTGTAAAAGAAATAGGTGCATCCGGTATTGTAATTAATCCGCTGGGTGTAAGCTACTATGTTCCAGTTGATGTAATGAAGAGTATTATTACAGATTAATATTCTGAAATGCATGTGGCGAAGGAGGAATTTCTATGGCAGAGATGAATGTTAATTATATTAATCCATTTTTAGAGGCTGCTATTGCAATAGTAAGAGATGCCTGTCAGGTGGAATTAAAGGTAGGAAAGCCATATGCCAAGATGGTTGAACTGACAGAGGATACAGTTGTAATTCTCATAGGTGTTACCGGGGAGATGAGAGGTCAGGTTGTATTATCCATAGAAGAAAAGAAAGCATGTGAAATCGCATCGCGTATGATGATGGGCATGCCTGTTACGGCACTGGATGATATGGCTATAAGTGCAATAAGCGAGCTTGGTAATATGATAATGGGTAATGCAGCAACAGTATTTTCAACCAGAAATATAGGAATTGATATTACTCCTCCGACAGTAGGACAGGGAACTGGAAAGATTGATACAATGTATTCCAAGAATATTGCAATACCATTGCTTACAGGTGATTCGGAAGTATTCATGGAAATGAATATTGCAATGAAAATTGGCTAGAATTATTATGAAACTAAAAGACACACTGGTATATGCTGGTGTGTCTTTTTCTAGGATTAAGTATAGGAGGATGTAATGGAAAGAGTATATATTGCAATTGATCTTAAATCATTCTATGCAAGTGTTGAGTGTGTTGAAAGAGAATCAGACCCGCTTACAACTAATCTCGTTGTGGCTGATGAATCAAGAACAGCCAAAACAATATGCCTGGCAGTTACTCCTTCTCTTAAGAAATATGGACTTTCCGGACGAAGCAGGCTTTTTGAGGTAGAACAGAAGGCAAAAGAAATAGAGGAACGCACAGGAAAAAAGCTTGAATATACTGTAGCAGTTCCAAGAATGGGACTTTATATAGAATATTCGTCAAAGATATATTCTATATATCTTAAATATTTCAGCAAGGATGACATAACCGTATATAGTATTGATGAAGTATTTATTGATGCAACAGATTATATGAAGCTGTATAATATGACGGCAAGACAGCTTACCTCAAAAGTTATAGAAGATGTGTATGATACGACAGGGATAACGGCTACGGCAGGAATTGCACCTAATCTGTATCTGTGCAAGATAGCAATGGATATAGTTGCAAAGCATATACAGGCAGACAGCAAGGGCGTGCGTATCGCAGAATTAAGTGTTAATGATTACAGAAAAATGTTATGGAGTCATACACCTCTTACTGACTTCTGGAGGGTTGGACCAGGAATATCAAGACAGCTTGAAAAACACGGAATAAAAACTATGGGGGATATTGCGAGAATGTCCCTAGAAGATGAGGACTGGCTGTATAAGCAGTTTGGCGTAGATGCAGAGATTCTTATAGACCACGCATGGGGATATGAACCGTGTACAATTGCAGATATTAAGAAATATAAACCCAAGGCGAGCAGCCTGTGTTCAGGACAGGTGTTAAAAGAGCCATACACATTTGAAGATGCAAGAATTGTAGTTGGAGAGATGGCAGATGAGCTTGCACTGGATTTAGTAGATAAAGGCTTTGTGACAGATTCGATTGCGTTAAATGTAACTTATGACAGAAAAAATGTTGATGAAGGAACCTACAAGGGAGAAATCCATGTAGACAGATATGGAAGGGAAGTTCCACAGGGACTTAACAAATCTGTTTCGCTTACGACATGTACATCCTCATCAAAACAGTTAAGAGAAGCTTTTCTTGATATATATGACAAATATACTAACAGAAAACTGTATATCCGAAAGTTAAATCTTACAGTTGCTAATCTTACCAATGAGGGTTTTCAGCAGTTTGACATGTTTACAGACCAGACACAGCTTGAACGCGAAAAGAAGATGCAGCATGCCATGCTTGATATTAAGAAAAAATATGGTAAGAATGCGGTCATGAAAGCTAATAACCTGCAGAGTAAGGCGACTGCAATTGAAAGAAACGGTCAGATTGGAGGTCACAGGGCATAGCTTATGGGTAAATATGATGATATAATCAATATGAAATGGCCGGTGCCGAGTAAAAGGACGAGAATGGATATGCAGAGCAGAGCTAAGATATTCTTACCTTTCTCAGCATTGAAGGGACTTGGCAATGCTATTGACGAGCAGAATAAAACTAAAGATAATATGAAAGAGTACGAATATTTTGACGAGGAGAATAAGGGAGAAGAATTTTATGAGTAATACAATGAAAGAAAATAAAATGGGTACAATGCCTGTTAATAAGCTGCTTATTAATATGGCTCTGCCAATGATGATATCAATGCTTGTACAGGCACTGTATAATATTGTTGACAGTATATTTGTTGCAAGAATAAGTGAGGAAGCGCTTACAGCAGTTTCAATGGCATTTCCAATGCAGAATCTTATGATTGGTGTTGCAGGCGGCGTGGGTGTAGGTACTAATGCGCTGCTTTCAAGGGCATTAGGAGAAGGAAGGCATGAAGAAGCTGATAAAATGGCGGTACAGGGTATATTCATAACAGCCTGCAGCTATATAATATTTCTTGCCATAGGACTTTTCTTTGCCAGAGAGTTTTTTGTTATTCAGGGTGCTAATGAAGTGATAGCTGACTATGGTTATGACTATCTTTCAGTTATTCTTATAGTCAGCTTTGGCTGTCTGTTCCAGATGATATTTGAGAGATTATTACAGGCTACAGGAAGAACATTTTACAGCATGATTACACAGGGTACAGGTGCAATAATTAATATTATTCTTGACCCGATACTTATATTTGGTCTGCTTGGTGCACCAAAGCTTGGCATTGTAGGTGCGGCAGCAGCCACGGTTGCAGGCCAGATTGTCGCAGCCGTTATGGCAGTGATATTTAATATTAAGGTTAATAAAGAAATACATATTACTTTTAAGGGCTTCAGACCATCAGGAAAAAGAATTGGCAATATCTTATTCATAGGAATTCCATCAGTTATTATGATGGCGATTGGTTCTGTTATGACATTCTGTATGAATAAGATTCTGGTTGTATTTACATCAACAGCAGTTGCTGTATTCGGCGTGTATTTTAAGCTTCAGAGCTTTGCATTTATGCCGATATTTGGTATGAATAGCGGAATGGTTCCTATAATTGCTTTTAATTATGGGGCAAAGAGAGAAGACAGAGTTATACAGACACTTAAGCTTGCAGTAATGTATGCAGAGATAATAATGGTACTTTTCATGATAGCAGTTCAGATATTTCCGGTTCCAATGCTGTCAATATTCAGTGCATCGTCAGATATGATACGAATGGGAGTTCCTGCTTTAAGGACTATATCAATAAGTTTTATATTTGCAGGAATATGTATTATATGCAGTTCGTTCTTTCAGGCACTTGGAAGTAGTATATACAGCATGCTTGTATCATTTGTAAGACAGATTATATTCCTTGTGCCATGTGCTTATATTTTTTCGAAAACAGGGAATGTTAATCTTGTATGGTGGGCATGGCCTATTGCAGAGCTTGCTTCGGTTGCATTAAGTGTATTCTTCTTTATCAGGGTAAGAAAGAAGAAGTTCGCATTTATGGAACAGTAACGATATAATTCAGAAAGATGAGGATAAGATATGAACAGACATATAGAAAAAGCTAAAGAACTCCGTTCACCTGAAAAATGTTATAACTGTGCAGAAACTATTATGATGGCTTATGCTGATGATTTGGGATTGAGTGAGACACAGGCAGAATGTCTCGGCTGTAATTTTGGCGGTGGTATGAAATGTGGTGGAACATGTGGCGCAATTACCGGAGGACTTATGGTACTTGGAGCATTGGGGGTAAGCAGTCCGGCTGTTGTTGGTGCATTTCAGAGAACTATCAGGGATAATCACGATGGAATGACTAACTGTGCAGACCTTTTAAGAGATAATGCTTTAAAGGGTGGCGAAAAAAAGGCGCATTGTGACAGTATGATTATGGAATCAATAAGGCTTATTGATGAGCTGGCTGATAAAGACAAATAAAAGCTGCTAAACTATTGATAATATTTATCAATAAGATGTAGTGAATTATATAGTAAAATGTGATAAAGTAAGCGTGGTTAGGGCGTTCTAACCAATGCTTACTTTTTTTGTGCCTGTTAATGATAAATTTTTATATATTGACACAAAATTAATAAGTGCTAATATAATGAATATATGAATAAATGTTCATATAATGATATGAGAGGGCGTGCCCAAAGGAGGTATATATGTTTTTAGAGATTAAGGGAATCAAAAAGCATTATGGAGAAGGCGAGAGCCGGGTGGAAGTACTGAATGGTATTGACATAGAAGTTAATAAAGGGGAAATCGTCGTATTACTTGGTCCATCAGGTTCTGGCAAGTCAACACTGCTTAATATAATTGGTGGTATTGACGATGCAGACGAGGGTTACATATCAATAGATGGTGAAAAGACAGCAGATATGAATGAGAAGCGTCTTACACAGTACAGAAGAAAGCATCTCGGATATGTTTTTCAGATGTATAATCTTATACCTAACCTTACTGTAAGAGAGAATATTGAGGTTGGTGCTTACTTAAGTGACAAGGCACTTGATACAGATGAGATTCTTAATACATTAGGACTTTCAGACCATGCTGATAAGAAGCCTAATCAGTTATCAGGCGGACAGCAGCAGAGAACTTCAATAGGAAGAGCTATTATAAAAAATCCAGATATCCTGTTATGTGATGAGCCTACAGGAGCGCTTGATTACAGCACATCTAAGGATATATTAAAGCTTATTGAAGATGTTAATAAGAAGTACGGTAATACTATAATAATAGTTACACATAATGACGCTATCAAGAATATGGCAGACAGGGTTATTACATTAAGAGATGGCAGAATCCGTAAGAACTATGTTAATGATAACAAGATTGCAGCAGCAGACCTTGAATGGTAAGAGAGGAGTTAAGTATGAGAAATCCTTTAAATAAGCGTCTGCCAAGAGAATTAAAACATGACTTTGGTAAATATCTTGTTATATTCTTATTTATGGTTATGATGATTTCGTTAGTAAGCGGATTCCTTGTGGCAGACAACAGTGTTAAGCACTCATATGATGAGGGCTTTGAAAAATATAATCTTGAAGATGGACATTTTACATTAGATAAAGAGCCTGACAGTTCTCTTATAAAAGATATTGAGAATAAGACTGACAGCAAGCTTTACGACTTAAGATATTTTGAGGAAGATGAGGCTGACAGCGGTGATACAATCAGAGTGTATAAAGACAGGACAGAGGTTAATCTTGAGTGCGTTATGGAAGGCGAAATGCCTGCTGCCGATAACGAAATAGCACTTGACCGTATGTATGCACAGAATGCAAAGATTAAGATTGGCGACACAATTAAGCTCGCAGGAAAAGAATTAAAGGTTACCGGTTTTGTCGCAGTTCCTGATTATAGCTGTCTTTTTGAGAATAATTCAGACATGATGTTTGATTCAACTAATTTTTCCATTGCTGTAATGACTGATAAAGGCTTTGAAAATGTTTCAAGTAATCATATTAAATATAATTATGCATGGAAATATAACAAAGAGGTTTCAGGAGATAAAGCTGAAAAAGAGGCTTCTGAAGATTTTCTTGAAAATCTTGGCGATGTTATCAAAGAATATGATACAAATCTTATTATGAGTGGCAATAATGAGATTATAAACATATCTGATTATCTCCCAAGATACACTAACAAGGCTGTTAATTTCACAGGAGATGATATGGGTTCAGATAAGGCAACTATCATGCTTTTTGATTATATTGTAGTGGTTGTAATCGCATTTGTATTCGCTGTTACAACATCTAATACAATCAGTCAGGAGGCTGGTGTTATTGGAACTCTCCGTGCATCAGGTTATAAGAGAAGTGAGATTGTAAGACATTACATGGTCCTTCCTGTTGCTGTAACATTGGTCGCTGCTGTTGTTGGTAATATACTTGGTTACACTCTTCTGGAAAAGTTTTTTGTAAAAGTGTATTATAACAGCTACAGTTTGTGTACTTACACGACACTGCTTAATTCAGAAGCATTTGTTGATACTACAGTTATTCCAATTATAATTATGTTTGTTGTTAATCTTATTGTGCTTGAAAAGAAGCTCCGGCTTTCTCCGCTTAAGTTCTTAAGACACGAGCTTACTAACAGAAAGAGAAAGAAGCTTATAAAGTTAAGCCACAAGCTTCCTTTCATGACAAGATTCAGATTAAGAATAATGTTTCAGAATATACCTAATTATCTGACATTGTTCTTAGGAATACTGATTGCAGGTGCACTTGTTGTATTCAGTATCATGTTTGAACCGCTTATTGATGATTATGCTGATGTTGTTAAGAAGTCACAGATATGTGATTATCAGTATGTGTTAAAAAGTCAGGCAGAGACTGAAATTTCAGGTGCCGAAAAGTACTGTGTGACATCGCTTGATACAACTGATGAAAAATACATGACAGATGATATTATGATATATGGTATTCAGGATAACAGCAGGTATGTTGATGTGGATATCAAGGATGATGAGATACTTGTATCTAATGGTGTAATGGTCAAATACGGACTTAAAAAGGGTGATACATTTAAACTGAAAGATCCGTATTCAGATAATGAGTATGAATTCACAATAGCAGGAAGTTATAAATATGATGCTGCACTTGCAGTATTCATGACAAGAAAAAACTTTATTGATACATTTGACAAGGCTGATGATTACTTCACTGGATACTTCACAGACAAGAAGCTCACAGATATTGATGATAAATATGTTGCTTCAATAGTTACATATGAAGACCTTATCAAAGTGTCTAACCAGATGAAGGTTTCAATGGGCGAGATGATGTATATGCTGAAGTATTTTGGAATTATAATGTTCGTACTTCTTATGTATCTGTTATCTAAACAGATTATTGAAAAGAATGCACAGTCAATTTCAATGACTAAGATTCTTGGCTTCAAGAATGGAGAGATTGGCGGACTGTATATTGTAGCAACTTCGATTATGGTAGTTATATCACTTGTTGTTTCTGTACCTATTGTAAATGCTATGCTTAAATGGGCATTCTCATCATATTTGTACACTATGATGACAGGATATATTCCTTATATGATAAGAAGAAGCTGCTTTGTGGAAATGGTTGTTATGGGAATTGTGTGCTATGCGGTTGTTGCTGTGCTTCAGCTTGTGAAGATTTCTAAGATTCCTAAGACGGATGCATTGAAGAATGTAGAGTAAGGGTTTTATGGTGTGTTGCACTTCAGACACGCTCCCGCTCGTGGAAGTGCGCAGCGGTACTAAGTTCACTGCTCCCTTCGGGAGTGCGTTCACTAAGTGCCGGCGCACTTCCAACGGTCTGAAGCTGCAACACACCATAAAACAGGCCTGCCTGGG
>ERZ1034713.1348-NODE-1348-length-11091-cov-4.818866_pt1 | contig 11091 bp, 10 predicted proteins | sample MGYA00520692_ERZ1034713 | MGnify/ENA primary metagenome ERZ1034713 (study PRJEB33766, sample SAMN09781717) | gut metagenome | biome: gut microbiome | host: Homo sapiens | place: Madagascar | study: EMG produced TPA metagenomics assembly of the PRJNA485056 data... | reverse complement strand
AATATATTCCCGTATATAATTTTATTTCTGGACTATTCTTTAAACTGCCGTTTATATAAGAACTAATGATAATTGGTACAAATAGCACCTTCATCTCCATTACAATATAGTTAGAAACTTCGAAAGGAGTGAAATCATGTGGTCAAATACATATAATGAGCGCCGCCTTACCAGAGTTGAGGCGCGAGCTAAATCGAATACACACAGAATCGATAAGTTGGAACCAATCGTTGAGGAAATACATACCATGAGTGAAACGATGGTGCAGTTGGTTGAGGAAGTCAAGCATACCAACGAGAATGTGTGCGCCTTGGACGAGAAGATTGATAGCATGGACGCTCGCGTTGATGTAATGGAGCGTGCGCCTGCAGAGGATGTTAAGAAATATAAGTCAGTCGCAGTAACTGCAATCATCAGTACGATTTCCACGGCGCTCGCTATTGGATTGGTTTCGATGATTGCTCAATATATCAAATAAGAAAGAAGAGGTATTTATTATGATGAAGAATTGTGTTTTAAAACCAAGCGTAGACACTGTTAAGTGGTTCAAAGCCGCAGGAATCAGAGCAATTAAGACAATGGCACAGGTCGCCCTCTCGATGCTCATCATCGGGGCGTTTAATGAAACGGCGTGGTCACTGTTGATGCAGACATCATTAGTTGCCGGCCTTGCATCGGTACTTACATCAATAACCGGTATTCCGGAAGTAAAGGATGGTGAGTAAAATGAAAATCAATGTTCATGCTGGCCATAACCCGGACGGCAAGATCGCCTGCGGCGCAGTTGGACTGATTAAGGAGTCCACAGAGGCGCGCAAGGTCAAAAAAGAAGTGATTCGGCTTCTTAAAAAGAAAGGACACAAGGTGTATGACTGCACATGCACCAATGGGACAAGCCAGACGGATGTCCTGAAGCGTATCGTGACGAAGTGTAACAAGCATAAGGTGGATCTGGATGTTTCCATTCATTTCAATGCCGGAGCCGGCGACAAGAAAGGCAATGGCAAGACGACCGGAACGGAAGTATATGTGTACAGTGCAACTAGCGCGGCGAAGCCGGCGGCACAGAGAGTTGTCAAAGAGATTGAGGCTCTTGGATTTAAGAACCGCGGCGTTAAGATCCGAACGGACCTGTATGTGCTGCACCGAACCAATTCTCCGGCCATGCTGATCGAGTGCTGCTTCGTGGATGATAATGACGATGTGAATCTGTATGATTACAAGAAGATGGCGGCGGCTATAGTTGCAGGAATCCTTGGTTAAGTATAATATAATAGGTGAACCTATTCCTTCCTATTTCCGTTATAGGGTATTGGTATATGGCGGTCCGGACGGTGAGCTCAGTGCATCCATGCGCTACCTTTCGCAGCGATTCTCGGCCGCAAATCCACGTGTGGCGGGACTGTTGACCGATATCGGTACAGAAGAACTTGCGCATCTTGAAATGATCGGTGCAATTGTGAGACAGCTTACCAGGGGCTTGTCAGCCAAAGAACTTGAAGCGGCAGGCTTTGCACCTTATTATATCGATCACACCGCTGCTGTATGGCCACAGGCTGCCGGAGGCGTTCCGTTTAATGCCTGCGAATTCCAGTGCAGCGGCGATGCAATCGCCGATCTTGTGGAGGATATGGCTGCGGAGCAGAAGGCGAGAAAGACATACGATAACATTCTTCGTGTGGTCGCAGATCCGGAAGTCGCGGATCCGATCCGTTTCTTAAGAGAGCGGGAGATTGTGCATTTTCAGAGATTTGGTGAGGCGCTCCGTCTGGTACAGGAGGAATTGGACAGTAAGAATTTCTATGCATTTAATCCGGATTTTGACTGTGCTTTCAGAAATTCGAAGGGAAATAAGCCCCAAACCGCAAAATAAAGTATAAATTGAAAGAAACAACTTGTTATTTTCCCCTTACAAGAGTACTATAGATATGTACAGAGCAAACCTAGAAGTATGGATTTGTTTATTTAAGTAAGATGAGGTGGAATATGGGGAAAACAAAGGACACAGTAAAAAAAATCAAGAACGAAAATGTTCGTGCACGCGTGCAGAAATCCTTTTCAATCGTTATAGTGATGCTTGGATGTGCCGCACTCGTTGGAATCATTGCATTGTTTGCAATGACATCGCTGTATGAGCATGCACTCAAGAATTATGGTTTCTCACAGGGAGATATCGGTAAAGCAATGGTAACATTGGCTGAAACCAGAAGCTCGCTTCGTGCGGCGGTCGGATATGTGGATACCGCAGAGATCGCTGATATGAAAGACGCATACGATCAGAAAAAGGAAGCTTTTCAGGGATACTTTGCCGATATTAACGATAGCGTAGTAACAAAAGAGGAAAGTGAACTCTATGATCGTCTGTCTTCGGAATTGGATGAGTATTGGACACTGAGTGATTCCATTCTGGAAACTGGAATGACTACCGATCCTGGTGCATCTTCACAGGCACAGAGTCAGGAGTACAATGAGTTAAAGGGTAAATATGATGCAATCTACAGTGATTTTGCAACTCTTATGGATTTAAATGTTACCCAGGGAGATTCGCTTGATGTGACACTCCGTGTTGTAAAGTGGATCCTTGTCATTGTAATGTTACTGATCCTTGTTGTTTCCTTTATCATTTCCAGGAGACTTGGAAACAAGATCGCACTTGGAATCGAGAAACCACTTAAGGAACTTCAGGAACGTTTGAAGACTTTCGCACAGGGTGACTTAAGCAGCCCGTTCCCTGAGGTAGAGGTCAAGGATGAGATCGCCGAGATGGTGGAAGAGACCAAGGAGATGGCTGATACACTGGATCGCATTATTACCGATGCCGGAGAAATCCTTGGATCTATGGCAGATGGCGATTATACGGCAAAAACAAAGATTGAAGATGAGTATGTCGGACAGTTCGTTGCATTAAAGGATGCAATGCGCAAGATGAACCGCAAGATGAATGCAACCCTTAAGGAAGTTGCAGAAGCATCCGGTCAGGTTCGTGCAGGTTCCGAAAACCTGGCAGAGTCCTCACAGGAACTTGCAGAGGGCGCTACGGAGCAGGCTGGTGCAGTGGAAGAACTGACCGCTACGATTGAGACAATTACAAGCAATGTGGAGCAGACATCCGAAGATCTCCTTGTTGCTTATAAGAATGCTAAGAATTATGCGGATGTAGCAGATCAGAGCCGTGCTGAGATGGAAGCAATGATGGAAGCTATGAACCGTATCAATGAGACATCCCAGAAGATTGCAACGATTATTTCCGACATTGAGGATATTGCAAGCCAGACGAACCTCCTGTCACTGAATGCAGCAATTGAGGCTGCCCGTGCCGGTGAGGCAGGAAGAGGATTTGCAGTCGTTGCGGAGCAGATTGGAAGCCTTGCAGATCAGAGTGCAAAATCTGCAGTTGATACAAGAGAACTGATCGAAGGTGCATTGCATGAGATTGAGGCAGGTAATGAGGCTGCCAAGAATGCAACGGAATCGATGCAGCGTGTTGTAGTCGGTGTCAAGGAGATTGCACAGTCGGCTAAGATGCTCAGTGAGAACTCTGCTCAGCAGGCGAAGGCAATGGAAGAAGCCGAAAAGGGTGTTGAGCAGATTTCCGATGTTGTACAGTCGAACTCAGCAGCATCTGAGCAGTGCTCGGCTACCAGCCAGGAGCTTTCTGCACAGTCTGAGTCCTTGAATGAGCTGACTTCTGCATTTATCCTGAGAAACGATTGATTAATATAAGTCAGAGTTTTGAATGAGAACCTGCCTTGCCAGTCTATTTGATGGCAGGGCAGGTTTTTTATGATTATTGATAATTTTTTGCGGTTTAGCATCGTTGAAAAATTAAAAAACAGTGTTATAATAACATTGTTACAAAAAGAGGTATGTGAATGAGAACAGAAGCAAGCGGAGTGACTGAGGCATTAATTCAGAATGCTGAAAATGAGTTTTTAAAATACGGATTCAAGGATGCAAGTTTGCGAAGAATTGCATCTGCCAGCGGAGTGAGCACGAATTCCATTTATTCACGATTTGGTGATAAAGCGGGACTTTTTCGGGAAATTGTTAAAGAAGCGGCGGATGGAATGATGGATATATATCTGGATTGTATTCAGAATGCAGAGAAGGCATTAAGTGTTGAGCGTGCGATTCAGGAAGGGTCGGATGGAACCGATGTGGTGCTTAAGTATATTTACGAGCATAAGAAAGCATTTCAGCTTATTTTTTGTTATTCGGCAGGAACCGAGTACGAGAATTATTTTGACCGCCTTGCAGAGATTGAGGAGTGTTATTATCAGAAATTCGCTAGAAAATACTCCAGTGATGGGAAAAAAATCGATGATTTTTTTATTCATGTGCATTGCCGCACAGGATGGCAGTATATGTATGAGGTACTGACGCATGATAAGACTTATGAGGAAGCGTACAATTACATGAAAGACGTTCGAAAGTTCAACTATGCCGGCTGGCGGGCAATGCTTGGAACGGATGACTAATGGAATGAATTGGTTAATTAGCAGTATGTATGAATTTCAAAGCATACTGCTAAAAAATAAACTGTTTGTTAGAATAAACTAACATATGTAAGGAGGAACTTCATGAAGGACAAAAAGCAAAGTGCAATGTCAAGACTGATGGATATGGCAGGAAATCACAAGTATTTTTCCTATGCATCCTGTGTCCTGGCTGCAATCAGTGCGTGGATCGCATTGATTCCGTTCTATGATGTCTGGCGTATGATCAAGGAAATCCTTGAAGTGAGACCGGATTTTTCCAAGGCGACGCATATTACATCTTATGGCTGGCAGGCGGTAGGATTTGCGTTGCTTTCGATGGCATTCTACATAGCAGCACTGATGTGTTCGCATAAAGCGGCATTTCGTGTGCAGGCAAATATGCGGATGAAGATGATGGAGCATATTATGCGGCTGCCGCTCGGATATGTGGAGGCAGAAGGAACCGGCAAAATCCGGAAGGTCGTTACGGAGTCTTCCGCAGCAACGGAAACATTTCTGGCACACACTCTTCCGGACAAGGTAATCTCTAAGGCAACGCCTGTTGGTCTGCTTGTGATGATGGCAGTATTTGACTGGAGGCTTGACCTGTTCAGTCTGATTCCGGCGGCGCTTGCGTTTCTCATTATGGGAACGATGATGATGGGACCGAAGATGGCGGAGGATATGAAACAGTATCAGAATTCGCTTGAGACGATGTCTTCGGAGGCTGTGGAATATATTCGCGGAGTGCCGGTGGTTAAGACGTTCGGACAGACGATATTTTCGTTTAAGCGTTTTAAGGCAGCGATTGATGAGTATGAGAAGTGGACTTTGGGTTATACAAAGTCAATGATGATTCCGATGATCGGATTTACGGTGTTCTCAAATGGAATTTTTGCAGCGCTTATTATCGCAGCGTATGTATTTGGAGGAAATACCCTGACGGATACATTTGTGCTGAACCTTATTTTCTACATACTTATTACATCGATTCTGACCACAACTCTGATGAAGGTGGCGTATGCAGGGGAATCGCAGATGATTGTTGAGGATGCCTTAAACCGGATGGATGAAGTTCTGGGACAAGAAGAACTTCCGGATGCTGCAAAAGGAAAGAAGGTGAAGGACGCATCCGTAGGGCTGAAAGATGTTACGTTTGCTTATGATGATACGAAACAGAATGCAATCGATGGTGTTTCCATCGAGATTCCTGCTGGTGCACATGTTGCTTTGGTCGGACCCTCCGGTGGCGGTAAGACAACACTTGCATCTTTGATCGCCAGATTCTGGGATGTGAAAAGCGGCAGTATTACAATCGGTGGAGTGAATGTGAAGGAGATTAGTTCCGCGGATCTGATGAATCTGGTATCTTATGTATTTCAGGACAGTAAGCTTCTGAAGATGAGCATTCTGGAGAATGTCCGGATGGGAAGAGAAGATGCAACGGATGAGGAAGTGGTGGAAGCGCTTAAGAATGCCCAGTGTCTGGATATTATTGAAAAACTTCCGCATGGAGTCAATACTGTCATTGGATCAAAAGGAACTTATGTATCAGGAGGAGAGATGCAGCGGCTTTCGATTGCCCGTGCGTTCTTAAAGAATGCCCCAATCCTGATTCTTGATGAAGCGACTGCGTTTGCGGATCCGGATAACGAGAGACTGGTACAGCAGGCGTTTGAGAATCTGTCCAGGGATAAGACGGTGATCATGATCGCTCATCGTTTATCAACGGTTACGAATGCAGATCAGATTTATGTACTTAAGGATGGAAAGATTGCGGAATCCGGTACACATGAGGGATTACTTAAGATGGACGGTATCTATTCGCATATGTGGAGTGAATATAATAAGTCTGTCAACTGGCAGGTACAAAGAGGAGGTGCAGACTGATGATCGAATATTTAAAACATAAATATGCACTGTCTGACAATGGTGCAAAGAAAATGGTAGGAGCATTTGCTGCGGTAACACTGGCAAATCTTGTACTGATGCTTCCGGTAGGTCTGCTTTATACATTGGCTTCCTATCTGTTGGATGGTAAGGTCCCACAGAATCAGCTGCCTTTTTTCATCGGGGGGATCATTCTCGTATTTGCATTGATGGCTGTCACAACCTATCTGCAATATCAGGCGACTTTCTTTTCCACTTATGTGGAAAGCGGAATCAGACGTCGTGCGCTTGCGGAGAAATTAAGAAAGCTTCCGTTGTCTTTCTTTGGAAAGAAAGATCTGTCGGATCTTACGAATACCATTATGTCGGACTGCGCAAGGATTGAGACAGCAAGCTCGCATTGGATTCCGGAGCTGATCGGTTCGATGCTTTCAACAGCACTGATCGTGATTGGTCTGTTATTCTTTAACTGGAAGATGGCACTTGCTGCAATCTGGGTGATGCCGATTGCATTTCTGATTGTACTCACTTCAAGAAAAGGCTTAAAAAGCGTTCAGCGAAAGACGCTTGCTTATAATCTTGCCTGTCAGGATGGCATTCAGGAGGGGCTTGAGACTATCCGTGATATCCGTTCCAACAATATGACGGAAAGTTATATGAAGGGCCTGGAGAAGAAGATCAGGGATGTGGAGAAGAATGCCATCGTTTTAGAATTTAAGAATGCTGCATATGTCTGCTCGGCGCAGATGATTCTTAAGCTTGGAATCGGAACGGTCGCTTTGGCAGGAAGTATTCTTCTGATCAAAAATGAGATCAGCATTCTGACGTTGTTTGCTTTCCTTCTTGTTGTGACAAGAATGTATGAGCCGTTGCAGATTGCATTGCAGAATCTGTCGGCAATCATCAGTATGGATACGACCTGTGAGCGAATGGATGAAATCTTATCGCATGAGGAGCAGACGGGTACAGAGATTCTGACCAATCAGGGGTATGATATTGTGTTTGATCATGTCGGTTTCTCTTATGAGAGTGGAGAAGAGATCCTTTCAGATGTCAGTTTTACGGCGAAACAGGGATGTGTAACGGCATTGATCGGACCGTCCGGTGGTGGCAAGACTACGGTAACGAGACTTGCAGCCAGATTCTGGGACTGCAATAAGGGACGAATTACGGTTGGTGGAATGAATGTAGCAGAGATTGATCCTGAGCGGCTTTTGTCACTGTATTCGATCGTGTTTCAGGATGTGACGCTTTTTAATAATACGGTGATGGAAAATATCCGCATCGGAAAGAAGGATGCGACGGATGAAGAGGTAAAGCGGGCAGCAGAACTTGCCAACTGCACCGCGTTCGTTGAGAAACTTCCGGATGGCTGGAATACGATGATCGGAGAGAACGGATCCGAACTGTCCGGTGGAGAGAGGCAGCGTATCTCGATCGCCCGGGCATTCCTTAAGGACGCGCCGATCATTCTGATGGATGAAGCGACTGCTTCACTTGATGTGGACAATGAATCGGTAATCCAGGAGTCCATATCCAAGCTGATCGAAAATAAGACGGTTCTCATTATCGCACACCGGATGCGCACAGTCGACGGTGTCGATCATATCGTGGTGCTTAAGGATGGTGTCGCCTGGGAGCAGGGAACACCGCAGGAACTGAAGGCAACGGACAGCATCTACCGGCATATGGTAGAGACGCAGCTTGTGACCGAGCAGTGGAAATATCAGTAGAAAATTGATATAATGAGCGCGAAGACCAAAGTGAGCATGAAAACAAAACAGGACACATATGCTTGCATGATTGGCGAACGGCGAATCGTGATATATTGCGAAAGGAACATATCTATGGAACAGTCCAAACGAAATAGAATCATAGAAAAATTGATTGAAAGCCATACTACGATCTCTACGATGGAAAGCTGTACGTCCGGTTTGATTGCATCGATGATCACGGACACAGAAGGGGCATCCGCCATCTTTCCGGGTGGATTTGTGACTTATCTGAATGAGACGAAAATTCTTGTGGGTGTCGATGCACAGGTTATCCGAAAGTACGGTGTGTATTCGAAGGAGTGCGCCGAGGCGATGGCAAAGACGGCGCAGGAAAAGCTTGGCACGGACATCGCGATCGGAATCACGGGAACGACCGGCAATATCGATCCAAACAATGCGGACAGTGTGCAGGGGCAGGCGTTTTATTGTATTCGGATGAAGGATCAGACCTATTCGTATGAAATCAGGGAAGATGTCACCGGAAAAAGCCGGCATGAGATCAAGCAAAGGTATGCGGAGCGGGTATTTGAGGCTTTGGAAGGTCTGATCGACCATCGTGTGGAGTCTGTGGCTGATGTATAAAAAAAGTTGTTTACAATGGTTATGTGTGGTTATATAATGGATATAACAACACATAACCATTTTTTTGTTTTTGGGGAGAAAAGTATGAGAAATCCGAAGGACCGCATCAGAGAAATTGAAAACCGGTTGGAACAGTTGCCGAAAGGAACTTTGACTTACAAGACGATCAATGGCAAGAAGCAGCCATATGTGCAGAGAAGCATTGACGGACGTTCGGTGAGTTTTTATGTCAAAATATCGGAGCGTGAGCAGGTGCTGATGGAGTTTGAGGAGCGGAGCAGGCTCGTCGAGGAGCGAAAGCATCTGATCACATATCGGGATGGTCTGGCGGCAATTTTAAAGCGGAATCCATATTTGGATGCGCGTGTGGGATGCGGCTATCAGGATTTCCGTGATTTTGCATGCGGCAGACAGTTTTATGTGGATAAAACGCATTTTATTACAGAATGGTTATGCAACGAGGCGAAGGTGACACTTATCACCAGACCGCGGAGATTCGGTAAGACAACGCTTCTGAGTACGATTGAGAATTTTTTTGATCCGCAATGCGCGGGACATCCGGAATATTTCGAGAATCTTAAGGTGTGGCAGGATGAAGCGGCCAGAATATATTATGGAACGATTCCGGTGATCTCGGTCAGTTTCGGAAGTTGTAAGGGGCGTGATTATGCGCAGGCGATGCGCGGTATGATCAGCAACTTTTACAATATGTATGAAGCGCATCGATATCTGCTTGAGAGTGAAGTACTTGAGCCGGAGGATAAGGCAAGTTACCGGTCGATGCGGGAGGCGCTTGAAGCTGGGGATGCAACAAAGGCGGAGACGGCGATTCCGCGATTATGCATGCTCGTATATCGTCATTACGGTGTTTGGCCGATCATTTTGCTGGATGAATACGATACGCCTTTGCTGGAAGCCTATACGGATGGATATTGGGATGAAATGATCGCGACCTGCCGCCAGTTGTTTCATGCGGCATTCAAGGAGAACCCTTATTATGAGAGGGCAATCATCACCGGAGTGACCCGCGTGACAAAGAATTCGCTTTTTTCGGATCTGAATAACTTAGAGGTGGATACGGTTACCTGCGAAGCATATAGTGACTGCTTCGGGTTTACGGAAACGGAAGTGATCGATGCGTTAAAATGTCAGAATGTTGACGCGTTTGATCGGGTAAAAGCGATGTATGACGGCTTTATTTTCGGAAAGCAGAGAGATATTTATAATCCGTGGTCGATCTGCAATTATCTGCGTCAGGGCGAATTGCTGTCGTATTGGACAAACACGAGCAGCAATAAGCTGATCGGGGACATTATCAGAAAGCATCCGGTGCGCAGCAAGTATGAGATTGAGCAGCTTATGGCAGGAAATGTCATACACAAGAAGATCAACGAGAACGTGACATTCCAATATCTCGATGGAGACGAGAACAGTTTGTGGTCGCTTCTGTTGGCAATCGGCTATATTAAGGCAGATCATGTTGTAAAGTATGGGGAGATCACGGAGTGTGACGTGTCGGTGACCAATGAAGAAGTGATGGGGATGTTCCGTTACGAGATCCTTGCGATGTTTGATAACGGTAATGCGATATACAATGACTTTGTGCATGCATTGCTTTCACATAATATGGAGGATCTGAGCGATATTTTGATGGATATTGCGTATACATCTATGAGTTATTTTGACGTGGGAAGGCGCCCTTCGGAGCATGCACCGGAAAATTTCTATCACGGACTTGTTCTTGGTCTTATCGTATCGCTGCGGGATCAGTATCGGATCGTATCGAATCGGGAAAGCGGTCGCGGTAGATATGATATTGCGATGTATCCGCTGAAAGAAGATATGGATGCTTTTTTGATGGAATTTAAGGTACAGGATGAGAAAACGGAAGAGAATCTGCAGCAGACTGCGGATCGTGCGCTTCGCCAGATTGAGAAAAAGGCATATGAATCGGATCTTCTTGCAGCAGGAATTGCAAGGGAGAGGATTTACAAGATCGGTTTTGCCTTTTGTGGCAAGGATGTGTGCGTGAAAGCAGAGTAATTTTTGAACATGAATTTTAATTTACATTAAGGTTTCTATCGTATCCTCTTAGTAAAGGATGAATGTGAAAGGGTGATACGATATGAAATCAAAATTCTTACAGTTCGCAACATCATCATTTATGGGATTTGTCATAGATTATGCATTGTTTTGCGGACTTTCTTTTTTGTTTCCCGATACGAAAAATTACATATTGCTGACTGTCTTTTTATATCGCAAAGATATTGACGGAACTGACGCTTTTTGTTGTAAAAAATGAACAAAAGTGTGCAGATATGCATACCAAAGCCCCAAAGCCCTTTGATAAAATAGAAGTATCATTA
>ERZ1034713.1347-NODE-1347-length-11097-cov-4.525629_pt1 | contig 11097 bp, 9 predicted proteins | sample MGYA00520692_ERZ1034713 | MGnify/ENA primary metagenome ERZ1034713 (study PRJEB33766, sample SAMN09781717) | gut metagenome | biome: gut microbiome | host: Homo sapiens | place: Madagascar | study: EMG produced TPA metagenomics assembly of the PRJNA485056 data... | reverse complement strand
GGTACGAATGCGATATTGATCGCATTCGTACCGGCGGATCCAAGACTTGGCGAGTACCAGTTTAACGGACTTGATTTCTTCCTGAAGAATACGGATGCGGAGTTTGTATTCCCGATGCATATGTGGCAGAAATATGAGGGTGTGAAGGATTACAAGAAGCGGATCAGCAATCTTGGAATGGCGAACCGCCTGATCGAGACCCTGCGTGAAAACCAGGTTTTCCCATTTGGAGAGATGTAACGCGTGGTTAGATATTGAATTTTGCAAACAGTTCATTTATAATATAGTAGTTTAGGAGGTAGTGGTATGGTTGGAGACTTTTTTATGTGTGTTTTGCAGTATCTGTTGATCATGGTTGTATTGGCAGCGATTGGCGGACTCGGGGGATTTGTCGGTGTCAGACTTCGCAGAAAGAAGGATGCAAAGGCAGCTGCTTTAAAGGCTGAGAATACAGTAGAATCGGCAACAGATAAATAAAAGCACGTTTTCGCGTGTTTTATATATCAGGAGACACCTGGTAAAAAATAAAAAACAATCGGTCGTAAGAACCGGGTTTGGAGGAACTAGTAATGAAGAAGAGTTATGGCGTAAATGAGCTGCGCCGGATGTACCTGAATTTTTTTGAGAGCAAGGGACATCTTGCAATGAAGAGCTTTTCATTAGTACCGCACAATGACAACAGCTTATTGCTCATCAATGCGGGAATGGCGCCACTGAAGCCATATTTTACAGGACAGGAGATTCCACCGAGAAGACGTGTGACAACATGCCAGAAGTGCGTGCGTACCGGTGATATCGAGAACGTAGGTAAGACAGCACGTCACCTTACATTTTTCGAGATGCTTGGTAACTTCTCTTTTGGTGATTATTTTAAACATGAGGCGATCGCGTGGTCATGGGAATTTTTAACAGAGGTTCTCGGTCTTGAGAAGGATCGTCTGTATCCATCTATCTACGGAGAGGATGATGAGGCATACGATATCTGGACAAAGGAAGTCGGTGTGCCGGGAGACCGTATCACACGCTTTTATCGTGATCCGGAAACCGGAGAGTGTGATAACTTCTGGGAGCATGGAGCAGGACCTTGCGGACCTTGTTCCGAGATCTATTACGACCGTGGAGAAAAATACGGATGCGGCAAGCCGGATTGCAAGGTAGGCTGTGACTGTGACCGCTTCATGGAAGTATGGAACAACGTATTTACACAGTTTGAGGGAGACGGCAAGGGTGGTTACACCGAGCTGGCTCAGAAGAATATTGATACCGGTATGGGACTGGAACGTCTTGCGGTTGTTATGCAGGATGTTGATTCCGTTTTTGACATTGATACGATGAAGGCTATCCGCGACAAGATCTGCGAGATGTGCGGCAAGAAGTATCAGGTCGATGCGATGGATGATGTATCCATTCGTCTGATCACAGACCATATCCGTTCTTCAACATTTCTTGTATCCGACGGTGTTATGCCAAGTAACGAGGGAAGAGGCTACGTTCTGCGCCGTCTGATCCGCCGCGCGGCCCGCCACGGAAAGATGCTCGGTATCGACGGATTATTCCTTGCCAAGCTTTCAGAAACCGTTATCAATGAGAGCAAGGACGGATATCCGGAACTGGAAGAGAAGAAGGATTTCATCTTCAAGGTACTGACACAGGAAGAAGAGAAGTTTAATAAGACGATCGATCAGGGACTTGCAATACTCTCGGATCTGATGGATGAGATGAAAAAGGAAGGCAAGAAGGAGTTATCCGGAGCCGATACCTTTAAGTTATACGATACTTACGGATTCCCGGTAGACTTAACCGAAGAAATCCTTGAGGAGAAGGGATTTACCTACAACGAGGATGAGTTTAAGGCATGCATGGAGGAACAGAGACAGAAGGCGAGAAACGCCCGTAAGGTGACAAACTACATGGGTGCGGATGCTACTGTTTACGAGCAGATTGATCCGGCAATCACAACCGAATTCGTTGGATACGATAACCTGACATACAAGTCCAACGTATCCGTTATGACAACTGAGAGCGAGATCGTTGATGCACTTTCTGATGGAGACAATGGAACAATCATCGTGGATAAGACTCCGTTCTATGCAACCATGGGTGGCCAGCAGGGCGATAAGGGTATCATCCGCACCGCGGACGGTGAGTTCGCAGTGGAAGATACCATCAAGCTTCTCGGCGGCAAATACGGACATATCGGACATATGGTATCCGGCATGATCCATGTCGGAGAGGAAGTAGAGCTGGTTGTGGATGCGAAGCTTCGTGCACAGACCTGTGCAAACCATTCCGCAACACATTTGATGCAGAAAGCACTTCGTGAAGTCTTAGGAACACATGTTGAGCAGGCCGGTTCTTACCAGGACAGTGAGCGTACAAGATTTGACTTTACGCATTTTGCAGCAATGACACCGGAAGAACTTAAAAAGGTTGAGGATATGGTCAATGAGAAGATCAACGAGGCGATTCCGGTAACAACCGATATTATGACCGTTGATGAGGCAAAGAAGACCGGTGCGATGGCTCTCTTCGGAGAAAAGTACGGCGAGACGGTCCGTGTCGTATCGATGGGCGATTTTTCCAAGGAATTTTGTGGTGGTACCCATGTAAAGAATACCGCAGATATCAAGGCGTTCAAGATCCTTTCGGAGAGCGGTGTCGCAGCAGGCGTGCGCCGTATCGAGGCATTGACCGGTGACAACGTACTTGCTTATTATAAGAAGATGGAAGAGGAATTTGAGGCAGCCGCGAAGGTTGTGAAGTCCACTCCGGCTAATCTTGCAGAGCGACTTGAGCATCTGACTGCTGAACTGAAAGCTTTACAGAGCGAGAATGAGTCTTTGAAGAGTAAAGCTGCCAAGGATGCACTTGGCGATGTTATGGATCAGGTACAGGATGTGAAGGGCGTGAAGCTTCTTGCTACGAGTGTAGCAGGTGTTGACATGAACGGTCTTCGTGATCTTGGTGACCAGTTAAAGGAGAAGCTCGGCGAAGGCGTTGTTGTGATTGCTTCTGAGTGTGATGGCAAGGTCAGCCTGATCGCGATGGCAACCGATGCAGCGATGAAGCAGGGCGCACATGCAGGCAACCTCATTAAGGCAATCGCCGGTAAGGTCGGCGGTGGCGGCGGCGGACGTCCGAATATGGCACAGGCCGGAGGCAAGAACCCAGCCGGTATTCCGGATGCAATCGCTGAGGCGGCAAGCGCATTAGAGGGAATGTTAAAGTAAAAAATTATCAAATTTGATCAAAGTTGTTAAAACCTATTGACAAATCGCGATAATTTGCTAAAATAATCGATAGTGCAATTAAGATTACCTTACAGTTGATGCACAATACGCAACTGGAGGGAGGTTAGGTGTAGAATGTCTAGTGTAATCGTAAAAGAAAACGAGACTTTAGATAGCGCATTACGTCGTTTCAAGAGAAACTGCGCTAAGGCTGGTATTCAGCAGGAGATTCGTAAGAGAGAACATTACGAGAAGCCAAGCGTAAAGCGTAAGAAGAAGTCTGAAGCTGCTAGAAAAAGAAAATACAACTAGTATGTATTTAAATGCCCTCGGGATTTTCCCGAGGGTATTTTTTACGCAAATATTGAGTGAAACATGAATGGGCAATATTTAAGGCGACTCCGGGAAATGGAATCGCCCTATATATTTGTAAGTGAATCTAGTAACCAATGGAATCGCCCACAAGAATGACTTTGATACGGTCCGGATTGCCGCTTCGTCGTGTGATTACAATCTGGTTGCAGATGCCTTCCGGTGAGAGGCAGTCGGCACATCTCCCGGTTGCCGCACAAGGTGTCTTTTTATTAAGACGGATGCAGTTCGGCGGCGTTGCACAGTTTCTGACGCGTCGGATACCGTCCTCTACGTTTGCGGTAACTTTATTGAGTCCGGCAACGATAATCACCTGATCCGGTCCGTAGATGAGTGCGGCGACACGGTTGCCGTTGCCATCGATATTGATGAGTTCACCGTTGAGGGTGATTGCATTGGTACTCATAAAGTAAGTGTCGGCAGAGAATGCGTCACGGTACATCTGCTTTGTTTCTTCCGGGGTCTTTGCATTGTTGCGGTCAATCAGATGAATGTCGCTTTTGGCGCGGAGCGCATCCAGGATACCGCTTTCTGCGAGTGTCATGGAACCTCCGAATGCAACGGCTGCATCGGCGGCAACGAAGGAGAGTGCCTTGGCTTTGGCTTCTTCTATGGTTGCGCAATAGAATCCTTCGATCTGGCGTTTCTTAAGATTCTGAATCAGTGTATCTGCCAGAGTTTTGTTATATTGTTCTTTTACGGTCATTGTAAAACCTCCTTATCAGTAAGATGTGATACGCTTAATGTGCTTTTTATGATAAAACTTCCATAAGTTTTTGACAAGGCGTAAAATCGTTGTTAGAATATCTAGGCAGTTCGAAACGAGGATGGTTGAATTTTAGAACCGCGAGGAAAGGTGAGAAAATTATGAATCAAAATCTGAAAAAAATGATGGGCTACTATAAGCCATACCTAAAAATATTCTGGGCGGATATGTTTTTTGCAACGCTCTCTGCGGCGGTTGCGCTGACGATTCCGCTTGTTGTGCGCTATGTGACTTCAACGCTGATCTATCTTCCGGCAGATGAGATCATAAGACAGATTACTTATATCGGAATCGGTCTGGTGGTGCTTCTTGCAATTGACTGCTACAGCCGGTTTTTTATCGGAAATTATGGGCATGTAATGGGTGCGAAGATGGAGTACGATATGCGTGCAGAACTGTTCGGACATATGCAGAAGTTGTCGTTTTCGTTCTATGATGATGCAAAAGTCGGACAGCTGATGAGCCGTATCACATCCGATCTGTTTGACATTACGGAACTTTTGCACCACGGACCTGAGAATATTATTCTCTCCGTGTTAAAGATCGCGGGTGCGTTTGTGATCCTTGTAAACATCAACGGATGGCTGGCTTTGGCTGCATTTGCGGTGCTTCCGTTTATGTTTGCTTTTGCACTCATTTTAAATAAGAAGATGCGACGCGCATTCCGTGCCAATCGTGTGAAGATTGCAGATATCAATGCGCAGATTGAGGATAACCTCTCGGGAATACGTGTGGTCAAGTCGTTTGCCAACGAGGATATTGAAAATGAGAAGTTCCGTGTCGGAAACGATGGATTCTTAGCAGCGAAGAAAAACAGTTACCATTATATGGGAAGTTTTCAGGCGGGTGTCGGCGTGTTTACGACATTGATCCAGGTAAGTGTCATTCTTGTCGGAACAGTGCTGATCGCATACGGACGTGTGGATATGACGGATCTTGTCACCTTCCTTTTGTATATCGGAGTATTTACGGATCCGATCCGTACTCTGGTTGATTTTACGGAGCAGTTCCAGAACGGATATACCGGATTCGAACGTTTTCAGGAGATCATGAACATTAAGCCGGATATTGAGGATGCACCGGATGCAACACCTATTGGTACGGTAAAAGGCGAGATCGAGTTTGATAACGTATCGTTCCAGTATAAGGACAATCAGGAAAATGTGTTGAACCACATCAACCTCAAAGTTCCGGCAGGAGCGTATATGGCACTTGTCGGTTCATCGGGAGCCGGAAAGACAACACTCTGCTCGTTGATCCCGCGTTTTTATGATGTGACGGGCGGACGCATTATGATCGATGGCAGAGATATTCGAAGTGTGACGTTAAAAAGCCTGCGTGACCATATTGGAATGGTACAACAGGATGTGTATCTGTTTGCCGGCACAATCTTCGAAAATATTCAGTATGGTAAGCCGGGCGCAACGCGCGAGGAAGTGATCGAGGCGGCAAAGAATGCGAATGCGCATGAGTTTATTATGGCATTTCCAGATGGCTACGACACGGATATCGGACAACGCGGTATCAAATTGTCAGGAGGACAGAAGCAGCGCCTTTCGATCGCGCGTGTGTTTTTAAAGAATCCACCGATTCTGATCTTTGATGAGGCGACTTCGGCTTTGGACAACGAGAGTGAGAAAGTGGTGCAGGATTCTCTGGAAAAACTTGCCAAGAATCGTACGACATTTGTGATCGCGCATCGTCTGACTACGATCCAGAACGCCGAAAAGATTCTGGTGCTGACGGAGGACGGTATCGCAGAGTCTGGAACACACGAAGAACTGCTGGCGCAGGGAGGCCTGTACGAGAAGCTGTATCATATGCACGCGTAAGTTTGGGATGCATTGATTCAAAATTCCCCATACATCCGCGAAATCGATTCTGGAAGTAGCTTATATTTGCAAAAGCTTGACATTCCGTGTAAAATATAAGATTGTAGTGCAATGTTACAAAAGAATACAGCTTACAATTCGTGTAGCTGCCCTATAAATATAGAAAAGGAGAGATCTATTATGACAAAGATTGACATTATTTCAGGTTTCTTAGGAGCTGGTAAAACTACTTTTATTAAGAAGATGATCGATGAGGCTTTCAAAGGAGAGCAGATCGTTCTGATCGAGAATGAGTTTGGTGAGGTTGGTATCGACGGAGGTTTCTTAAAGGATGCAGGCATCCAGATTACAGAGATGAACTCCGGTTGTATCTGCTGTTCACTCGTGGGTGACTTTGGTAAGAACTTAAATGAAGTGATTACAAAGTATCATCCGGATTGTATCTTGATCGAGCCATCCGGAGTCGGCAAGTTATCCGATGTTATGAAGTCGGTGATCGATATCGAGAAGGAGCAGGATGTCAAGCTTAACGCTTTGGTTACTGTTGTAAATGCGCTGAAAGCAAGCAAGCAGATGAAGGCATTCGGCGAGTTCTTCAACAACCAGATCGAGTATGCAACAACGGTTATCCTAAGCCGCAGCCAGAATGCAACACCGGAGCAGCTGGAGTTCTGTGTAAAGCAGATCCAGAAGCTGAATCCGAATGCAGCAATCATTACAACCGATTGGAACGCAATCAGCGGAGAGCAGATCCTTAAAGTTATGGAAGGACAGGACAACCTTGAGATGAAGGTGCTTGCAGAGGCTCGTCATGCACAGGATGAGGAAGAACACGAGCATGAGCATCATCATCACGATCATGACCATGAGGAGCATGATCACCACCACGATCACGACCACGAGGAGCATGATCACCACCATGATCACGACCATGAGGAGCATGATCACCACCATGATCACGATCACGAGGAGCATGAACATCATCATGAGCACGGAGAGAACTGCACCTGTGGATGTCACGACCATGACCACGAGCATCATCATCACCATCATGCAGATGATGTATTCACAAGCTGGGGAAAAGAGACTCCGCACAAGTTCGAGAAGTCTAAGATTGAGGAGATCCTCAAAGGTTTCGTAGAGTCGGACAATATCCTTCGTTCCAAGGGAATGGTTGAGAGCACAGACGGAAGCTGGATCTACTTTGATATGGTTCCGGGCGAGTATGAGATTCGTGAGGGTGAGCCGGATTACACCGGACGTATTGTAGTAATCGGTACCGAAATTCATGAGCATGAGCTTGAGGAATTGTTCGGTCTGGCATAAAAACACAGGAATGATTCAGTCGATTGCCCGACTACAAAATAGAGTATGGATGAGGCTGAATTGCAATCAATGAGACAAGGAGTATTATATGGCACAGGAAATTCCAGTATATGTATTTACCGGATTCATGGACAGCGGCAAGACATCTCTTGTAGAGGAGACGCTTTTTGAAAATGAGTTCGGGGACGGCGCCAAGGGTATCATCATCATGTGTGAGGATGGTGATAAGGAGTATGACGAGGCAAAGCTTGCTACGGTCAACTTTAAACTGGTTACCATCGATTCCGAGGAAGAGTTTACACCGGCAAAGCTGCAGGAGATTCAGGATTCTTATCTCCCGGAGCAGGTGTTTATCGAGTACAATGGAACCTGGGGAATGGATAAGCTGCTTGAGGCGGATCTTCCGAAAGGATGGGTGATCGTTCAGTCACTTGCAACCGTGGATTCCACCACATTTGACATGTATATGAACAACATGCGCGCGATGATGCAGGAACAGGTATTCTCCAGCGATGTTGTCATCTTCAACCGCACGGATGACGACACCGACCGGGGACATCTCCGCCGCTCGATTAAAGCAATCAACCGTAAGGCACAGATTGTTTATGAGCGAAAAGACGGCACCATCGATGAGCGCCCAGAGGAGCTGCCATTTGACATCAATCAGGATGTGATTGAGTTATCTGATGCAGACTACGCAATCTGGTACATGGATGCGATGGACAATTACAAGAAGTATGATCACAAGAAGGTTAAATTCCGCGCACTCGTTTATAATCCGGATAAATTAAGAAAAGGTGTTTTTGTTCCGGGGCGCTTTGCGATGACCTGCTGCATCGAGGATGTCACATTTATCGGATTTAAATGTAAGTACGACAAGGAAAACGAGATTCCACACAAGTCGTGGATTGACATTACCGCAGAGGTGCGTGTAGAGTTCGCGCGTGAGTACAAGGGAAAAGGCCCGGTACTGTATCCAATCTCCATTGAGAAGGCAGAGAAACCGGAAGATGAACTTGTTTACTTCTCATAACATATAGTTATGGAAATAATGTATAATTATTCTTTGACATTGATATGCTTTTTCGATATGATTGAAATAGCGTAGAATTACGAAGGGATTAGAAAACACTAGGAGGAGAATTATGTATCCAATCGTTCGAAAGGAAACACTTGCGGACAACATTATCCTTATGGATATTAAGGCACCACGTGTTGCCAAGGAGTGTCTGCCGGGACAGTTTATTATCGCAAAGACAGATGAAGTGGGAGAGCGTATTCCACTTACCATCTGTGATTATGACAGAGTAAAGGAGACCGTTACCATCGTTGTGCAGACCATTGGCGCAGGAACCGAGCGTATGATGAGCTTAAACGAGGGTGACGTTTTGGAAGATTTCGTTGGACCGCTCGGTTGTCCTTCTGAACTTTGTCAGGAAGAAAACCTTGAGGAAACCAAGAAGAAAAACATCGTATTTATCGCCGGAGGTCTTGGAACCGCACCGGTATACCCACAGGTAAAATGGTTACATGAGCATGGTATCGATGCCGATGTTATCATGGGATCAAGAACAAAGGATCTCTTATTCTACATAGATGAGATGAAAGCTGTAGCTGGCAATGTTTATGTGACAACGGACGATGGATCATACGGATTCCACGGAAACGGATGCCAGCAGCTTGAGGCATTGGTCGGCGAGGGAAAGCACTACGATGTATGTGTAGCCATCGGACCGATGATCATGATGAAATTTGTTACCATTCTGACCAAGAAGCTTGAGATTCCTACGATTGTTTCCATGAACCCGATCATGGTTGACGGTACGGGAATGTGTGGCGCATGCCGTCTTATGGTTGGCGGAGAGGTCAAGTTTGCATGTGTTGACGGACCGGAGTTCGACGGACATCTCGTTGACTTTGATCAGGCAATGAAGCGTCAGCAGCAGTACAAGACAGAAGAAGGCCGTGCAAAGCTTGCATATGAAGAAGGCGACACCCACCACGGTGGTTGTGGTCATTGCGGAGGTGACAAATAATGGATGCAATGGTAAGAGTACCGGTTCGTGAGCAGGAGCCTAAGGTTCGTGCAACGAACTTTGAAGAAGTATGTTATGGATACAACGAGGAAGAGGCGGTAGCTGAGGCTTCCCGTTGCTTAAATTGTAAGAATGCTCAGTGTATGAAGGGATGCCCGGTTTCTATCAATATTCCGGCATTTATCGCACAGGTGAAGGAGCGTAACTTTGAGGCTGCTTATCAGATCATCTCAGAGTCATCCGCACTTCCTGCAGTCTGCGGACGTGTATGTCCACAGGAGAGCCAGTGTGAGGGCAAGTGTATCCGCGGAATCAAGGGAGATCCGGTTGCAATCGGTAAGCTTGAGCGTTTTGTAGCGGATTGGGCAAGAGAGAATGGAATCAAGCCTAAGAAGACAGCTGAGCCAAACGGACATAAGGTTGCTGTCATCGGTTCCGGTCCTGCAGGTCTGACCTGTGCCGGAGATCTTGCAAAGCTTGGTTATGATGTTACGATTTTTGAGGCGCTTCATATGGCCGGCGGTGTATTAAGCTACGGTATTCCTGAGTTCCGTCTTCCAAAGGATAAGGTTGTCACTGCGGAAGTTGAGAACGTAAAGTCTCTCGGTGTCAAGATTGAGACAAACGTTGTCATCGGAAAGTCTGTTAAGATTGATGAGTTGATGGCTGAGGAAGGATTCGAGGCTGTATTTATCGGTTCTGGAGCAGGACTTCCTAGATTCATGGGAATTCCTGGAGAACAGGCCAACGGCGTATTCTCCGCAAATGAGTTCCTGACAAGAAATAACCTGATGAAGGCTTTTAAGGACGAATATGAGACTCCAATCTCAAGAGGTAAAAAAGTTGTCGTTGTCGGCGGTGGTAACGTAGCAATGGATGCTGCAAGAACCGCACTTCGTCTCGGCGCTGAGGTTCATATCGTATATCGTCGTGGTGAGGAAGAACTTCCGGCTCGTAAGGAAGAAGTACATCACGCAAAAGAAGAGGGCATCATCTTTGATCTTCTTCAGAATCCGACAGAGATCCTTGTTGATGAGAACGGCTGGGTCAAGGGTGTTCGTGTCATCAAGATGGAGCTTGGTGAGCCGGATGCTTCCGGAAGAAGAAGCCCGGTTGAGATTCCTGGTTCTGAGTATGAGATGGACTGTGACACGGTTATCATGTCACTCGGTACTTCTCCAAACCCACTCATTTCTTCTACCACAGCCGGTCTTGAGACAAACCGTCGCAAGTGTATCGTTGCTTCCGAGGAGAATGGAGCAACCAGCAAGGCTGCAGTATTCGCAGGTGGAGATGCCGTAACAGGTGCCGCTACCGTAATTCTTGCAATGGGTGCAGGCAAAGCGGCTGCAAAGGGTATTGATGAGTATCTTTCGGCAAAATAAATCCGGGTTTGCCATGATCAGATGGGTTTTCTAAAACGGACGATACCGGATTCATAAGATAAGATTCGAAAATTAGCAGTAGTTCATTTGAAAATGACGGACTTTGAACGATACAGACTTTCTCTCAGCTTTTTCTGCGAGTTAACTCCT
>ERZ1034713.1346-NODE-1346-length-11109-cov-71.694228_pt1 | contig 11109 bp, 9 predicted proteins | sample MGYA00520692_ERZ1034713 | MGnify/ENA primary metagenome ERZ1034713 (study PRJEB33766, sample SAMN09781717) | gut metagenome | biome: gut microbiome | host: Homo sapiens | place: Madagascar | study: EMG produced TPA metagenomics assembly of the PRJNA485056 data... | reverse complement strand
TACCTTTCTAGTTTATAAAGTAAAAAAGTGTCTACTGAAATCAGGAAAAGTCAAAACTCCCGACGTATCGTTTTGTGCCTGGCAATGGCAGATTATTGCCCTGGTAAGGGGCAACATTGTGCCATAGTGAGGCAATAAGAGCTACAAGCCGCTTTACGCCTCGTCAGTACTATCATGGCGACCTCTCAGTAACGTCTTTGCGCCTTGCAAGTACTATCACTCTTCTGTTGGCTTCCTCTCGGTCGCCGATTTTCAAATCTTCACTCTTCACTCAAATACTTCTCCACATCCGCCTGAATTTTCTGGAATTCCGGAGAGAACTGGTAAAAGGTGTTCTTCTTCATCATCATTTTCACCTTGCCCAGACTGTTCTCATAGCATGCCATTTCGGTGCGTGCCTGCTCGGAATGAACTGCCCTATCACGGATTTCATTCTCCCTGACATTGCGCAGGGTATCGCAGACCGTCTGCACCAAAGGGCAAACCACCAAGTCGAAAAGATGATGACCCTGTATATATAAATAGGTGTTATGCTCGTTTACCCCCAGATTATTCAGATACTGGATCATATCCGGCAGTTCATCCTTGAACGTCTTGAAGCGGCGCTCCAGCTGGAAAAGCTTCGCCCTCACCTTTTTGGCAAGATAATTGATAGCCTGCTGAGGGTCCTGGATTCTGACTGATGGCAATACGATGACCTTGTCGAACTCTGCCATATCAAAATGCATCGACATCTTGCGATGGCGGATGTAGAAGAGAAGATGCCACACGAAGAGCGGCCATATCGTACGGGAATACGACTCCATAAATCTTTCGAAATCGAAGATATGGGTATCGTTCAACGTCACCATCACGCAGGTTTCGTGCAAACCCTTGGAATAACACTGGAAATTCTCAATGGCATAAGCGTAGGTATGGAAGATATAAGGATTCTCCAGCATCTGCTGGGAAGCCTCGGTGGTACCCTGGCGCAGATAGTCATAGTCGGCATCCACACAGGCTATCATATCCTTGCCCACCCCCTTGAGCATATTTCCGATAGCCGCCTTCTTGCCGCGGTCGAGATGATTATCGCGGGTAGGCAACATGATTTCGAAATAGCGCGTGTCATCCTCATACTTTCCCAATACCGACCGCCAGAAGAAGACATCATCGTAGCTCTCGACGTAAGCTACGATCTTGCGCCGAGCCTTCTTCGAGGTCATCCTGTTGGCAGCCTCGAAGTAAAGCGAGTTGATGTTATCGGTTAAACGTTTAGCCATAATACTTCTTTTTCACTTATATTGTGATGTCGCTCACATCCGTCACCCTATCGGTCCATCCGTCCATCACCACGGCAGGACTGTGGGTGGTCATGATGATCTGGATGTTCGGATTGAGTTTCAGTACCAGACCGATGAGCTGCTTCTGCCATTCGAAGTGAAGGCTGATTTCCGGCTCATCCATAAAGAGGACATAAGATTGGTTGTCCTCTACCAGCACGGTAAGGAGGATGGCGAGAATCTGCTTCTCACCAGCCGAGAGCTGATAAGGCGAGAGCTGCTCACCTATCTGGTTGAAGCGGATTTCGTTGGCAGTACGGATGATGGTCTTGCCAGTATCCTTGAAAAGACCATCTACGATATCCTGGAACATCTTTTTCGGTTCGCTCAGCTGCTGAGCCTTGAAGGCTGCATCCGGTTCGCCGCTCTGAAGCACGGCGATGATGCGGTTGCCGATGTTCACCTGATAATCCAGATACTTGCGCTGCAGCTGGAAGAGCTGCCAGTCGAGTTCGGTAACCAGGGTGAGGTCTATCTTGTTGATCATCTCGGCATTCATCAATGGTCTATCTACCGATCGGATTACATCATATCTAATCCACTTCGCCTCCTCCGGCTCCACCTTCAGATGCACGCCCTTGATCATGTGACTAGGGAATTCGCCGCCAGCCGCCAGACCCTTTACCACCTTATTCAATATAGTACTCTTGCCCACGCCGTTTACACCACTCAGGATATTGACACGGCGGTCGAGGTTCCAAAGAATATGTTTGGTACCGCTCCAGAGAGATTCTATCTCTATCTGTTTGATATAATCAGCATATTTCTGCATAAGATATTCTCCTATCTTTAATAGTCAAGAACTGAAAAAGACGATAGTCTTAACTTCTTAACTTCTTTAACTTCTAAAAAATATACCGCAAATATAGCAAAATTCCTCGAATTTTTGTACCTTTGCACCCGATTTTATTCAAAAATAGGAAGTTTTAAATAGAAATAAGGAAAAATGGATAACAAACGACCTCTTATCGCTCACCTGTGCCTCTTCTGTTCCGGCGCATTCTGGGGACTGATGGCTCCCGTAGGCAAGGATGCCATGCTTCACGGCATCGACGGCATCGACCTGGTGAGCTTCCGCGTATTGGGTGGCGCCATTCTCTTCTGGCTCACCTCGCTCTTCACCAAGAAAGAGCATGTTCCAGTAAAAGATATCTTCAAGTTTGCTGCAGCAGGACTCTTTGCCCTCGTGTTCAACCAGTGTTCTTACACCATCGGTCTGAACATGACCTCGCCTAGCAATTCCAGCATTATGACCACCTCGATGCCTATCTTCGCCATGATTCTCTCCTTCCTGATATTGAAGGAGCCTATCACCTGGAAGAAGGCGCTCGGCGTACTGATGGGATGCGCTGGTGCCGTCATCATCATCATGACAAGTGCCACGGCTGGCAATGCCAAAGTGGGAAACATCTGGGGCGACCTGCTCTGTATGTCGGCGCAGCTTTCCTTCGCCCTCTACCTGTCGCTCTTCAAGAACCTGCTGTCTAAGTATTCGCTCTTCACCATCAACAAGTGGATGTTCCTCTGGGCAACGGTCCTGATATGGCCTTTCACCATCAGTCACGTGATGAGCATCGACTTTGCCCATGTTCCGATGAGCACCTGGTGGGAAACGGGCTACGTGGTTCTCTTCGGTACTTATCTGGGCTACATCTGCATGATGATTGGTCAGAAGACTCTGCGCCCTACCGTGGTGAGTGTATATAATTATGTGCAGCCGCTGGTATCGGTCACCGTGAGTGTCATCGTGGGTCTCGCCGTATTCAAGGGTATGCAGGCGATTGCCGCCATCCTCGTATTCTCAGGCGTATGGCTCGTAGTAAAGAGCAAATCCAAGCATGATATCGACAAGCACGACCACAGTCTAGCTTACGAGAAAAGACATGCTTAAAAGAAGTAGGTGTGTCATAAGTCCGCTAGGCGTCCCGGCGGATTTGCAATCCGCCGTAAAAAAGGGTTCGACCTATTAAAACCGGGGGATTTGTAATCCCCCAACAAAAGGGAAAGCACACTCCTTTGCTGCGGATTGCAAATCCGCAGAGCCTAAATAGGTTAGGACATTTTTTGACGCCGGATTGCAAATCCGGCGGGACGCCTAGCGGGCTTGCGTTCTTGAAAAAAAGGAGAAGAAGCTTTGCAGATATTTTAATGTCGATTTATAAAACTGAAACTGTCCCCATCTGAGATAACAAATGAGGACAGTTTTTTTTTGCTATATAAGAAAAGAAGATCAGAAAGAAGATCAGCAACCGAAGTAAACCATCAATCCGCCCAATACGATATACAGCAGGGCGTATGGGATGGCCGAGCGGAGAATCTCTCCATCCTTTCCCTCCATATCGCAGGCTGCAGTAGCGATGGCGATGCTCTGCGGACTGATCATCTTGCCACCCGTGGCTCCCGTGGTATTGGCGGCAACCAGCCAGTTCTCCTGACCACCCTCCATACCAAAGAATGTGCTCTGTCCTGTCATGCCCAACTGGTTGGCAACATGAGCCTGGAGTTTGGCAAAGAGAATATTCGAAGAGGTATCAGAACCCGTTACGAAGGTTCCGATGGCACCAATCATCGGTGCTACCAAAGGATAGAAGTCGCCCGTTACAGCCACCAGACCTGAGGCGATGGCAGTAATCATTCCCGAATAGTTCATCACACTTGCCAGGGCTATCAGCGAACAGATGGTCACTACCGTCTTGCGCAGATTCACCGTGGTACGGGCAAGAATCACCATCAGTCGCTTAAGGCTCAATCCCTGAACCAATCCACCAATCGTAGCACCCAGGAAGAGCATCAAGCCTGCATTGGAAATCCAGCCAAACTTAAAGGTGCTGTCGAGCACTGGCAGATGAACCGCACTCACCAGATGACTCTTGAGGAAAGCATTGACCGGAGGACAGAGTGCTCCGGAAACTAGGATGAATATCAATATAAAGAGGTAAACGCTCCAAGCCTTCAGGCTCTCAGCAAGCGTAAAGGTTTCCTTATCCTGCACCTTGCTCTTTCTGGCAAACACCTTGGCGTATGCAATGATGGCAATAATGGCTGCCAGCGAACCGATGATGGCTGGAGTCTCGGAACCGAGATAATAGCCGCAGACAAACTGCACTACCACGGAAATCACTCCCACCCAGAGAGCGATGATGAGATTCTTGATAAGATTATGCTTATCGGTAAGCGTCAGGATGATGAAAGGCAAGATGATAAAGAGAGGTGACAGCTGGATGATGGCGAATGCCGAAGTCTCGCAAATCTGTGCCGCCGAAGCCGATCCGCTTTCCGCCACCTCATTGCAGAGCGTAGTAACCGGCACGCCCACGGCACCAAATCCCGTAGCCACGGTATTACCAATCAAGGATACCAGAGCCGAGAACATCGGTTTGAATCCGAGTCCGATGAGGATGGCAGCAGGTATCGCCACCGCCGTTCCGAAACCCGCCATACCTTCGAGCAGTCCGCCGAATCCCCATACGAGGAGCAGCACGAGCAGTCCCTTATCATCGGTAATCGATGTAAACTGCCTCTTGATTACGTCTATCTGCTTGCTTTCCACGAGGATATTATAGCTGTAGATAGCCATCAGGATGATGATGAGAATCGGGAATACCGCCTTCAGAATGCCTTCCACCACCGCCCATCCCGTCAGGGCGATCACGCTGTCCTCCGCATGTTCCGGGGCAATCATGCCTAGCGGCGAAGCAGCGAAGAGAGCGAGCAACACGGTAATTACGAGCGTCAGCAAGGCGCTTTTATGACCTGCCATCTTGAAGCCGAGCATCAGGATGAACAGCAACACGATGGGAATAATAGAAACTATTGATGCCATAAGCCATTCAGTTTTTTATTGTTTTCGATTGAAAAATTTTATGTCTTCGATTGCTAAATTTTATGTTTATGACTGCAAAAATAATATATTTCTTTGAAAAAAGAAAGCATTTTTTGAAAAAAATCTTTTTTAAGATGTCCGATTTTTCAATTTCATACGTCTATAGAGTGTAAAGGTTATGAGAACAGAAGAATTCAACCATATCATCCTACCGATGCGCTGCGACCTGAAAGCGTATGCGCTAAGGTTGACTGAGAGTGACGACAATGCCGAAGACCTCGTGCAGGAAGTCATGCTCAGGCTGTGGGACATGCGCCAGAATATCCAGGCAGAAGATAACCTCAAGGCGCTCGCCATCACCATCATGCGCAACAAGTTTTATGACCAGTGCCGACATGAGGAGCGGAACTTCACCACCGACAAGGTGATGGAAGTACCCATAGAAGACCGGCGGGCAGAGCAACGGGACGAGGTAAACCTCATCAAGCAGATAGTGGCACAGCTTCCGCCCTTGCAGCAGCAGATATTCCGCATGAAGGAGATAGAAGGCTATACTGCCGATGAAATCATGCAGATAACGGGATGCACAGCTGATAATCTCCGAAAGAATCTCTCCCGAGCCCGACTCAAAATCAGAGAGACCTATATGAATATCGTGAAACAGAACAGAACAAAATAAAGAAGGAGGAAAGAAGATGAACGATAAAATTAAAAGAATCGATGAATTCAAGGGTATCAATGAATTCAAGACGATACAGGACTTGCTCGACAAGTATATGGATGGTGCCACATCCAATGAGGAAGAGGCAACGCTCAGAAAATATTTCGAAGAGCATGCCAATGATATTCCTGAAGAATGGGAATCCTATCGCGCCCTTTTCAACTATATCGGATTCGAACAGATGAATCTTTCTCAAATTCTAAAAGAAGAAGAGAAGGAGGAGGATTTCGAAAAGAAAGATATCGAGAAGGAAGAAATCCCAAAGAAGGAAGCTTCTCGCAGCAGATGCCTCAAATATTTCGGCACTTCTGTGGCAGCCGCCGCTATCATCGCATTCCTGATTGTGGGCATCCAGAAGATAGCCCAGCCTCAGCCTGAATGTTATGCGGTTATCGATGGAAAGGTTTATACCGACCAGGAGTTCGTTCATAACGAAGCCCTGGATGCCCTGGAAGATGTTTCGGCAGATTCCGAAGATCCATTCAGTGCCCTGGATATGATGAAACAATAAATTCATCTTTTAGATGAAACCATAAATTCAACTATAAATATAATATAAAGTATAATATATATAATAAGGTATAGAATATGAAACGATGCAACTTGATAAAACGCTTCTTCATCGGACTGCTTCTTATCGTGGTAGCCTCGATTTCGGCTAATGCCCAGGAGGGGCTGTACGTAAAAAGTATATTCCAACGCTTCGGACACGCCAAGGGATGCAAGATGGTTACGATGCAGAATACGCAACTCAAAGGTTACAAACTCAAGATATACAAGAGCCTGGTATATAAGTACCATGCCACGGAAATAGCCCACTATCTGAAGTCCGACCGCAAGGCTGCAAAGAAAATCAGAGAGGTGGTGGAGAATGGCAAGATGGTGAGCGGCTATTACATGATGGCCCCCTTGAGCAATGGCGACAACCGCTTCATCCTCTTCAGCAATCCGAGTGAAAGCAAGGGAACCGTGATTTATATCGAAGGCGACCTGTCGCCCGAAGATATCATGAAACTCTGCTATTCCAGAAGATAGAAACAACACCTTCCTTCTGGAATCTTCTCAATAAGAATAAGAAACAACATAAAATATAGTATTATGAATATCAAAAACGTAATGATGATGGCTGCCATGATGCCAGCCTTCGCCCTTGCTGAAACCAACAGCAACAGTGCACCAGCCTTGGTAGAGGCTAACGACACCACAATCAGAGTGAACGACCAGAACATCGTCATCAAGCAGGATGGCGAACAGACTTCTGTGAAGATATATAAGATGAACGGCAACGAGATGACCAAGATTTCCGAAACCCAATTCGTAGATGGTCAGGAAGTAGAAAAGGTATTTGTCACCTCGCCTTTCATCCCTCAGACTTTGAGCAAGCGCAAGCGCAGTCTGGAGAGTCATTATCCAACCTTCTTCTTCGGCTGCAGCCAGTTGCCAGGCAGCAGGGGAAGCATGGGAGGCAACAACGAGATGCACAGTCGCGACTCCAAGTCGTGGGAATGGGGCATCACCCTCACCAGTCTCTGCTTCCGCCTTTCCAACGAAATGGCGCTCACCTCCTCTCTCTCCATCGGACAGGTACACCACCATTTCAAGGACAATTATGTATTAAGTACCGAAAACGGGGTATCGGCAATGACTCCGACAGAAGGCGAGACGCTGAAGAAAAGCTATATCAGCTACAATGTGCTCCGCCTGCCTATCATGCTGGAGTGGCAGAAGCGCATAGGATGCCATGATGCATTCCTGGCGTTAGGTCCATCGGTAGAGTACCGCTGGCACGAGCATTCCCGCTACTTCATCGGAAAGCACAAGCATACCGCAACGGGCGATATCAACCTCAACCCTATCGGCCTGAACCTGGAAGCCCGTGCCGGCTACTCAGGAGTAATGCTCTACGCCCGTGCCGGAATAACCCCGCTGCTCAACAAGACCAAAGCTCCCGAGTGCTACCCGATGACCATCGGCTTAGGATTTAGATTGTAACATAGCTGCAATGTAGCAGAAATATAGCTGTAATGTAGCAAAACATAACTGAAACTGTCCCCATCTGAAACACCCTTTCAGATGAGGACAGTTTTTGTATTCTGCCAAATTCGGGAATTAAAAACGGCCAAATTCGGGAATTAAAAACGGCCAAATTCGGGAAAAATAATCGGCCAAATTCGGGAGTTAAATAATGCCAAATTCGGGAGTTAAATAATGCCAAATTCGGGAATTTGTGAAAAAAGCCCACAATTTCAGCATTTAGCCGCAAGCCTAGGATTTATCAAAAAAATCGAAAAAAGTGGCGATAGGTGTGCGTAATCTCATAAAAAAACATAGATTACGCACACCTATCGCCACTTTTTGCTGTTTACCGGCCAAACTCGGAAGTGAAACATAGCCAAATTAAGTAACGAATCGCAGCCAAATTGGGTAACAAATCACAGCCAAATTAGGTAACGAAATTCGCAAATCACGGCCAAATTGGGTAACAAAACACGGCCAAATTGGGTAATTTTGCCCATTTTTCTGCTAAAAAATGCCCGAATACCACAAACGTGGTAGCAGGAATACTACTCATGTGCTATTTCAGAATCCAGAAAATCGCCGTACCTTTGCAGCGTCAATCAGAACAAACAGTCTATCTGATTTCTGGGCGACAATTTATATAAATGAATAGATTGAATATTAACGTAAAATTAAAGAAAGGACATAGATTATGAGTACAGAAAAGAAACTTCGCTTTGAGACACTTCAGTTGCATGTAGGTCAGGAAAATCCAGATCCAGCTACCGACGCTCGTGCGGTGCCTATCTACCAGACCACAAGTTACGTGTTCCGCAACTCTCAGCACGCTGCCGATAGATTCGGACTCCGTGACGCAGGTAACATCTATGGTCGCTTGACCAACTCTACTCAGGGTGTATTCGAAGACCGTGTAGCTGCCCTCGAGGGTGGTGTAGCAGGTTTGGCTGTCGCTTCGGGCGCTGCCGCCGTTACCTACGCTCTGCAGAACATCCTTCAGAATGGCGACCACATCGTAGCTGCCGACAACATCTACGGTGGTACTTATAACCTCATCACTCATACATTATCCACACAGGGTGTCAGCTACACCATCGTGGATCCTCGCAACTTCGAGCAGGTAGAGGCTGCCATCCAGGACAATACCAAGGCTCTCTATGCAGAGACCTTCGGAAATCCTAACTCAGATGTAACTGATATCGATAAGTTGGCAGAGATTGCTCATCGCCACAACATCCCATTGATTATCGATAACACCTTCGGCACCCCATACCTCATCCGTCCTATCGAGCACGGAGCAGACATCGTGGTTCACTCAGCAACCAAGTTCATCGGCGGTCACGGTTCATCTCTCGGTGGTGTCATCGTAGATGGCGGTAAGTTCGACTGGAAGGCAAATGCCGACAAGTTCCCTACTCTCGCTAAGCCAGACCCATCTTATCATGGTGCCGTATTCGCAGATGTAGCCGGAGCAGCAGCCTTCGTAACCCGAATCCGTGCGGTCATCCTTCGTGATACCGGTGCAACCATCTCTCCATTCAATGCCTGGATTCTTCTTCAGGGCTTGGAGACATTGAGCCTCCGTGTAGAGCGTCACGTTCAGAATGCATTGAAGGTAGTAGAGTATCTGGAGAACAATCCTAAGGTGGCTAAGGTTAATCACCCAGCCGTTCCTTCTCATCCAGACCACGAGCTTTACAAGAAGCTCTTCCCTAACGGCGGTGGTTCTATCTTCACCTTCGATATCAAGGGCGGCGAGAAAGAGGCATGGGAGTTCATCGACCACCTGCGCATCTTCTCTTTGCTGGCTAACGTAGCCGACGTGAAGTCACTGGTTATCCACCCAGCCACCACCACCCACTCTCAGTTGAGTCCAGAGGAGTTGGAGGAGCAGCACATCTATCCTTCTACCGTTCGCCTGAGCATCGGTATCGAGAACATCGACGACCTGATTGAGGCACTCGATGAGGCATTTACCTACGTAAAGTAAAAATATTAATGATTTAAATTAGAGTACAGTTATGGCAAAGATATATAAGCAGATTACTGATTTAATCGGTAAGACCCCATTAGTAGAATTGGGTAAGTATTCAGCATCCAAGGGTTTGGAGACTCCTGTAATTGCTAAGGTAGAATTCTTCAATCCTGGCGGAAGCGTAAAGGATCGTATCGCACTTGCGATGATCGAAGATGCTGAGCAGAAGGGCATCCTGAAACCAGGTGCCACCATCATCGAACCAACCAGCGGTAACACGGGTGTAGGTTTGGCTCTGGTATCAGCTGTAAAGGGCTACCACCTCATCCTCACCATGCCAGAAACCATGAGTGTGGAGCGCAGAAACCTGGTGAAGGCTTACGGCGCAGAAGTGAGATTGACCAGCGGTAAGGACGGAATGCCTGGTGCCATCAAGGCTGCCGAGGAACTCCGTGATTCCATCCCAGGCTCTGTGATTCTGGGACAGTTTACCAACCCATCCAATCCTGCCAAGCACTATGCCACAACTGGACCAGAAATCTGGGCTGATACCGATGGCGAGATTGATATCTTCGTAGCCGGTGTAGGAACAGGTGGAACCATTTCGGGTATCGCCAAGTACCTGAAGGAGCAGAATCCTAACGTGAAGGTGATTGCCGTAGAACCAGCCACATCGCCTGTATTGAACGGCGGACAGAGCGGTCCTCACAAGATTCAGGGCATCGGTGCCGGCTTCGTTCCAGAGACCTACTCTTCAGAATTCATCGATGAGGTACTGGACATTCAGAACGATGATGCCATCAAGGCGGGTCGTGATTTGGCCCAGACCGAGGGCCTGCTGGTAGGAATCTCATCAGGTGCTGCCGCCTTTGCAGCCACCGAGATTGCGAAGCGTCCTGAAAACAAGGGCAAGAAGATTGTAGCCCTCTTGCCAGATACTGGCGAGCGTTATTTAAGCACTGTACTCTATGCTTTCGAGGAGTATCCTTTGTAATTCACAATCGGATATTTTCTGAAGAAAGCAAAATCTATCATAATTTCCCCAACCCGCTTTTCTTAGCGGGTTGGGGATTTGTTGTTTCCAAAAGAACGTTCGCAAGTCACAGAAAAAGAACGTTCGTAAGTTACACCCCACCCGCCCTGAAAGGGCAGAAGCTCCTAGCCCAGGGCAACGCCCTGGGTAATTATGGCCACAAACCTGTCGCCCTGTTTTACTCTAATTGAGCAAGCTTTGAGCGTATTTTTTAACGTT
>ERZ1034713.1342-NODE-1342-length-11127-cov-4.448428_pt1 | contig 11127 bp, 10 predicted proteins | sample MGYA00520692_ERZ1034713 | MGnify/ENA primary metagenome ERZ1034713 (study PRJEB33766, sample SAMN09781717) | gut metagenome | biome: gut microbiome | host: Homo sapiens | place: Madagascar | study: EMG produced TPA metagenomics assembly of the PRJNA485056 data... | reverse complement strand
CAAAAAAAACATATAAAGCACATTTTCTTTTTGAAACATGACGCGATTAATCTCTTTTGCATTAGCGATAAGCCCTAAAAAAACTTTCCCAAGCTCAAAATACTCATCATCTTTAAGCCAAATATCCACCGCATTAACAACTCTTACAAAACGCTCTAAATTCTCATCTTTAAAGCAAATTTTAGAAAAAAAGTCATAAACAATCTTAGCCGCACAACGCGAACTGTCCAAAAAATACCAATCATATTTTTGCATACACTCAAAGCCGCTTTGATGATGATCTAAAAGCAAAAGTTTAATGCCTTTTTCTTTGCAAGTTTTCTCAAATTCCTCACATTGTGTAAGGGTTAAATTTAAATCACTAATGAGAAGTAAAGCTTCATTTTCTTCATCTTTTTCGATATCGTTTAAAATGCTTGTAAAATTTTCATTAATTTCTTTACCATAATTAGAATTGTAAAATTTCACATCTTTAAAATAAAAATTGACAATATACTGACAAGCATAGCCATCTAAATCCGTGTGAGAGAGATGATAAATTTTCATTTTTTATCCTTAAAATTCGACCTTAATAATGCCTTCTGTGTTTAAATTTGTATTTTCTGTGATTTCAGCAAAGCTTATAACGACAATGTTAATATTAAAATTATGACAAAGCTCGGCTAAAAATTTGCGAAGTTTAGACTCCACACAGAGTAAAAAAGGCTTAATACGACCGTTTGAAACGGCGTCATATTCTGCCTTTAAAGTGTCGATTAAAACCGCTGTTTGTGCCACACTTAAAGGCACATGATAGCTTCCGTCTCTAAACTGCACCAAATCACATAAAAACGCCGAAGTTGCAGAATCTAAAATGAAGAAATCTACAACCCCCTTTTCATCCATATACATATTTGTAATCACTCTTGCAAGAGCGGAACGAACATGCTCTATGATCATATCCGGACTTTTACTCACTTCGGCCACATCACTCATCGTTTCAAGTATAGTTAGCATATCTTTAATCGGTATGCGGTATTTTAACAAGTCCTTAAGCACCTTTTGCACTAAGCCCACAGAGATATTAGACCCCTCGACTATCACAGGGTAGTCCTGCTGCACTTTATCGAGCATATTTTGCACTTCTTGACGCGTTAAAAGCTCACTAGCGTGCTTTTTAATAAGTTCTGTCATATGCGTTACAATCACACTAGCAGGATCAACCACAACATAGCCATTTAAATTTGCCTCATCTTTATTACTTGGATCGATCCAAACGGCATTAGAATTAAAGGCCGGTTCTTTTGTCGCTATACCTTCCATTTCTTCCGTTACAAAGCCAGCATCAACGGCTAAGACTTTATCAGGGTAAATTTCAAAAGTCGCTAAAGACACGCCTTTAAGTTTGAAATTATATTTATTAGACTGTAATTTTAAATTATCTCTAATGCGAATTTTAGGCATTAAGAAGCCAAGACTTTGAGCGATATTTCTACGCATAGAGCGGATACGCTCGGTTAGCTCTGTTTCAGCAAGCTTAATCAAAGCATAGCCAAGCTCAAGTTCTAAAATTTCAACCTTTAAGATGTCATTGATCTTCGCTTCCTCTTCTCTTAAAATTTCCTCTTCACTTTTCTTTGCCACAGGCATAGCAGCAGCTGTTCCGCCAGTTCCTCCCATAGCATTTGCGGCAGCTGGCTTAGTTTTTTTGACATTAACAATGTCGATTTTACCCTCTCTTACTTGTTTAGTTAAATAGCCAAGACCTAAAAAAATTAAAGCCATAAAACCAAGCGAAAGTGTAGGAAGACCTGGCACTAAAGCAAAGATAAATAAAACAAAACCCACAATCAAAAGCGTGCGATACTCACTTAAAAGTTGATTAAGTGAGCCTTCTGCAAAATTCTCCTCATCCTTACTTGCGCGCGTGATAATAATGGCAGTGGCAGTAGAAGTGATAAGTCCTGGAATTTGAGAGACAAGCCCATCGCCTATGGTAAGTATGGTAAAGGTCGCCGCAGCGTCATTTAGGCTCATATCATGCTGAAAAGAGCCAATAAGAAAACCGCCTATGAGATTAATGATTGTGATAATAATCCCAGCAACAGCATCGCCTTTAATGAATTTAGAAGAACCATCCATCGCGCCGTAAAAATTCGCCTCAGCTATAATCTCTTGGCGTCTTGTTCTAGCCGTTTGCTCATCTATCAAGCCTGCATTTAAATCCGCATCGATAGCCATTTGCTTACCCGGCATAGCATCTAAAGTAAAACGCGCTTGGACCTCCGAAACTCTCGTGCTACCTTTAGTTACAACCATAAAATTAATCAAAACTAAAATAGAAAAAACAACTACACCGATGACATAATTCCCCCCAACGACAAATTCTCCAAAAGCAGCGATAATTTCACTAACAGCATCAGCTCCATTTTGCCCTTCGCTTAAAATCATTCTTGTTGTAGCAATATTTAAGGCTAATCTAAAAAGCGTGATAATAAGAATTAGCGTAGGAAAAGTCGTAAGGTCTGTGGGTTTTGGTATATAAATTGAAATAAGTATGATTAAAACAGAAAGAGCTATACTTAAAGCCAAAAAAAAGTCTAAAATAGGTCCAGGTAAAGGAACGATGATAATGGCTAAAATACAAACGATAAATATAACAATCGTTATGCTTTTTGCTTTAATAATGGGCGCAATTAAAGGACCCAAAAAAGGAAAAACAAAATCTAGAGTTTTCTTTTTAGCCATTATTATTAATAATATCCTCTAGAGTAATGGAATCTAAAAAATTATCAATTTTTTGCTGTAAATTCACAAGCACGGATAAAAGATGACAATTTTCCTTCTGGCTAGGGCAAACTCCACCGCTACACTCAAAAACGCTAACTTCCTTTTTTTCGGCACTTGCTAAAATTTCTTTAAGCGTATAGGCTTTTGGCTCTCTAACAAGACTAAAGCCCCCCTTTGCACCCTTATAAGAGTGAAGCAAACCATCTCTTGCTAAATTTTGCAAAATTTTCGCCAAAAAACTTTTAGGGATTTCAAGCTCAGTCGCCATAGTATCGACATCACAAGGGGTAGATTTAGAAGAGATATAAATCAAAGAAAGCAAAGCATACTCACTAGCCTTAGTTAAAAGCACAAATTCTCCTTAAAATAAATTCAGGTATTATAATAAAAAAAAGTTTCCATAGTGTTAAGAGGTAAAATTAAGCTTATTTTTTGCTTTTTAAAGTATAATTCCCACTTTAATTCTACCAATCAGGAGGTCAAAATGGCTTTGGATTCGGCTAAAAAAGCAGAAATTGTTGCGAAATTCGCCAAAAAGGCAGGAGATACAGGCTCTACGGAAGTGCAAGTGGCACTTTTAACAGCTAGGATTACCGAGCTTACAGAACATCTTAAAATTTACAAAAAAGATTTTTCTTCACGCTTGGGACTTTTAAAGCTTGTTGGTCAAAGAAAAAGATTGCTAAACTATCTTAAAAGAAAAGATTATCAATCTTACATCAAAATTATCACAGAATTAAAACTTAGAGATAAGTAAAAGCCTTATTTAAGGCTTTATCCTCATTACAAATGGACATACAAACACTTGAAACAAAAATCGCTTCTTTAGAAAAATTAGCTTGTAAATTGAAACTTGCAAAAAGCGTAGAGCTTACAACAGATAAAAGTCAAAGCTCTCTTATTGAAAAACTTGCCTTAAGTCTTAAACCTTGGCGTAAAGGTCCTTTTAAAATAGATGATCTTTTTATCGATACAGAGTGGCAAAGCTTTATCAAATTTGACATTTTAAAACCTTTTATGTGTAATATTGAAGATAAAATAGTCGCCGATGTGGGATGTAATAATGGCTATTATATGTTTAAAATGCTCGAATTTTCTCCCAAACAAATCATAGGCTTTGACCCATCCTTAAAATATCATCTACAATTTAAGCTTATCAATGCTCTAGCAAAAACCAACATTAAATTTGAGCTTTTGGGGGTGGAAGATTTACCTAATTACGCAGTAAAATTTGATGTGATTTTCTGTCTTGGTGTGATTTATCATAGGAGTGATCCTATAAAAATGCTTAAGGATTTAAAAAAAGCTCTTAAATTAGGAGGCACTGTTTTTTTAGATACGATGTATATAGAAAGCGATGAGGAAATAGCACTTGTTCCGCAAAATACCTATTCTAAAATTCCAAATATTTATTTTATTCCTTCCATTAAAGCTTTGAAAAATTGGTGTTTAAGGGCTGGCTTTAAAAATTTTGAAGTTTTAGCGACTAAAAAAACAGACAAAGAAGAGCAAAGAAAAACAGCTTGGATAGATTCTTATTCTTTAGAAAATTTTCTTGATCCTGAAAATGAAAATTTAACTTGCGAAGGTTACGAAGCACCAAAAAGAGTCTATGTGCGTTTAAGGGCGTAAAGCCCTTTTTTAAGCGTGAGGTTTTGTTTGTTTAGCGTATTGAACACCCAAATCAAAAGCCTTAGAATTCGCATCACGAGTCTTAGGTGGAACCATATGAAGCATAGTTTCTTTTAAAACATCAAGATCAATGCAACGGCTCATATAGGCAGCTATAGCTAAGGCAACGACTGATTGTGTAGCGACATTACCCACTTCTTCTTTAGCTATGGTGATAATAGGGATTTCAAAAATTTGCCATTTTTTATAATCCTCTTCCTCAGGATGCACTAAATTCGGCTCAATAACTATAATGCCTCCCTCCTTTACTCCACCCCTAAAGCCCTTATAGCCCTTATCTGCCGTTGAAAGCATAAAATCAACTTCCCCCTCAACAGCGTAAGGAAATAAAATTTCCTTTTCATCGATGATAATATCGACCTTAGTAGGACCTCCGCGTACTTGAGAAGTATAAGTAGAAGCCTTAAAAGCTTGACGCCCTTCTTTAATCGCCGCCTCAGCTAAAATCTCACCAGCAGTGATAACGCCTTGACCGCCCTCACCTCCAAATCTTAATTGATATTTCATTTCAAAGCTCCTAAATCGACCATTCTTTTTTCCTTCGCAGCTTTACGCACTTCTTCATAGGCGTGGCAGTATTCAGGCTGGGTATTATCCTCGTGTAAAACACCTGTTGGAAATTTATCTCTTCTTTCTTCAAAATCCATTGCCTCAAATTTAGACCTATCAACGACACGATTTTTAATCCAATCAAGCATAGCCACAGCTTCGCCCATTTTATTTTTACGACCTAAATTAATATGGCAGTTTGAAAACACATCGACAAAGCTATAACCCTTATGTGCTAAAGCCTTATAAATTAAATTTTCAAGTTTCGCTGCTTCGATTACATTGCTTCTTGCTACAAAGGAAGCTCCTGCCGCCTTAGTTAATTCACAAGCGTCAAAATTTGGATCAATATTTCCAAATTGTGCGGTAACAGTGTAAAAACCTTTTGGTGTCGTAGGGGAGGTTTGTGAATTTGTAAGACCATAAATAAAATTGTTAATCACAATATGCGTTAAATCAATATTTCTACGGCAACCATGTATGGTATGATTTCCACCGATAGCTAAAGTATCGCCATCTCCACTGACTACGATAACATGTTTGCTAGGATTGGCAAGTTTAATACCTGTAGCATAGGCAATAGCCCTGCCGTGTGTAGTATGCACCGTGTTGCAATTTACATAAGAGCTCATTCTTCCACTACATCCTATACCTGAAACCAAACATACATCGTCCATATTCCAGCCTAATTTTTGAATTGCCCTAATAATACACTTTAACACAACTCCATCGCCACAGCCCCAGCACCATTGCGTTGGGAGTTTATCTACTCTTAGATATTCATCATAATCAAATGCCATTTTACAAATTCTCCTTTACTTTAGCGATGATTTCACTCGGTGTGATAGGGCGTCCATTAGCTCTATGAAGCGAGATGAAGTCTTTTCTCGAGCTTACTCTTTGAATTTCTTCAAGGTATTGCCCCATATTTAGCTCACTTACCATAACTTTTTTAAATCGAGCTACAACCCCAGCGATTTTCTCCTCCGCCACAGGATAAAGTGTAATAGGACGGAAAAGCCCTACTTTGATACCCTCTTCTCTCAAGCGGTTAATCGCCTCTTTAGCCGAGCGGCTCACGCTTCCATAGGCTATAATTAAAAATTCAGCATCATCAAGCTTATATTCCTCATAAGCACAAATATCATCTTTATTGTTTTTAATTTTGCCTATCAATCTTTCTATATTCTTCTTCACAATAGCACCATCTTCAGTAGGAAAGCCTATATCTCCGTGATGAAGTCCTGTAATATGATAACGATAACCTTCAAAGAAAGGATTTAAAACCGCCGCTTCATTTTCTGTTGCCGCATAAGGCTTATAATCCTTTTTCTCACCGCTAAATTTTTTGCGGTTAATGATTTTAATATCTTTTAAGTCAGGTAAAATCGCTTTTCCATTCATATGTCCCACAGTTTCGTCCATAAGCAAAAACACAGGAGTCATATATTTTTCAGCTAAATTGAAAGCTCTTATTGTTTCTGTATAAGCCTCCTCTAAAGAAGCAGGTGCTAAAGCTATACTAGCAAAATCGCCGTGAGTGGGGGCTTTAGCTTGGAATAAATCGCCTTGTGCTACACGCGTTGGCAAACCTGTTGATGGACCTCCCCTCATAACATTAACAATCACTAAAGGAATTTCAGCAATAAAAGCAAGACCGATTTGTTCTGCTTTGAGTGAAATTCCCGGACCCGAACTCGCTGTCATTGATTTTACTCCGCTCATAGCCGCACCAATAGCCACACTCACACCCGAAATTTCATCTTCCATTTGGATAAAAGTGCCATCATTAGCAGGAAGCATATGACTTAACTCATGGGCAATTTCCGAACTTGGAGTAATAGGGTAACCTCCAAAAAATTTACACCCGCAATCAATAGCCGCCTTCGCAATTAAAACATTTCCCGTTGCTATAACTTCTCTCATATCTTTTCCTATGCTAATTTTTTATATTTGTTATTTTTCACCGCTAAAGCTCTTTCTTTGGCTTCTGGGCTAAGCTTAGCAAATTTAAATTCATCTCTTTTTGCTACCATAATTGCAAAATCAGGGCAATGCGTCTCGCATTCTGTGCATCCTATACAGGATTCAGGATGTACAACTTCTATCATCTGTCCTAAAACAGCGTGAATATCATCACGCATAGCTAAAACCCCAGCAGGGCAGTAACTAACGCAAATATTACACGCTTTGCATCTATGCTCATCAACCCAAACGGGCGTATCTTTTGGAGCGATTATACTCATAAATATCCTTTAAGCTAGTATTTTTTTAATCTCTTCGCCGATTAAAGCTGGAGAATCGACAACATGAATTCCATAGCTTTTTAAAGCTTCTTTTTTTGCTGCTGCACTCTCATCGCTACTTCCTACGATAGCACCTGCGTGTCCCATTCTTTTACCCTTAGGAGCAGTCGCTCCTGCGATGAAAGCTACCACAGGTTTAGTGATATTTTCTTTAATAAATTTTGCCGCTTCCACTTCTAAGCTTCCGCCGATTTCACCTATCATTACAATAGCTTTGGTTTCAGCATCTTTTTCAAATTCACTTAGTAATTCTTTATAAGCAAGTCCTATAATAGGGTCGCCTCCTATACCCACAGCAGTAGAAATTCCATAGCCGCTTTGTGCGACTTGATTAGCAGCTTCGTAAGTGAGTGTGCCTGACTTTGAAATTAAACCCACACAACCCTTCTTAAAAATAAAGCCCGGCATAATGCCTAATTTGCACTCCTGCGAAGTGATAATGCCCGGACAATTTGGTCCTATGATTTTCATACCTTTTTTATTTGCATATTGCTTCGCAAACATCATATCTTTAACGGGCGTATGTTCTGTAATAACAACAGCAAGTTTTATCCCAGCATCAGCAGCTTCTATTACACTATCTCCCACTGCAAAAGCCGGAACAAAAATTAAGCTCACATCAGCTCCTGTGGCTTTAATAGCTTCGCTAACGGTATTAAAAACAGGCTTTCCTAAATGCTCTGTGCCACCCTTAAATGGCGTTACTCCACCGACTATTTGTGTGCCATAAGCCATACATTGCTCGGCGTGAAAAGTTGCTTCTTTGCCTGTGAAACCTTGAACGATAACCTTTGTATTTTTATTAACTAAAATGCTCATTTTTCTTCCTTATCCTACTAGACTTTTTACAAGTTCAGCGCCTTCCTTAAGACTAGTCGCTGCTTTAATATTTTTAAGATTTGAATTATCTAAAATACTTTTTGCCTCTGCCGCATTCGTGCCATCAAGTCGCACCACGATAGGAACATTAACTTCGACATTTTTAGTCGCCTCTAAAATTCCATTTGCTATTCTATCACAACGCACAATTCCACCAAAGATATTAATGAAAATAACCTTGACATTTTTATCTCTTAAAATAATCTCAAAAGCTTTAGCCACGGTTTCAGGCGAAGCACCACCACCCACATCTAAGAAATTTGCAGGCTTTGCACCGCTATAATTAATAATATCCATAGTCGCCATAGCAAGACCAGCACCATTAACCATACAAGCAACATCTCCATCAAGCTTGACATAGCTAAGTCCAAATTCTCCCGCCTCACGCTCGGCGTCATTTTCTTCTGTAATGTCTCTAAGTGCTGCTATATCGCTATGTCTATATAAAGAGCTATCATCAAAGCTACATTTTGCGTCTAAAGCGTAAAAATCACCCTCAGCCGTTTTAATGAGAGGATTAATCTCAAGCATATTCATATCTTTATCCATATAAAGCTTATAAAGCTTTTCTATCATTACGGCAAGTTTTTTACTCTCATCTTTATCAAGTCCCAAGACTTTCGCGACCTCTAAAGCGTGAAAAAGCTTAAAGCCTATTTGTGGGTCTATACCAACTTTAGCGATTTTTTCTGGGCTTTCTTTAGCTACTTTTTCTATATCCATACCGCCTTCACTTGAAGCGATAATGGTAATTTGCTCCGCCATTCTGTTAAAAAGTATCGCCAAATAATATTCTTTAACAATATTTGCTCCACTTTCAATGTAAAGTTTTTGAACGAGTTTCCCCTCAGGTCCAGTTTGATGTGTAACCAAAGTCATACCTAAAATTTGCTCGGCATAGTTTTTCACCTCATCAAGGCTTTTGGCGATTTTAACACCACCGCCAAGCCCACGACCACCAGCGTGAATTTGAGCTTTAACAGCCCATACGCTACCGCCTAATTCTTTGGCATTAGCCACAGCCTCATCGACACTAAAAGCCACTTTGCCCTTCAGCGTAGCAACGCCATTTTCCGCAAAAATTGCTTTTGCTTGATACTCATGTATATTCATTTATTCTCCTTTGTATTGATATTTAATTAACGATTTTTCTAATTTTTCTTGCTCTTCTTGAGCTAAAGTTAGACACATAATCTCCCTTACGCCCTCAAGTCCTAGTCTAGCCATTACCCCAAAAGCCTTATTTTTAATCCCAAATTCTCCATTTAAAATCACACTCATAGGTAAAAATTCCCCAGAACGCATAGCTTCAAGCATTCTAAGACAAGCACTAGCAGGAGCTAAGTAAGCCGAATTTTTAAGATGTTTGATAACTTTTGCCCCACCCGTTTTTACTTCATTTTCCACATCTTCAAATTCTTCTTCGCTTAAAAGTTCTGTTAATTTGCGATTGCCTACACTTGAATGCGATTTTAACAAAACCATATCATCATTATGAAAGCCCATAAGTCTTGTATCCACACTTGAAGTTTTTACTTTAAGTTTTTTGGCAAGTTCATATTTAAAACGCGCATTATCCAAAACTCCAGCCATAGCGACAATTTTCTTAGCATTAAAAATTCCACTTTCATAAAGGGTATTAAGAAGAAAATCTACAGGATTTGTCAAAATGATAAAAAGCGGTTCTTCATTAAACCTCTTAACTCTTTTAGCACAATCGAGCATAATATTTGCATTAATTTGCAAAAGTTCATCTCTACTTTGTCCATCCTTTCTAGCCAAACCTGCCGTAAAAAGAATAATTTGAGAATTTTGCGAATAAGAATATTCTTTAGTACAAATTAATTCTATATCCAAATTTAAAGCCGCTATACTTTGAGAAAGCTCAAGTTCCTTTGCTAAAAGTAAATCATCATTGATGTCAATTAAGACAATTTCTTTTGCAAATTCTCTCATAATCAAAGCATAGGCAACGCTTGTGCCGACATTTCCAGCACCTATGATGGTAATTTTCATCTTTGCCCTATCTTTGCAATAATATTGTTAAATAAAGCACTAGGACGCATAATTGCCTCAGCTTTTGTATCGTCAAATTTATAATAGCCTCCCAAATCGACTTTGACGCCCTGAGCATTGTTAAATTGCTCCCTAATTTCCTCTTCATTAGAGCTAAATTCCAAAGCTATATCCTTAAAAAAGCTTTGCAATTCCATATCTTGGGCTTGTCTTGATAGATGATTAGCCCAATACATCGCCAAATAAAAATGGCTCGTTCTATTATCGTCTTCACCGACCTTACGCGAAGGCGTTTTGTTATTTTCAAGCCACTCACCAATGGCTTCATCTAAACAATTAGCTAAAACTTCAGCCTTGTTTGATTTGCATTTTTGTGCATAAAATTCCAAACTCGCTTGCAAGGCTAAAAATTCTCCCAAACTATCCCAACGCAAGTGATTTTCCTCGACAAGTTGCTCCACTTGTTTGGGTGCTGACCCCCCTGCTCCTGTTTCAAACATTGCTCCACCATTTAACATAGGCACAATTGAGAGCATTTTAGCACTTGTTCCAAGCTCTAAAATAGGGAACAAATCAGTCAAATAATCTCTTAAAACATTACCCGTAATAGCAATAACATTTTTTCCCGCTCGAATAAGCTCTAAATTTCTTAAACAAGCCTCATAAGGTGCCAAAATTTCAATATTTTTACCCTTTTCTTTGAGACGATTTTTAACTAGCTCTATCATTATCTTATCATTAGCCCTCTTTTCATCAAGCCAAAAAATAGCTTCATCACCACTTAATTCTTGTCTTTGAATTCCTAAGTCAATCCAGTTTAATATCGCGTCAAATTTAGCTTGATTTGCCCTATAAATGTCATTTTTATTAAGCTTATGTTCAAGTAAAACTTCTCCATTTGCAACAATTCTCATCG
>ERZ1034713.1339-NODE-1339-length-11168-cov-47.442275_pt1 | contig 11168 bp, 8 predicted proteins | sample MGYA00520692_ERZ1034713 | MGnify/ENA primary metagenome ERZ1034713 (study PRJEB33766, sample SAMN09781717) | gut metagenome | biome: gut microbiome | host: Homo sapiens | place: Madagascar | study: EMG produced TPA metagenomics assembly of the PRJNA485056 data... | reverse complement strand
TTGAAGCGGCCGGGTTCGATGCCCGCATCCGCCCCGAAGCCCTGACGCTGGAGGACTTTGCCAAGATCCAGCAGGCCCTTGCGGCGCAGTGAGCAGACCGTTTGCCTGCGGCGGCAACATCGGCCTGCAAACAAACCCGGAAATCAAAAAATCTGTAGGATTACAATAGATGTGTTACAAAGCCGAATAAAAAGAAAGACGAATGCTCCCGGCGGCATGTCGAGGATCTTACTATAAACCAAGCGCCCCTTCCGATGTGGTCTGCCACAGGGAAGGGGCGCGTTTGAATGCGGGATATTTTATTTTTTGCTATTTCCCACCCGCATCTTGAAATCCTCATAGCCGAACTTTACAAGCTCGCGGCAGGTGCCGGAGGCGTCCATCGTCCAGATGGGCGGAAGGGGCATACCGTTGAAGGTGTTGTTCTTGCAGGTGGTGTAGATGGCCATATCCCCGAAGAGGAGACGGTCGCCCTCGGTGAGGGGGGCGCCCTCGGTGAGGGGGGCGTCGAAGCTATAATCGCCGATGACATCCCCGGCCAGGCAGGTCGGGCCGCCGAGCCGGAAGGTGACGGCCTTTTCGCCGGGGTCGCCTGCGTTCAGCAGGGGCGGGCGGTAGGGCATCTCGATGACGTCCGGCGTGTGGCAGGCAGCAGACAGATCCAGGATGGCAAGGCTGGTATCGCCGTTGCGCAGGGTGTCCAGCACCGTGGTGATGAGATAGCCTGCGTTCAGCGCCCAGGCCTCGCCGGGCTCCAGATAGACCTGTACGCCGTACTTTATCTGCGTCTCGGTGATGCAGCGCTCCAGCGTGGGCAGGTCGTAGCCGGGGCGGGTGATGTGGTGTCCGCCGCCAAAGTTCAGCCACTGCATCCGGGGCAGCAGGTCGCCGAAGCGGTCTTCCACGGCGGCCAGCGTCAGGGCCAGCGCGTCGGAATCCTGCTCGCACAGGGTGTGGAAGTGCAGGCCGTCCAGCAGACCCGGCAGGGCCGGGTCTGCCTGCACAGCGGCGTCCCACTGGGCACGGGTGGTGCCCAGGCGGCTGCCGGGGGCACAGGGGTCGTAGATCGCGTGACCTTCCTGGGTCGAGCATTCCGGGTTGATGCGCAGACCGACGCTCTTGCCCGCCGCTTTGGCTGCCGGGCCGAATCTGGCCAGCTGGCGGGGCGAGTTGAAGACGATGTGGTCGGCGTAGTGCAGCAGCTCGTCGAATGCGTCGGCTCGGTAGGCGGCGCAGAACACATGGTTCTCCTTGTCGGGCAGCGTTTCCCGGCCGAGGCGGCTCTCATAGAGGCCGCTGGCCTCGGTGCCCGCCAGATAAGGCGCCAGCAGGGGGTAGAGGTCGAAGTTCGAGAACGCCTTCTGTGCCAGCAGAATCTTGCAGCCGGTGCGCTGCTGCACCCCCAGCAGAAGTTCGCCGTTGCGGCGCAGCTGGGCTTCGTCCAGCAGATAGCAGGGGGTGGGCAGGGCAGACAGCGCGGTCTCGGAGAGGTTCGCCAGCCCGGCAAAGGGCGGGCGCGTGTCCCGCAGCCGCATCAGTCCACCAGAGCCGGGGCGTGGCTCTCAGAACGGGGCAGGCCGTACTTGTCCAGAGCGTCCAGATACGGGTCCGGATCGAACTCTTCCACCGTGTGGACGCCCTTGGTGGTCCACTTGCCGGTCAGCAGCATGAGGGCGCCGCACATGGCAGGCACACCGGTGGTGTAGCTGATGGCCTGCGAGCCGACCTCGCGGTAGCACTCCTGATGGTCGCAGACATTGTAGATATAGTAGGTCTTTTCCTTGCCGTCTTTCTTGCCGGTGAAGATGCAGCCGATGTTGGTCTTGCCCTTGGTGCGGGGGCCGAGGCTGGCGGGGTCGGGCAGGAGGGCCTTGAGGAACTGGATGGGCACGATCTCCTGGCCGTTGAATTCGATGGGCGTGGTGGACAGCATCCCCACGTCCTCCAGGCAGCGCATGTGGTCGAGGTAGCTCTGGCCGAAGGTCATGAAGAAGCGGATGCGCTTGGCCTCCGGGATGTTCTTGGCCAGAGACTCGATCTCCTCGTGGTGGAGCAGGTACATGTCCTTTTCGCCCACCTGATCGAAGTTGTACTCCCGCTTGATGCTCATGGCCGGGATCTCGACCCAGTGGCCGTTCTCCCAGTAGCTGCCGGGGGCCGAGACCTCGCGCAGGTTGATCTCCGGGTTGAAGTTGGTGGCGAAGGCGTAGCCGTGGTCGCCGCCGTTGCAGTCGAGGATGTCGATGGTGTCGATGGTGTCGAACTCGTGCTTCTTGGCGTAGGCGCAGTAAGCCTGCGTCACACCCGGGTCGAAGCCGCTGCCCAGCAGGGCGGTCAGACCGGCTTCCTCGAACTTTTTGGCGTAGGCCCACTGCCAGCTGTAATCAAAGTAGGCAGAGAAACCGGCCTCCTTGCAGCGCTTCTCGTAGATGGCGCGCCACTCCGGGTCGTCGGTGTTCTCCGGCTCGTAGTTGGCGGTGTCCATGTAGTTGACGCCGCAGGCCAGGCAGGCGTCCATGATGGTCAGATCCTGATAGGGCAGGGCGATGTTCATCACGAGGTCGGGCTGGTAGCTCTTGATGAGGGCGATCACTTCGTCCACCTTGTCGGCGTCCACCTGGGCGGTGGTGATCTGGGTGGCAGTCTTGGGGGCCAGTTCAGCCGCGAGTTTGTCGCACTTGGACTTGGTACGGCTGGCGATGCAGATCTCGGTGAACACTTCGGGGACCTGGCAGCACTTGTGGATGGCGACGGAAGCCACGCCGCCGCAGCCGATGATCAGAACTTTGCTCATGGTAGGTTTCTCCTTTGTTATCATATATCGCAGCGCAGAGCGAACGCCTGCGCGTGGTTTCGTCAGACCTGGAAGCCGGGCCAGCCCTTGTCGAGCGCGATCAGCAGCTCCCGCAGGACTTTGCAGGCCGTTGCCGTGGAAACACCGGTGGTGTCCAGCGTGGGGGCCAGCTCGTTGAGGTCGGCACCGACGATGTTCGCCCTGGTCACAGTGCGGATGGCGTCCAGCAGCTGCAAAAAGCTCACGCCGCCCGCTTCGGGGGTGCCGGTGCCGGGAAAGCAGGAGGGGTCCAGACAGTCGAGGTCGATGGTCAGGTAGACCGGGGCCTTGCTGGCACAGAGCTGCTCGGTCAATTCGGCAAGGCCGGTGAAATCGAACTTGTGCATCTCGGTGTGCTGGGCTGCAAACTCGAACTCGGTGCGGTCGCCGCTGCGGATGCAGAACTGGTGGATGTGCCCGTCGCCGACCAGCTCGTGGCAGCGGCGGAGGACACAGGCATGGCTGAGCCGGGCACCGAGGTAGTCGTCCCGCAGGTCGGCGTGTGCGTCGAAGTGGACGATGTGCAGGTCCGGGTACTTCTTCACGGCGGCCCGCACGGCCCCCAGCGTGACCAGATGTTCGCCGCCCAGCAGGAGCGGGAACTTGCCGTCCTTCAGAACCTCTTCGGCGCGGGCTTGGATGTCGGCCAGCGCCGATTCGCTGGAGCCGAAGCAAAGCTCCAGGTCGCCGCTGTCGAAGACGTCGAAGTCGGTCAGGTCGGCGTTCTGGTAGGGGCTGTAAGTCTCCAGACCATAGCTCTCGTGCCGGATGGCAGCCGGGCCGAAGCGGGCACCGGGGCGGTAGCTGGTGGTGGAATCATAAGGCGCACCGTACAGCACGATGCTGGCGGCGCGGTAGCTGCTGTCGCAGCCGATAAAGGTCTCAACGTTGGGTTGCATCAGTGTTCCTCCACTTCCCGCAGCATCTCTTCGAGGAAGGCGGGCAGATAAAATGCGCCGACATGGAGCCGGGCGGTGTAATAGCGGGTGCGCATGTTCAGCGCCTTCCATGCGTCGGCGTCGAGGTCATCGATGGGGTGATATTTCTTGCTGGCAAAGCCGAACAGCCAGTACCCGGCGGCAAAGGTGGGGATGTGTGCCTGATACACCCGGCTGATGGGGAAGGTGGACGCGATGCGCTTGTGGCTGCGCTGCATGGCGCTGGCGTCCTCGGCGTAGAAGGGGCTGCCCTGCTGGTTGACCATGATGCCGTCGGCCCGCAGCGCATTGAAGCAGCTGCCGTAGAACTCGCGGGTGAACAGGCCCTCGGACGGGCCGAACGGGTCGGAGGAGTCCACGATGATGAGGTCGTATTCCTCTTCGCACTGGCGGATGAACTTGAGCGCGTTCTCAAAGTAGATGTGCACCCGGCGGTCGTCCATCCGGCAGGCGTTGCCGGGCAGATAGGCGCGGCAGGCCTCCACGACCTGCGGGTCCATCTCCACCAAGTCGATCCGCTCCACCCGGTCGTAGCGGGTCAGCTCCCGCACCACGCCGCCGTCGCCTGCGCCGATGACGAGGATGTCCCTGGCCTCCTTGTGCACGGCCATGGGCACATGGACGATCATCTCATCGTAGATGAACTCGTCCCGCTCGGTCAGCATGACGTTGCCGTCCAGCGTGAGTACCCGGCCGAACTCCGGGGTCTCAAAGATGTCGATGCGCTGATAGTCGCTCTGCTTGGAGTAGAGCTGCTTATTCACCCGGATGCTGTGTTTCACATCCGGGGTGTGAAATTCCGAAAACCAAAATTCCATGTTTTCCTCCTCAGGCCAGAACGTTCAGGTGTAAAATGTCGGGGTCTTCCGGGCCGGTCATACTGCAGCCCTTGGCCTTGGCGTACTCGATGTAGTTCAGGATCTCCTTCGTGATGCGCTCGCCGGGGGCCAGAATGGGGATGCCCGGCGGGTAGCACATGACGAACTCGCTGCAGACCATGCCCACGGTCTCGCGCAGGGGCAGGCTCTTTTTGGGCGCATAGAAAGCCTCCTGCGGGCTGGTGGCCACCACGGGGTCGATGTATTCCTGGCTGAGCAGGCCGGTGCCGTCGGTGCGGTAGCGGCGCTTGATCTCGGCCAGTGCGCTGACCAGCCGCTCCACTTCCTGCGGGCGGTCGCCGATGGAGAGGTAGGCCAGGATGTTGCCGATGTCACCGAACTCGATCTGGATGTCGTACTCGTCGCGGAGGATGTCATAGACCTCGATACCCGCCAGGCCGATGTCCAGCGTGTGGACGCTGAGCTTGGTGGTGTCGAAGTCGAAGACCGAGTTGCCGTTGCACAGCTCCTTGCCGAAGGCGTAGTAGCCGCCCACCGCGTTGATCTCCTCGCGGGCATACTCGGCGATGTCGGCCACCTGGTGGAAGACCTGCCGCCCCCGCTGGGCCAGATTGCGGCGGGAGATGTCCAGGCTGGACATCAGCAGATAGCTGCCGGAGGTGGTCTGGGTCAGGTTGATGATCTGCCGCACATAGCCGGGGTGGACGTTCGGCCCGATGAGCAGCAGGCTCGACTGGGTCAGGCTGCCGCCGCTCTTGTGCATCGAAACGGAGGCCATGTCGGCCCCTGCGGCCATGGCCGAGACCGGCAGCCCGCCGCCAAAGTAGAAGTGGGTGCCGTGGGCTTCGTCCGCCAGGCAGAGCATCCCGGCGTCATGGGCCATCTTGACGATGGCGCGCAGGTCGCTGCAAATGCCGTAGTAGGTGGGGTTGTTCACCAGAACGGCCACGGCGTTGGGGTGCTCCCGGATGGCCTTTTCCACCTGCTCCCGCTTCATGCCCAGCGAGATGCCCAGGCGCTTGTCCACCTCCGGGTTCACGTAAACGGGCACAGCGCCGCAGAGCACCAGCGCGTTCAGCACGCTGCGGTGCACGTTGCGGGGCAGGATGATCTCATCGCCCCGCTTGCAGGCGGTCAGCACCATGCTCTGCACCGAGCTGGTGGTGCCGCCCACCATCAAAAAGGCGTGGGCCGCGCCAAAGGCGTCGGCGGCCAGTTCTTCGGCCTCCCGGATGACCGATACCGGGTGGCAGAGGTTGTCCAGCGGTTTCATGCTGTTCACATCCACGCCCACGCATTGCTGGCCCAGAAAGGCGGTCAGCTCCGGGTTGCCCCGGCCGCGCTTGTGGCCCGGCACGTCAAAGGGCACCACCCGCATCTGCCGGAACTGTTCCAGCGCTTCGTAGATGGGTGCCCGGCGCTGGTCCAGCCGGAACCGTGTACGGTTCTCACTCATGTTCTTTTCCTCCGTCCCTGATCCCCTGACAAACAAAAAAGCGCAGGACCAACACCCAAAGGTGCAGACCTGCGCTTTGCAAAAAGCGTTTGAATGTGCGCACAAAGCCCCCGGCGGCGAGCCGGAGCCGGACGGTGTGCAGGATCCAAAAGACGGGATGAGGAGAGTCTATATAGCAATTACACTTTTACTACTCTTATTGACCGTTTCACAAGTCTGCGCAGCGGGTGCGCAATTTCATGGCTGTAAAGGAACCAACTTATAAAATTCGAGCTCTTAACTCGATCAATAATGGCGGCGATGCCGCCGGTCGGCAGTGGACCCGGCTGTCCGTATGGCCTTAGCCCCGATGGGCGGTCCCAGGTAAATTGCTTTGAAAAGACTCCGACATGCTTTGTCTCTCAAAATCGAATGTTATCTTATCATGCCGGTTTCGCGCTGTCAATCCTTTTTTGAGAAAATGTGAAAAAAGGAACGAAAAATACAGATTATGGAGAAAGCGGCAGGAACCGGGCAGACCAGGCGGATTCGATGTTTTCCGACACGCTTTGGCGGCGCAGATGGGGCAATTCTGCGTGAAAGGGGGTGTTTCGTGCGTGAAAGGCAGGTGCAGGGGGCGGAAAAATGTGGTACAATCAAGTTGCAAGGGGGGAGCGTAGCGATGGAGCTGCGGATCGCGATCGTTGAAGACCAGAAGTTTGAAGCCCAGCAGCTGGAGCGGCTGCTGCGGCAGGCATGGGGGGATCCTGTCGTCTGCGACCTGTACGAGAGCGGCGACGTATTTTTGCACAGAGCCGCCGGGCCGTATGCCGTGGTGTTCCTGGATATCTGCATGGAGGGCACGAACGGCATCGCGACGGCCCGGCAGCTGCGGGAAAAAGACCCGCATCTCCTCATCGTCTTTGTGACCTCGTCGCCGGAATACGTGTGGGAAGCCTTTCCGGTGCATCCGTTCGATTATCTGCTCAAGCCGTATAAAGAGGAAAAGATCCGGCAGCTGACCGCCGAACTGCGGCGGGTGCTCTGCCGCCAGGAGCCGGAGCTGGAGGTGCGTATCGCCCGCCAGACCGTGCAGCTGCCGCTGAATAAGATCCTGTATGCGGAATCCCAGAACCACTTCGTCCGGATCGTGACCGACGACGGCGAGTGCCGGGCCGCTGCCACCTTTGCGCAGGTGGAGCAGCAGCTGAAGACGCAGGAGAACTTTCTTGTCTGCAACCGGGGCCTGCTGCTGAACATGGACAAGGTGCTGCGGTTCGAGGGCGACTGCATCGAGATGCTGGACGGTGCCCGGCTGCCCGTCCGCCTGAAGGATAAAAACAGCCTGTTTGCGCAATTCACACAATATCAATTCCGCCACATGCAGCGGGAGTTCTGAGAGGAGAAAAACGCCGTGGATGCTGTGTTGTTCGGACGCTACTTTCTCGAATTTGCATTGTTGTATCCGGGGGCCTATCTCTGCCTGGCCCCGCTGCGGGACCACCTGAAGGCCCCCAAAACGACCTGTTGGATCGCGGGCGGTGCCCTCACGGCACTGTGTCTTGGGTGTGCAGCGCTGTGCACGATCTTTGAACTGCCCAGCAACGTTTTTCTGGTCCCCATCCTCATCATTTCGTTCTGGCTGCTGCGATGGCGGACGGAGGGAGTGACCGTCAGCCAGACGGCCTTCCTGTTCTCGATCTCCGCTGTCATGCTGGCGGTCTGTTCGCTGATGGCCGTGGTGCTGAACGCCCGCGCCGAGACCGGCAACCAGCAGGAGGCCAATCTGGTCTCCACAGCGCTGCTGGCACTGGGGCTCTCGGCGGTGCTGAGCGTCCTCTTCCATTTCACAGCCGTCCGGTGGAGCGCATGGCTCTTGCAGGAATATCACGGCGAAGCGTTCTGGCAGTCGGCGTGGCCGCTGCCGGCCATCTATGCGGCCTTCCTCATCTTCTGCATCCCGCTGGACCCGTCGGTCGTCCTGCTCAACCGGATCATGATCATTGCGGTGCTGGCGGTGTCCATCTCGCTGCTGGGCATCTTCCTGCTGCTGTACGAGATGTACCGGGTGGCGCAGGAGTACACCCGGAACACCCAGCTGGACCGGGAAAACCAGCTGCTGGGCGTGGAATCCCGCCGTTATATGGAGCTGCGGGAATACATGGAGCAGACCCGCAGCCTGCGGCATGATTTCCGCCAGCATCTGCACGTCATCTCCGGCCTGACCGAGGCCGGGCAGCTGGACGAGCTGAAACACTACCTCAGCCAGTACGAGAGCGAGCTCAGCGAGGCCCGCCCCACCCTGTGCGCCAACCCCGCAGTGGATGCGCTGGCGGGCCACTACGACCACGAGGCCAGGCAGAAGGGGGTGCCCATCGAATGGAAGCTGGAGCTGCCCGTTCTGCTGCCCATGCCGGAAGCCGACCTGTGCATGATTTTGGGCAACCTGCTGGAAAATGCGCTCGACGCCAGCCGGAAGCTGACGCCGGACCAGCGGCAGATCCGGGTGATGGTCCGGATGCTCAGCCCTGCCATGCTGGGCATCGTGGTGGAGAACCGCTACGACGGTGTGCTGAAAAAGCAGAGCGGCATCCTGCACTCCACCAAGCACGAGGGGATCGGCATCGGGCTGGTCTCCATCGAGACCGCCGTCCGCAAGTACAACGGCGATCTGACCGTAGAAACGAAGAACAACGTCTTCCGAGCCAATGTGCTCCTGAATTTATAACGAATCGACAACGCATCAATGGAAAATTGGAGGATCGACACGATGAAAATGACACGACGCAGCTTTCTCAGCGCATCTGCATTCACCCTGCTGGCCTGCGGCCTTGCACCTGCCGCCCATGCGGAGGAGACCAACAGCCTGTTGACCGGGCTGCTGGGCAGCAAGGCGGAGACCGCCCTTCCGCCCAAGCCTCTGACCGCCAAGGTCGTGGATGCCAACCCCTTTATGGGCTTCAGCGAGTCCAACATCCACCACGACTGCTACAACACCGACTCCACAGATGCCGTGCTGCCCATCGGCATCTGCCCGGAAGTCAATGTGGCGATGGAAAAGGTCAACCCCAATGCCTCTCCGGCCATCTTCTTTGACAATTTCGACAACCCCATCAGCCCGTTCCTGGGCGGCCTCGCCATCCGGGACCTGGATGCGGAAGAGGTGACCACGCGGGGCTTCTTCTCACCCACCAAGCACGACGGCGGCGGGTATGTCATCCAGAGCTCCTATTCGTTCGTGGACGGGCGGAACCTCATCGTCTGCCCCACCAGCCACAACCACGTCCTGATGCTCCGCCCCGCCGACGAGAACGGCACCCCGCTGCCGGTGTTCGAAAAGGTGCTGGACATCGACATCAAGGCCGCAGCCGAAAAGGTGCTGGGCAGAACGCTGGACCAGAAGCTCCTTTCCGTCGTCTTTGACTACGAGGGCAACCTCTGGTTCGTGACGGGCGGTTTCCGCATCTACCCCAGCCGGGGCCAGCAGGGCGCGATGGGCTATGTCTCCCATGCCGCCATCGAGGCCATTCTGGCGGGAGGCACGGCCGACCTCGACCACGAAGTCCACGTCTATGCGCCCATCGCCGGGGAAGGTGCCGAAAACGGAATCGCCGCCTGCAAGGAGGGTGCGGTCATCCTGACGAACCTGGCCTGCTACCTGCTGCGGGCCAACAACGGTGTGGAGGTCGTCTGGCACACCGGCTACAACAGCGTGGGTGCCAAGGACAGCCATGAGGGCGACGCCACCACCGGCGGCGGTCTGGCCTGGGGCAGCGGCTGCTCGCCCTCCCTCAGCCGGGACCTGGTCTTCTTCACCGACAATCTGGACACCGTGAGCCTGCTGGCGCTGGATATCCACACCGGTGCCATCGTGGCCAGTCTGCCCGTCATCGACGAGCTGCCCGCCAATATGCCGGTCTCGGTGGAAAACTCCGCCATCGTCTACGACCACGGCACCGGCACCATCAGCACCATCGTCTGCAACTGGTTCGGCGCCGGCAGCCCGAACCTCGCCAAACCCGACAACGATTCCTCCATCCAGAGCTACGAGAACATCTACGACCGCAACTGGCTGATGAAGGGCAACAGCATGATCATGCCCGGCATTGAGCGGGTGGATACCATCCGGACCGACGACGGCTGGACCATGAAGAGCGTCTGGTGCCGCGACGACCTCAGCGACACCTCCATGATGAAGCTCTCCACGGCCACCGGTTATATTTACGGCTTCGTGCAGGATGTGGACAGCGGCATGTGGCAGTACATCGTGCTGGATTTTGAGACGGGCAGGACCGCCCTCACCGTGGATGTCGCGTCGCTGTACGGCTACAACAACATGGCCATCGGCATGTATGCCGGGCGGGACGGCAACAAGCTGTACTGCCCCACCGGCTACAAGGAGCTGCTCCGTTTGCAGGACCGCTTCGTCTACCTGCCGGAGATGCCCTACCGCAAGGTGGACCTGGATAAGACCCGCCGCACCGTCGTTTCGGCGGCAGAATTTGCCGCAGCAGGCGGGCAGGGCACCCCGGCGACCTGGCTGCACACCGTCACCTTCGACAACCTCCACCCCCAGACCATTGCCGCCATCCGGGTCAACGGCCTGACCGGCAAGGCCTCCGACTACAAGCTCTACGCCAAGGGCACCGACGGGCAGTATCACGCCTTTACGGGCAGCTGGTCGCTGGAAAATGCCTCCGGTCGTCTCCGCGCGCAGAAGGTGTACGAGATCCGCTTCGCCCTGCAGGACGGCGGCGACTTTGACCTGAGCACGGACGCAAAAGAAGTGACCGCAGCCATCCTGCTGGCCCGCTGACCCCCTGAAAAACAGTCCTTCCCCCTTCTCGTTTGAAAACCGCCGTCTGCTTTTGGATTCGTTTGAGCAGACGGCGGTTCTTTTTGGTTGCACTTTGGCGGCAGAGCCTTTGAACGCTGCGTCCGGGAACCCTCGCAGACCGGCCCAAAACGAAAATCAAACAGAAATTTCACGATTTAGGGGTTGTGTTCCGGGGTGTGAAATGGTATGCTTGAGATACTTTGCAGCCTCCTGCGGGAAATTCCAGAGGAAGGGAGCGTCTGATAGAAGATGCAGAAACACACAAAACAGTTGATCGCAGCCGTTG
>ERZ1034713.1337-NODE-1337-length-11175-cov-28.956205_pt1 | contig 11175 bp, 7 predicted proteins | sample MGYA00520692_ERZ1034713 | MGnify/ENA primary metagenome ERZ1034713 (study PRJEB33766, sample SAMN09781717) | gut metagenome | biome: gut microbiome | host: Homo sapiens | place: Madagascar | study: EMG produced TPA metagenomics assembly of the PRJNA485056 data... | reverse complement strand
CGCTGGGCGGCACCGGCAAGGATACCGGCAAACGCCACCCCACCTTGGGCAACAATGTGCTTATCGGCGCAGGCACCAAGGTGCTGGGTCCGGTGTTCATCGGGGATAACGCCCGCATCGGCGCAGGCAGCGTGGTGCTGCGTAACCTGCCCGCCAACTGCACCGCCGTGGGCGTGCCCGCCGAGGTGGTGCGTATCAACAACAAGGCGGTAAACCCCGCCGACGATCTGGACCAGCAGGATCTGCCGGACATCGTCTCGCAGCGGCTTACCGATCTGGATCGCCGTCTGAGTCAGCTGGAAAAGACCGCACAGGGCGATATCCCGCCCACTGCCGCGCAGATCGCCGCCCGGCAACGGAAATAAAAGATACCTTTGATAAAAAGATGAGACAGGCTTCCCGGAAAGGGTCGCCTGTCTCATTTTTGTTGTCAGCCGCAGTTATAACACCTGCTCACCGTTTTCTTTATTGCAGTACATCCGGGCATCGGCCTGACGGATGGCCTCGGTCAGGGGCTGCACATCGCATACCCCGCCAATGCTTACCGAAAGCCGGAGCTCCGGGTGGCTGGGCACCCGTGCTGCCCGCACGGCGTTCTGCACACGCCGGATCACGCTTTCTACGCCGTCAGGGCGGTTCTGGGGCATCAGCAGCAAAAATTCATCGCCGCCGTAACGGATCAGGATATCAGTCTGGCGCAGGCAGCTCTGCATGGCTGCGGCCACGGTTTGCAGCGCCTCGTCCCCCACCAGATGCCCAAAGCTGTCGTTGACCGATTTGAACTGATCCACGTCGATCATGGCCACGCCGCCGTGCATCTCGCCCCCGGCAAGGAACTTATCAAAATAGCGGCGGGTGTAGGCCCCGGTCAGGGGGTCTACGAAGGCGCTGCGCTCCATGCCGTCGCAGCGGTCCAGCAGCAGCCGGTGATCGCCCATATCCAGCCAGCGGCCATCCGTCAGCCGGGTGACCATTTCCAGCATACAGCCCCTGCCGCCCACCTCGATGTACTTGGAGATGACAAAATAGGCTTCCTCGTCCTTGAACTCGATCTTATTCAGGATGGTCTTGCGGGCGTAGGCCTTGGCCGAGATGCAGTTTTCGCACCGGGTATCCCGGTTCCATACCATGTGGCAGCTGCCGGGCTTTTCGGTCAGAATGCCATCACTGTCCAGCGCAAGCACCTTTCGATGCTCCGGGTCCACCAGACGCACCACATCAAAGATGCCTTGCAGCCGCCGCAGGAAATGGGCGGGATCCTCCTCCGGGCCGAGTGCGGTCAGCAGTTCGGCCTGACGCTCCACGCGGTGCTGTTCGTCCGTCAGCTGCCCCAGCACGTTCACGCAGCGGCGCACCCCGGCACCGCTCCAGATGGTATGCAGCGCCATCCGGTGCAGGCGCGGCTCTCCGTCCCGCTGCACCATGACCGGCAGTACCACATCCGGTGCCTCTGGCGTGGCGCGGCTGATGGCCTTGGAAAGCTTGCGCCGATCCTGCACGTTCAAAAAACCAAGTCCCCTGCCCTGTGCAAAATCGGTCACCGTTTTTTGCTGCAAAGGCTCGGCATGGTAGTCATACACGGTCACGCTGCCTGCCAGCAGGTCGTAGTCGAACCGGATGCCGCCGCACTGGGCGGCGTAGAAATCCGTGCGCTCCTTTTCCTGCTCCAGCAGCAGCTGGGAGTGGTTCTCCCGGGGCAGCGCTTCCCGGTGCAAAATCTCCTCGGAAAGGCGGTGGGTCTCCTGCCGGAAGCCCCTGTCCCACTCCGAGCGGTTCAGCTCGGTGCGCAGCTGCTCCGAGGACTCCCGCAGGCAGTCCAGCAGCAGCGGGTTGAACGCGCCGCACTCACCGTTCAGGATCATGCGCAGCGCGGTGTCGTGGTCGTAGGCGTGCTTATAGCAGCGCTCACTGGTCAGGGCGTCGTACACGTCTGCCAGCGCCACCACCTGTGCCGCAATGGGGATTTCGTCCCCTTTCAGCCGGTCGGGGTAGCCATTGCCGTCCCAGCGCTCATGGTGCCAGCGGCAGATGGCGTGCGCCACCTGCAAAAGCGGCTCGTCCTGCGCAATAGCCTGTCCCAGATCCTGCAGCATCTGCGCACCCGCCACAGTATGGTTCTTGATGATGGCAAACTCTTCGGCGGTCAGGCGGCCGGGCTTGTTCAGAATCTCCTCCGGGATGACGATCTTGCCGATATCGTGCAGCGCCGAGGCGGTGCTGATACGGGCAATATCGCTTTCATCCAGCTGATAGCGGTCGGTCTTTTGCGCCAGCCGGTGCAAAAGCAGATCGGTCAGGGTGCGGATGTGCAGAACATGAAGCCCGCTCTCACTGTTGCGAAACTCCACCACATGGCTCAGGATGCTGATCATCAGCACGCTGTTATGCTCTTTTTCGTACACCTGATCTGTGACAAGGCGGGTGAGCCGCTTTTGCTTAGCGTACAGCATGAGGACATTCTTCACCCGGCGCAGCACCATGATCCGCTCGAAGGGGCGGCGGATATAGTCCGTTACGCCCAGATCGTAGGCGCGCTCGATGCTGGCGGTATCCTCTGCCGCCGAGATGACGATGACCGGGATCTCGTCCAGCCATGCGTGGTACTTCATCACCCGCAGCACGTCAAAGCCGTCCATGCCCGGCATCATCAGATCCAGCAGCAGCAGGGAGATATCCGCGCGCTGCCGCATCAGTTCCACCGCCGCTGCGCCGTCCTCGGCTTCCAGATAGTCATAGCCATCGCCCAGTATCTCCTTGAGCAGGGCACGGTTGATCTCGGAATCATCCGCGATCAGGATCTTCGGTTTCTCGTTCATGGCCATGTCTCTCCTTTTGCGGTGCATCCTTCTGTTCCGGCTCCACTCCGGACGCGTCGTCCGCACTGACCGGATGTAATGGGCTTTCCCCGGCATCCTCTTTTGCATTCATTTATACTTTAATGGATTCTGCGGCAAAATGCAAGGATGTGCGCAACATTTCTGTCATTTTCCGGTATTTCCAGCAAAGATTTTCATTCCCGGTTGTATAAATACGATCCAATTTTACTGTACCCTTTGCAACCGCTGTTCGAAAGCAAGCCGTTTGCCGTTACAGCCCTTCTTGTGAAAATGCGGTTGCCGCGCTCCGCAGAGCGCGGCAACCGCGAACTATAAACCCTATTTCCGCTGACGATGCGCAAAGCAAAGCGGAGCGCATTCAAAATCTTCCCACGCAGAAGGAAAAAGGACTGCTGCGCGAAAACGCACAACAGTCCTTTTTTAAGTTCACTCTTGGGGCATCATGGCATCGAACCAGCCCATCAGCTCCGCAGCCATCTGTTCCAGCCGGGTCTCCGGCTTCCACACAGGCTGTGCAGGCTCCGGGGGCAGTGCCTGTTCCGGGGCGCAGAGGGTCTCTTCCGTTTCCGGTGCAGGCTGTTCCGGTGCAGCCTTGCACTGCGGCACAGCCTCGGGGGCGCTGTCCGGCTGCGCAGGTTCTTCCGGGGCGGTCTGCTGCATGGCAGCAAGGGCAGCTTCGGCTCTGCGGCAGGCGGCCTCGGCCTGTTCTGCCCGGGCATTGGCCTGTTCCAGCTGCTCCCACGCCTGCTCACAGGCGGCTTCCAGCTCTGCATTATCGTGCTTGAGGGCGAGCAGAGTACGCTCAAAGGCGAACATCCGGGTCTGATACCGGCGCACCTCGGCACGTGCCGCAGCCAGCTTGCGGCTCAGCTGCTCTGCCTGCGCCCGGGCGCTTTCCGCCTGTGCTGCGGCAGATGCCTGTACAGCGGCCTGCCGGGCAAATTGTCCGCGCAGGGCACCGGTCTCCCGCTCTGTCTGCACCATGATGCCCTCCCATGCACACCTTGCACAGGACTGGCGCTGACCGCATGGGCGCAGCTGCCAGCCCCATTGTAGCCTGTTATTACTTCCGCTTATTCAGGATGGCCAGCAGCTCGTCATAGTAACGGTTGTCGCTGCTTTCCTCTTCCACGGCCTTCTTTTCAGCCGGAGCAGCAGCCGGGGCGGCATTGGATGCCGGGGCTGCGCTTGCGCCGGTGTCGCTGCTGAACACCGCAGCCGGCACAGACTGTGCACCGCCCATGGCGTTGTTGATGCTGTTGCGCAGGTCGCTGGCGCTCTTGTTGTCGAAACCGGTGGCCACAACGGTCACGCGCATCTCATCGGACAGGTTCTCATCAAAGGCAGTACCCCAGATGATGTTTGCATCGGGATGTGCGCTCTGGGTGATGAGACCTGCGGCGGTCTCCACGTCCTCCAGACCGATATCCGGGCTGGAAGTGATGTTGATGATAACGCCGTGTGCACCGGCGATGCTGGTCTCCAGCAGCGGGCTGGAAATTGCAGCCTTGGCGGCGTTCTCGGCCTTGCCGGCGCCCTTGGCGCTGCCCACGCCCATGTGGGCGTAGCCGGCATCCTTCATGATGGAGCGCACGTCGGCGAAGTCCAGGTTGATGAAGGCGGGCACGTTGATCAGGGCAGAGATGGACTCAACGCCCTGACGCAGCACGTTATCGGCGGCCTGGAAGGCGTTCATCAGGGTGATCTTTTCCTGACTGATCATCTTCAGGCGCTCGTTGGGGATGACGATCAGGCTGTCAACGTGCATCAGTAAGTTGGCAATGCCCTGCTCGGCCAGACCCATCTTGCGCTTGCCCTCAAAGGAGAAGGGCTTGGTAACGATGCCAACGGTCAGGATGCCCAGATCGTGTGCCACCTCGGCCACAACGGGTGCTGCACCGGTGCCGGTGCCGCCGCCCATACCGGCGGTGATAAAGACCATCTGGGAGCCCTTGAGGGCGTTGGCGATCTCGTCCTTGCTTTCTTCTGCGGCGCGCTGGCCGATCTCGGGGTCTGCACCCGCACCACGGCCCTTGGTCAGCTTGGAACCCAGCTGCACCTTGACCGAGGCATGGTTCTTGGCCAGTGCCTGCTGGTCAGTATTCATAGCGATGAACTCCACGCCCTGCAGGCCATCGCTCACCATGCGGTTCACGGCGTTGCCGCCGCCGCCGCCCACACCGATCACCTTGATCGTCGTAACGTTCTCGTCCAGTTCTTCGTCGAGCATCAATGCCATAACTTTGTCCTCCATCGGATTTTTATGTGGAACTGCGCACAAACCGCACAGAAATTATCTTACAATACTTATATAACAGTATCGTATCATCTTTTTGCTCCGATTGCAAGTCAAATTTGCTTTTTTGCCGGTGATTTTTTCGCAAGCCTGCTCCGGGCGGGTATTTCCTGCCAAATCTGTGCGCCCAGCCCCGCCAGAAGCCGGTCAAGATCCGCATACCCGCGCCGGACAAATTCCACCCCACCAAGGCGGCTGCTGCCCCGGGCGGCCAGCGCCGCGATCACCAGCGCCGCCCCGCCGCGCAGGTCCGGTGCGGTCAGCTTTGCCCCGTGCAGCGCCCCGGCGGGCCGCACATACAACGTGCGCTCCGCCACTCGGACGTTCGCCCCCAGCGCCGCAAAGCCTTCCGCACAGGCAAAACGGTGTTCAAACACCCTGTCCTGCAGGCTGCTTTCGCCCTGTGCGCAGAGCATCACCGCCGCCAGCAGCGGGGCGGCGTCCGTGGCAAGGCCGGGATAAGGTGCGGTGTGCACATTTCCCGCGCCGCGCAACGCCCCGAACCGTGAAATAGCGGCAGCATCGTGCGCCCGCTCTACGGTGCAGCCCATTTGTTCCAGAATTTCCAGCAGCGGCGCATACAGCCCGGGTGCGCAGCCCGCCAGTTCTACTCTGCCCCCCGCCGCTGCCGCCGCACAGGCCAGCGTGGAGGCGATGATGCGGTCTGCCACCGGCGTAAAGGTACAGCCCGCAAGGCAGCGCTTTCCCTGCACCCGGATGGTGTCGGTGCCTGCGCCCTCCACGAAGCCGCCGCAGGCGTTGAGGAAGGCGGCAAGATCGACGATCTCCGGTTCCTTTGCAACACCATGCAGCACAGTCTGCCCCTGTGCCGTGGCAGCGGCCAGCAGCAGCGTTTCGGTAGCGCCCACGCTGGGGAAGTCAAGACAAATTTCCGCGCCCCGCAGCCCCGCCGGGGCGTACAGCGTAAGCTGTCCGGGCGCTGCGGGCAGCTGCCGGACCCCCATCTGCGCCAGTCCCTGCAAGTGCAGGTCGATGGGTCTTGCTCCGATGCGGCAGCCCCCGGGCAGCACGGTGCTCACCCGCCCCAGCCGCGCCAGCAGCGGCGCACAGAACAGGATGGACGCCCGCATCCGGCCTGCGGCCTCCGGTGCAAGGTCGGTGCGCATGGGCTGCCCCTGTATAGCCAGCTCTGCGCCCTGCCAGCCCGCCGTGCAGCCCACACCCCGCAGCAGGGCAAGACAGTCCTCCACATCGGTCAGGCGCGGCACATTTTGCAGCCGCACCGGCCCGCTGCACAGCAGCGCAGCTGCCAGCAGCGGCAGCACACTGTTTTTGGCCGCAGGCACTTCCACCCTGCCCTGCAAAGGCCGTCCGCCCGTAATGATCCAATCCCCAGCCATGCCAAGACCCCCGTTCTGCAAAAGATACCCCATGGTATGCAAAACGAGGGTCTTTGGTCAAAGAAATGCGCCGTAAACAGCTTTCCCGCTGTCTGCGGGATTTGTCCGGTCATTTGTCCGCTTTTTTCCGGTTTTTCCGTGCCGCTCCTACTCCATTGCAGCAGGAAATACCGATCTTTATCAGCTTTCGCCCCGGGAGACAGAAAGCACGATGCCCATCTCGCCCAGAAGCATCATCAGGCTGGTGCCGCCGGAGGAGAAAAAGGGCAGGCTGATGCCGGTGTTGGGGATGGTGTTGGTGACCACCGCGATGTTCAGCACCGCCTGCAATGCCACCTGCACCACAAAACCCACCACCAGCAGTGCCCCGAAGCGGTCCGGCGCGTGCGCCGCCAGCGTGATGCCCCGCCACAGCAGGGCGCTGAACAGCAGGATCACCGCACACGCGCCCAGAAAGCCCAGTTCCTCGCAGAGGATGGAAAAGATGAAGTCGTTCTGGGGCTCGGGCACGAACAGATGCTTCTGGCGGCTGTTGCCCAGCCCCAGCCCCGCCGCTCCGCCGGAGCCGATGGCGTACAGGCTCTGGATGGTCTGGTGGCCGTCGCCCAGCGGGTCGGCAAAGGGGTCCAGCCACGAGTTGAGGCGGTCGGCGGCGTAGGGCACCAGCTCCGGCATCAGCACGATGGCTGTGCCGATGGCGGCAGCGCCGCCCGCCCCTGCCAGCACAAACCACCGCAGCCCGGTGCCGCCCACGAACATGAGCACCGCACCGATGCTTAAAATCAGCACCGTACCGGAAAGGTGGGGTTCCAGCAGCATGAGCACCGCCACCACCCCCAGCACCAGCGCAAAGGGCACCACCCCCACCGCAAAGCTGCCCATGCGGTCGTGGTTCAAGGCGATGATATGGGCGAACACCAGCACCACCGCAAATTTGGCGATCTCGCTGGGCTGTAATGTGCCAAGCCCCGGCAGCACCAGCCAGCGCTTGCAGCCGTTATATTCCGGCATGAACAGCACCGCCGTCAGCAGCACCAGCGAGAGCGCCAGCAGCGGCCACGCCAGCTTATGATAGATGTGGTAGTCCACCCGGCTGGCTGTCCACATGGCCCCCAGCCCCATGGCGGCGTACAGCAGCTGCGGGCGCACATAGGCAAAGGCGTCCTGCCGCCGGTACAGCGCCACCGCACTGCTGGCGCTGCACAGCATCACCAGCCCAAAGGCTACCAGCGTGAGCACCAGCACCAGAAAGGGCAGGTCCATGGGCGGCAGCGGCCGCAGCAGCCCTTTGCGGGCAGCAGTTTTGTGCAATCCCGGTCACCTCCGTTTCTGTTATTGTACGCGGGTGCGGGGGCGGTTAGTCATACGCGCTGCCGCCTGTCGCATACACTGCCCGCAAAGGGGGTGCTGCCATGCGCGGCTCAAAACCCACGGACGCCCTGCGCACCCTGCCGGAGCGGGCGTTCCGTCTGCGGGCACGGCTTATTGCAGTGGGGCTGTGCGCCGTCTGCTTTGCAGGGCTCATCGGGCGGCTGTTCTGGCTGCAATTATGCACCGGCGGCTGGTACACCCAGCGGGCGCTGGGGCAGCAGCTGCGGGACACCGTTGTGCCCGCCGACCGGGGCAAAATATACAGCGCCGACGGTGCGCTGCTGGCCGCCAACAGCAGCTGCTGGACCCTGCGTGCCAGCCCCCGGGAGATGCCGGAGGAAAAGCTTGCCCTTGCCGCCAAGGGGCTTGCAGAGATTTTAGAGCTGGACGAGGCAAAGCTGCTGGAAAAGTTCAGCGACCGGCGCTCCAACGACTGCCTTCTGCGCTACCGGGTGGAACGGGAAACAGCCGATGCGGTGCGGGATTTCTGCGCGGCGAACGGCATTACCGGTGTACGTATCAATCAGGACTCCAAGCGCTGGTACCCGCAGGGAGAGTTTCTGGCCTCGGTGCTGGGGTTTACCAATGTAGACAACGCCGGGGTCAGCGGACTGGAACTGAAATACAACGACACCCTTACCGGGCAGAACGGCGTGGTGCTGACCGCCGTGAACGCCTGGGGCTACACGCTGGCGCAGAGTTACGAGACGGAACTTGCCCCCGTGGAGGGCAGCGGGCTGCGGTTGACCATTGATGCAAATATTCAACATTATCTTGAAAATGCGTTGAATTATGCGGTGCAGGAGCACCATGTAGCCGCCCGCAGCGTGGGCATCGTGATGGAGGTGAACACCGGGGCAGTGCTGGCCATGGCCACCACCCCGGCCTACGACCCCAACCAGCCCCGAGTCATCGCCGACAAAGCCGCACGCGCCGCCATGGATACCCTTTCCGGTAAAGAGCGCGCCGCCGCCTTGCAGCTGGCGCAGCAGACCCAGTGGCGCAACAAGGCGGTGAGCGACTTATATGAACCAGGCAGCGTGTTCAAGCTCATCACCTGCGCGGCGGCGCTGGACGCCGGTGCCATCACCCGGCACTCCACCTTTTACTGCGGGGACTCCATCTCGGTGGCTGGCACACGGTTCCACTGCGCCAACCACAAGCGCCACGGCAGTCAGACCGTGACGCAGGCGCTGGAAAACTCCTGCAACCAGAGCTTTATCCAGATCGGAGCACGGCTGGGCAAACAGGCCTTCTGCGATTATTTTGCCGCTTTCGGCCTGCGGGAGCCCACCGGCATCGACCTGCCCGCCGAGCCGAAAAAAAGCCTGTACTACACCGCCGACCGCATGGGGCCGGTAGAACTTGCCTCCTGTGCCTTCGGGCAGAGCAGCAAAATTTCCTATCTGGAAATGGCTGCTGCCGTCTGCGCGGTGGTGAACGGCGGCCGCCTGATGCAGCCGTATCTGGTATCGGACATTCTTGCGCCGGACGGCAGCGTTTTGCAGCACAATGCCCCTGTGTGCAAGCGGCAGGTGATCCAGCCCGCCACCTCCGCCGTCATGCGGGAGATGATGGAGGCGGTGGTACTGTACGGCGGCGGACGCAATGCGCAGATCGCGGGCTACCGGGTAGGCGGCAAAAGCGGCACCAGCCAGAAGCTGGACAGCGCCGACGAGAAAGCCCGCATCGCCAGTTTTGTGGCAGTGGCACCCATCGATGACCCGCAGTTTTTATGTCTGATCTGTCTGGATGAGCCCCACAGCTGGACCACCGCCGGCGGCAGTCTTTCGGCACCGGTCTGTGCCGAGGTTCTGGAGCAGACGCTGGTGTACAAGGGCATCCCCCGGGCGGCGGACACCGGCAGCGCAGACGCGCCGACCGCCGCCCTGCCCGCCGATGGGGACAGCTTTGATGGGGCGTGACGATTTGGAATGCGCGCCGCGGGATTACCCCTTCCGTCATCGCCTGCGGCGATGCCACCTTCCCCAAGGGGACGGCTTTAGTACTGCCGGAAGCTTTCTCATAACTCTTAATGCTTTAGCACTAAGGCAAACGGCGTGCGCCCTCTCCGTCATCGCTACGCGATGCCACCTCTCCCAAAGGGAGAGGCAAGAGCACTGTCGGAAACTTCCTCATTATATCCTAATACTTTAGCAACGAACGTAACGGCTTGGCTCTCCCTTCGGGAGAGCTGGCGCGGGAGCGCCTGAGAGGGTTCGCGTTCCCTTGGGGGAATCTGCCGAACGAAGTGAGGCTGAGGGGTATTGAGGAAGTTCCGCCGCAAAAAAAATAACGGAACGTCCGCAGACATTCCGTTACGCTGAAATTCTATTAGTTCTGGTTCGGCTGAGGGCGGAAGGTGATCTCGCCGGTGGTGCTGTCCATGGCGTCCACGATGGCAAGGCTTTCCAGCTGGATGCCCTTGCTGCGGATCAGCTCGCCGCCCTGCTGGAATCCCTTTTCCACGGCGATGCCGATGCCCTCCACGGTGGCTCCGGCCTCCTCAGCCAGTTCCAGCAGACCCATCAGGGCGCAGCCGTTTGCCAGAAAATCGTCGATGATCAGCACATGATCCTCCGGGGTGAGGAACTTCTTGGAGACGATGACGTTGTAGATCTTTTTGTGGGTGAAGGACTGGATCTGGGTCTTGTAGTTGTCGTAGTCCAGATTGATGCTCATGGATTTTTTGGCAAACACCACCGGCACGTTCAGCTCGCTGGCCACCACAGCCGCAATGCCGATGCCGCTGGCCTCGATGGTGAGCACCTTGTTGATGGGCTTGCCCGCAAACAGGCGCTTCCACTCCCGTGCCATCTCGCGGAACAGTGGGATGTCCATCTGGTGGTTGATAAAGCTGTCCACCTTGAGCACATTGCCCTCGCGCACAATGCCGTCCTTGCGGATACGATCTTCCAGCATCTTCATAAAATATATCCTCCAACCCTTGCAGGTGCGTTTTCTGCCTCCGGCTTCCCCGCCGCGAAAAGCGCCCGCCTGTTTTCCATTCCCGGGCGCGCGCCACACGCACCCATGATATAATGTTTCACCTAGTATACCGGAAGCACCCCGCTTTGACAAGGGGTTTTCTTGCCAAAATTCGTAGAAATACGGCACAAAACCTCTTTGTTTTTTCTAAAAGTATTACCTTGTCCAAAAATACTGAAACTTCGCGAGGTTGTCGGGTCATTTTTGGCTTATCCCCCCTTGTTCTTTCGTGGTTTTCGAGTATACTATTCTTATAGGAGAAGGGTAATATCCGGGATTTTTGACCGGACGAGGAGGAAAATGGTATGAAAACAGGACTTGT
>ERZ1034713.1332-NODE-1332-length-11214-cov-3.465454_pt1 | contig 11214 bp, 6 predicted proteins | sample MGYA00520692_ERZ1034713 | MGnify/ENA primary metagenome ERZ1034713 (study PRJEB33766, sample SAMN09781717) | gut metagenome | biome: gut microbiome | host: Homo sapiens | place: Madagascar | study: EMG produced TPA metagenomics assembly of the PRJNA485056 data... | reverse complement strand
CTCTGTGTCCAATTGTAGCGGTCTTCCCTTCCATCCATAATAAAGGCGGTCCACAGGCAATCCAGATTTCCATTTTCCAGGTAATGGTCCCGCTCATCCCAGGCAACCTCAGTAAAGGCCGGTTCATATCCTGCTCTCCGGCAGGCTTCCTTGGCAATGTCCGCATCAATTCCCGCGTAATCTCCATTTCGGTCGATATAGAAAATTTGTTCTCCGTTTTCTATCTTTCATGCTCCTTCCCCTTGCCAATTTTGTTCTGAGTTTTTACTGCGGAGTCAGAATCTTAAGCAGCTCCTCCTTGCTGAGGCTGCCGATGGATACCTGTTCTCCGGAAATGATCTGGTCTGCCAGATCCCGCTTCTGTTCCTGCAGGTTCAGGATATTTTCCTCGACCGTATCTTTCATGATAAGCTTGAACACCGACACCTGTTTTTCCTGGCCAATGCGGTGCGCACGGTCAGTCGCCTGGTTCTGTGCTGCCACATTCCACCACGGATCATAGTGGATGACTACGTCCGCTGCCGTAAGATTCAGTCCGGTTCCGCCGGCTTTCAGGGAAATAAGGAACACTTTTGTATCGTCCGTCTGGAACGCTCCGGCCATGCGGATACGCTCTTCTTTCGGCGTTGCTCCCGTCAGTTTGTGGTACGCGATCTCTTCTTTTCTCAGGCGTTTCTCGATCAGTTCCAGCATGGAAGTGAACTGGGAGAACAAAAGGATCTTATGCCCTCCCGCAATGCCGCCCTGAATCAGTTCCATGCAGGTGTCAAGCTTTGCGGAGCCGCCTTTGTAGCGGTCGAAGCACAGCGACGGATCGCAGCAGATCTGACGCAGCTTTGTGAGTTCTGCCAGCACCTGCAGACGCTCTTCGCCCGATGCCGGACCGCTCATCTGCTGCAATTCTTCTTTTAACGCAAGCGCATGCGCGGTGTAGAGCTGCTTCTGCTCCTCGCCCGCCATGGAATAAACCACCGTCTCGAGTTTATCCGGGAGGTCTTTTAAGACATCCTTCTTTAAGCGGCGAAGCACAAACGGTCCGCTGAGCCTGCGCAGGTTCTTTAATGCATATGGATCCGCGTCTTTGGCGATCGGAGTCTCAAACTGCCTGCGAAACTGCGCATAACTGAACAAAAATCCCGGCATCAGATAATCAAAAATGCTCCAGAGCTCAGACAGCCGGTTTTCAATTGGGGTGCCAGTCAGGGCAAAGCGGGTCTGGGACTGAATCATCTTAACAGACTTTGCGCTCTGGGTAAGCGGATTTTTGATATACTGAGCCTCATCGATAACCTGGAAGCGGAACTGGAATGGCTCATAAAAAGCAATATCACGCTTTAACAAATCGTAGGAGGTGATGAGGATCTGCGGATGTTGAATGGCATCTACGGGTTCTGAAACCGCTTCCCCCGAAGCTGCGTTTGGTGCTGCTTCCCCGGTCTGCGCCGCGATTTTTAAAATCTCCTCCCGCTCCGGTGCCGTTCCCGCCACAGTCTGCACCGTGAGATCCGGCGCAAAGCGTTTTAGCTCATTCTCCCAGTTGTAAACCAGAGAAGCCGGGCACACGATCAGGGACTGGGACTCCGGGTGCTCTTCTGCCTCTGCCTGCAGCAGCGCGATGACCTGGATCGTCTTTCCAAGGCCCATATCGTCTGCCAGAATTCCTCCAAACCCATTTACATCGAGTGTTTTCAGCCAGCGGTAGCCGTTTTTCTGGTATCCGCGCAGCACCTGCTGCAGGGAAGCCGGAACCGCATAATCGCTGTCTTCCACCGACTTCATGCCGCGGACCACGGCGCGGAACAGATTATCCCGGTAAAACGTAATGCCAGTTCCCTCTTTCAGCACACTGTCCAGATATAGCGCCCGGTACATCGAAACTTTCACTGTGCCGGATAAAAGATCGTTCCGCCCGATCCCGAGACTGTCCGTCATGCGTGCCACCGTCATAATTCCATTCTCATCGACATTCAGAAATTCTCCGCTGCGCAGGCGGTAATATTTCTTTTTCGGATCGTAGCCGGACAAAATGTCCAGAAGCTCGTCCCGCGACATGCCCTCGGTGTCGACGCTGAGTTCCAGCCATCTCCCTGCGGTCTGCACGCCAACCTTCACCTGTGGTGACGGCAGCACACGGATTTTTCTTGCCGCATCCGAAACCAGGACCTGGCCAAGCGTCATAAACTCATCCATGCCCTCGGAGAGCAGCCGGTAAAGTGCCTCCTCATCGTTGCGAATGACCAGATACTCCGACTCTCCGTCGCGGTACTGGAAATATTTTGTGATTGCCTGGCTGATGCGGAACTCGCCCGGCACATCACGGCAGATGATCCGCGGCACCTTGTCGTCGTTGAGCGGAGAAAACGAGAAATCCCCATAAGAGAGCATCGGCTTCATGGTGATCTCGTCCGGTCCGGTACTGTCGAACGAGAACTGTGCCTTTAGTTCCTTTGGCCGGTAACTCTCCAGGTCCACATCGTTCACAGTAAGCTCCGCATAAGGAAGGATTTTCTGCAGCACCCGCTCATAAAACAGCGGGATATCGCGGTCCTGAATATCCAGCGTATGGCTTTTTTTATCTTTCAGCACCTGTTCCAGAAACACGCCAAGCTCTCTGGATTCCATCTCATCCAGACACATGAGGCTTGTGTCATTACCCACATACCAGCCGCGCTCTCCGGGAATACCGAAGAGTTCCTGGTCTACAGAAACAGAAATGCCATCGCGGCCTGCCCGGCAGATCTGCACCGGCAGACGCATGCACTCCTGTTTTACCTTTACCGTGCTGTGCGTACCGTCAGAAAACTCCACATCCAGTTCCCGGCCTTCCATGAGCTGAAAGAAGCGGTCGCGGTTCGCCCGGTTCAAATTCAGGGTGCGCAGTCCCTGCATGGTAACGAATGAACTCTTCCGAAACTGTTCAAAATGCTCCTGGTAAACCTGCACCAGCTCCAGAAGGAGGGCACAAAGTTCACGATCCTCCTCCGCAAACGCGTTCAGGCTGTGATGAAACGTGAGCTGCTTTCCATAGGAAACACTGGCTCCGGTGCGAACGGCCTCCGCAAACGCCATCAGATCTTTCATAACATAAAAACGATCCCGTCCAAGCTTAAATTCCAGGCTGACAGAACCGTTTTTCAATATCAGGCGCGGCACCAGGCGGATTTCCGTCTCCTCCGCATCCTGAATGATCTGCGCCACTTCCCGGTTCGTATACTCCCGGATCATGGTGCGGATCTCCTGTGCTGTGGAGACCGGACGGCCTGAATTCTGCTCCTGTTCTTTTTTCCATTGTTCCCACACAAGTTTCGCATGTGCGCACATGCCCCTGTAGGAATTTCCGTTCACACAAGAACAAGAGTAGTCACGTACCTGACTACCCTTGACATATAAACTCACCTTATATAAGCTGTCTCCATCCTGGACGGAGGCGCGGATTCCCTGCTCTCCCTTCCAGAATGTGCTGGTGGCGGACTCCGTTATCTTCATAAAAAGCGCCTCCTTGCGCAAAATACCGGTGCAATTCGTGACATGCAGCACAGCTCGATTCCGCTTCGCTGCATCTCGCTGCGCGGGCTTCGCCCTATAGATGCCAGCGAATCCCGAAGGCTCTGTGAGCAAGCTCACCGCCTTCGCAATCCACTGACCTCTGCATGTCACTGTTGTAACGTCACATACGACTAGGTGCTTCAAATCCGAGTACCTGGATGCATGCCTCGAGTACGCGTTTCACCAGTGTAATGAGCGCGATCCAGCTTGCCTGGCGCTCTTTATCTTCCTCTGCCAGGATACGGGTATCGTGGTAGAAGCTGTTGAAAGCGTTGGACAGATCGAAGATATACTGACAGATCTTGTGCGGCGCGGTCTCCGCGAACGCATTCTCCATCACATCGTTGTACTTGGACAGTTCCAGCATCAGGGCCTTCTCTGCGTCGCTGGCTGCCGGAAGGATGGTCTCTGCCTTTGCGCCCGGATTCTGTGCCTCATATTTGCCCAGAATGGATTTGATGCGGACGATGGTGTACAGGATGTACGGACCGGTGTTGCCCTCGAAGGAGATGAAGCGGTCGATATCGAACACATAATCCTTCGCTGCCTGATTGGACAGGTCACCGTATTTTAAAGCCGCAAGGCCAACGATCTTTGCGGTCTCCTTTGCCTCAGCCTCATCCATGCTGCGGTTTTCCATAATACGGTTGTAAACAGCCTCATCGATATCGGCAATGAGGTGCTCCAGACGCATGACACCGCCCTCTCTGGTCTTAAACGGCTTTCCGTCCTTGCCGTTCATGGTACCGAAGCCAATGTGGATCATCGGGGTTTCCGGTTTTACGTAACCAGCCTTCTTTGCCACACGGAATACCTGCTTGAAGTGAAGCTCCTGGCGCTTATCGGTAATGTAAACATACTTAACTGGCTGGAAATCTTTCTCACGCTGGATGATGGTTCCCAGATCGGAGGTTGCGTACAGCGCAGCGCCGTCGGACTTGCGCACGATACACGGCGGCAGTTCCTTGGAGTCGGTCGGCTCGGTCACATCAACAACCAGAGCGCCCTGGCTCTCGTATGCCAGACCCTTGTCCTGCAGATCCTGGATCAGCCACGGAATGTACTCCTCAGCATCACTCTCGCCTTTCCAGAGTTCAAAATGAACATCCAGATTGTCGTAGTTTCTCTTTAAGTCTGCCAGGGAAACGCTCATGATGTGCTTCCAGATAGCAGTGAACGGCGGATAACCCTTCTGAAGCTTGAAAGTTGCGGTCTGCGCGCGCTCCTTGAACGCCTCATCCACTTTAGACTTGCCGCTTGCGGTCGGGTAAATGTCTTCCAGCTCGCTGATGGTAAACGGCGGCTCAGACGGATACTCCCCGGTGTAGTTCTCATCAAAATAAACCAGATCCGGCTTGCGGTCGCGCAGCTCCTCGATGATGAGACCCATCTGAAGGCCCCAGTCGCCAAGATGCACGTCGCCGATCATGTTGTAGCCTAAGTAACGGCCCATGCGCTTTACGCTCTCACCGATCACGGCAGAACGCAGGTGGCCGACATGCAGCGGCTTTGCCACGTTGGCTCCGCCGTAGTCCACGATAATGGTCTCACCATGGCCCTCTTCCTCCACGCCAAGCTTTTCTTCCTTCGACATACCGTTCATGAAATCAGCCAGGTAAGCTGCATTTAAGCGAATGTTGATGAAGCCGGGCATCACGGCATTGATCTCAGAAAACATACCGTCACCGTTTAACTTTTCCACAACCTCATTCGCAATGTCAATCGGTTTCTTTTTATATGCCTTAGCAGCTGCCATAGCGCCGTTGCACTGGTACTCACATAAGTCCGGGCGGTTGGATAACACAACCTTTGCGTAGGACGCGTCGTATCCGCAGGCAGTAAATGCAGACTTCATCTCGTCTGCGATCAGATCCAGAATTCTCTTCACCTTTTCAGTCTCCTTTTGTTGGTTTTCTTCCTCTTTTACTGAATTATCATTATACCCGATTCAGTGCCAAATTGCAAGAATTGGCCTGGTGAAGCCAAAAAACAGTTGAAAAATCATGTCTTTTAGTATAGAATATAGTAGATTAATAGCGAGTACGCAAATTCAAGGAGGAATATCACATGATTTCAGCAGGTGATTTTAGAAACGGAATTACCCTGGATATGGATGGAGCTGTTTATCAGATCGTAGAGTTCCAGCACGTAAAACCGGGTAAAGGTGCTGCTTTCGTAAGAACCAAAATCAAAAACGTTATGACCGGTTCCGTAGTTGAGAGAACTTTCCGTCCGACCGAGAAGTTCCCGTCTGCAAGAATCGACCGCGTAGACATGCAGTATCTGTACGAGGATGGCGATCTGTACAACTTCATGAACATGGAGAACTACGAGCAGATGGCTCTCTCTGCAGACGTAATCGGCGATGCATTAAAGTTTGTTAAGGAGAACGAGGTTGTTAAGATCTGCTCTTACAACGGCAAAGTATTCTCCGTAGAGCCGCCGTTATTCGTAGAGCTCGAGATCACCAACACCGAGCCGGGCTTCAAGGGCGATACCGCACAGGGCGCTACCAAGCCGGCAACCGTTGAGACTGGCGCAACCGTATACGTTCCGCTGTTCGTTGACAACGGCGACAAGATCAAGATCGATACCCGTACCGGTGAGTACCTGTCCAGAGTTTAATACTCCGCACAGTTTCCGATCTGAAATAAGACTTCAAAAGAGGCGGTCCCCAATCTGGGAACCGCCTCTTTTTTCCTAACTCACGGATTGCGTTATTCTTTTGCAAACTTCTCCTGAGCATCCAGAAGATACTGTACATAGAACGCCGCACCGTTCGGCAACGCGTCCTCATCCAGATCAAAGCGCTCATGATGCAGCGGATAACAGCAGTCTTTCTCTTCATTCCGGCATCCGATAAACGCATAGATGCCCGGGAATTTCTCCAGGAAGTAGGAGAAATCTTCGCCACCCGGCGTTCCCTCATAGTGGATCACACCCTTTTCACCCAGAATCTTCTTTACAGATTTCTCCGCGATCTCGCTGCAATACTTATCGTTGATGGTGGCCGGAATATCGGTGTAGTAATCCAACTCGTAAGAAGCACGATACGCTTCACAGGTACTCTTGATCACACGCTCAATCATGCCCGGAAGCTTTTTCTGCAGTTCCGGATTGAAGGTGCGGACGGTTCCGCTCATCTCAGCAGTCTCCGCGATAATATTAGCCAGAGTTCCCGCATGGAATGTGCAGATGCTGATGACTACCGTATCCATCGGATTCGTCTCCCGGCTGACCAGGCTCTGCAGCGCATCGATCACCTTGGCGCCTACATAAATCGGGTCTACGGAATACTGCGGCATGGCTCCATGGCCGCTGTGGCCGATAATCTTAATGTTCATAAACCCTGCGGAAGTGTAGCGCGGACCCGGATCTACAGAAATGGTTCCGGTCTTCAGGTACGGGAAAATATGCATGCCGGCTACCGTATCCAGTTCCCCAAGTTTCCCGGAATTTAAAATCTGGATGGCACCGCCCATCTGTTCCTCAGCTGGCTGAAAGATAAATTTCACTGTACACTGAAGTTCATCGCGGTGTTCGGAAAGAACCTTTGCGGCGGTGAGCAGCATGCTGATGTGTCCATCGTGTCCACAGGCATGCATCACACCTTTATTCTCGGATTTGAACTCCAGATCCTTAACCTCCGTAATCGGAAGCGCGTCAATGTCGCAGCGCAGGCCGATTACCGGATGCGCTTTCTTTCCTTTCAGGGTTCCAATGGTTCCGGTCTCCCCCACAGTCTCGTATGGGATGCCCATCTTGTCAAGCTCTGCGCGGATACGCGCAGCAGTTTCTGTTTCCTTCATGCTCAGTTCCGGATGACGGTGAAACATCCGGCGCATGGAGATCGTATACTCTTTCTGTTTCAATACTTCTTCCATTACGTTCATAACATGATATCTCCTTTCCACACTTATTGAGACCACCTGTTAAAACGGACCGTATCCGATGGAAACTGCAATGTACAGGAATACCAGCTGCATGATCAGGAACATGCCCTGCAACGGCAGAACGAATTTGTACCAGCTCTTTAACGGCACTTTTGACAGAGACAGATAGATCAGCAGGGTTCCGTTAGTGAACCAGAAGGTATTGGAAATACCGTCACCAAACTGGAATGCCATAACCGCGGTCTGTCTGGTAATATGAAGCATATCCGCAAGCGGAACCATGATCGGCATAACTGCGGTTGCCTGACCGGAACCAGACGGGATCAGCGCGTTGATGAAGAAGTTTACAATGAACATGCCAACTGCACTGACATAAGCGGATGCTCCGTTCATCAGGCTGGAAAGGCTGTGTATCAGCGGATCTACCAGACCACCGGTAGTCATGGTCCACTGTACGGATCTTGCAATGCCGATGATCAAAGCACCTGCAAACGCGCCGCGACAGCCGTCCAGGATCATGTTGATGCCGTCATCCAGGCCAACATGGTTTACAATACATACGATAAGGGCACCCATTAAGAATACGGTTGCCATCTCGGTGTAAGACCATTTTAAGTTCAGGATACCATAAATGGTAACCAGGATTGTAACCACAAGCACCAGGGCAGATGCTTTCTTCGGCGCGTCAAATTTCAGATTCGGATCTACCGGAATGCGCAGGGAAGAGGTATCAATGTCTTTGACCAGGCTCTTTGACGGGTCTGCTTTTACTTTCTTCGCGTAACGCATGGTCCAAAACAGGCTTAAGATCCAGACACAGAACAGAGCCGGAAAACGCAGTTCCCATCCGGAGAACATCGGAAGTTCCGCGATGGTATGGGATACACCGACGGTAAACATGTTAAACGGTGCTACCGCAAAGCTGATCAGGCAGGCAAAACCGGAAATGGCCATACCAACCAGGGAATCATAGCCCAGGGACAATGCCAGGGAAATGATGATCGGCACGAACGGGATAATATGCTCACTCCATCCAAGGATGCCGCCCAGGATGAAGAACACAATCATAACAATGGCGATGATGACCTGGCTGCTGAGTTTTTCGGATGCCTTCAGCACGCTGTTAATGGCCGCGCCGACCGTATCGGTGCGCTTGTAAATCTCGACTACTCCGCCGATGATCATAATACAGAACATCATATTGGCGGTAGCCGTCATGCCTTCCGGAATAGAACGGAACATCTGAAAAATGGTTACCGGCGTTCGGTCTACTGCATGGTAGCTATCTGCAAGGACCCTCGTTACGCCGTCGATCGTCTCACGGTCATAAGCTCCCGGATTTACAAAATAAGATACAATGGTACACAGGATTACCATGACGATCAGCGGTATAAACGGATTCATGGTGTGGGATGCTTTTTTGGTGTCTTTACTCATGTTTTTTCCCCTTTCTTGTAAAATGTACTCTCGAAGTCTCTCTTGTGCCTGCCTTTGCGGCTGATTTTCCGCCAGTCAGGCACAAAGAGATTCCGAGAGTACATTAAAGAATTCAGAACTCTCTCAAGATCTGCTTTACCAGCTGTAACATTTTCTTCATTTCGTCGATCACGACATACTCACCGGCACTGTGCGAATGATAAATGGAAAATCCGATTGGAATGCTTCCGATACCGATCTGCTGTGTACAGGTCGCATCCATGACGCCAAAGGATCTTGCCCGTTTCATGGGAATTCCGACGCTTTCATAGATATGTCCCAGACGTTCCAGCATATCTTCGTTCACGGAAAAATCGGATTCCGGGAAGTCGCATTCCTTCCGGATATTACAGCGGCAGCCGCTCATTCTGGCAGTTTCTTCAATAATCCGGCAGATGTCCCGCGAAACCTGTTCCCATTTTTCTGCCCCAAAGGTACGCACTTCCATATCAAAACGCGCATGCCCCGGAACAGCATTGGACTGCGACAGGGAAACCAGATCAAACACATTGATCCGCAGATTTTCATCCACCTGCCCCATTGGGATCTGGTGAAGGATCTTCACCACGGTTTCCAGGGCATTGACGCCCGGTTCATCCCGCCGTATCACATGGGCTCCCTGACCGATCAGTTCCACATGGATAAAGTGTCTGGCCGGGGTCCGCACAAGAACCTCTCCCGTCACATAATGATCCGGGATCAGGGCCTCCTCGCTTTCCACACCGGAATAATCCGCATACTTTCCTCCATGGGAACCAAGTTCCTGACAAACGGTAAACAGCAGTTCCAGCGGACGCATAGACTCCCCGGATTCTTTCATCTGACTGATTGCTTCCAGAAACAACGCAATAGCCAGTTTACCATCTGCTCCCAGGACGCTGTTTCCGCTGCTGGTGATCTTTCCGTCTGCTATGATAGAGTTCACCTGGTTTCCCGGTGCTGTCGTGTCCATATGAAGTACGATCAAAAGCGGGCGTTTTCCACGGTTCCCGGGACATCTGGCAAGAATGTTCCATCCATCCGTAACCACCCGGCTGTCCAGCATCTGCCGTTCATGAGGAATCTGCAGCGCATCCAGTTCCTTTTCCATCAGTTCGCAGAACGCGCGCTCATGATGTGACTCACTGGCGCAGTCTGCATATCGCATAAAACGTGCAACGGTTCGTTCGATTTTATATACCTCCTTTTCCTTGATTGCCATACTTCGATTTTAACATCCGGCCCCAACAAATTCTATTGGTTATATCCAGTACCTTTTGTCTTTGTTTTTGTGCGTTTGCACAATTTTATAGAGAAAATCCTTGTTTTTTCGCCGTTTTTTATTATAATAATAGAAAAATACTCCGGAGGACTGCCATGCTGGATATCCCCATGATCACAAAAATTGCAAAAAAACTTCAGACACATATTCCAGGCGGACTTATGGTCTGCGATGCCAGCGGGCGCATTGTGGTTTCCAGCGACCCGGATCTGATCGGTTCCCTGAACCTGCTGGCCATCCAGTGTCTGAACTTAAACGGTCCCGTATCGACTGTCCCGGATCCGGATCATCCGGATCAGTTTTCCGGCACCGCAGCTCCGCTCCGTTACCACAACAGCCGGATCGGAGCCCTGGTCCTTCCTGATTCTTCCCCAGACTCTGGAAAACTGGCCTCAATTTTAAGTTCTGCCGCGGAAATGATGTACGAAGAGCTTCTCACCTCATACAATCTGCACAGTCAGACTCAGGAACGCGACCAGTTTCTGTTTGAATGGCTCCATATGCAGCCACCCTACAACAGCACCTTTCAAAAACGCGGCGAACGTCTCGGAATCGATATATCCGGCCTGCGTACTATCATCGTGACGGATCCGGATACACCGGAATACGCATTCTTATCTCCCATGCTCCATAAGCTTCTCTCTCCGGATGATTTCATGCTATCCCTGTCCCAGACATCCGAACTGATCCTGATCCGGGAACAGGATGATTTTGAAAAACGGCTGCACCGGATCCTGTCCGTACTCTCAGAACTCCCCTCCGGTCTCTGCAGCGGTCAATCCTGCCTCAATTCCGGCTATCAGACCGCACTGGAATGTTTAAGCCTGGGACGTCTCCTCTTCCCTGACCGGAAATGCTTTGACTATGACTTCATGAAAACCGCGCTGGCCCTGTCTCACCTGGACCTTCCCGGACTGGAAGCCGATTTTACGATTCTGAAAGAAAAGGGTTCCAATGCGGAACTGGCCGAAACCGTTATTGCCTGGATCCGCTGCAGTGGCGATATCCAGAAATTAAGCCAGGAACTGCATCTTCACC
>ERZ1034713.1331-NODE-1331-length-11218-cov-3.427752_pt1 | contig 11218 bp, 11 predicted proteins | sample MGYA00520692_ERZ1034713 | MGnify/ENA primary metagenome ERZ1034713 (study PRJEB33766, sample SAMN09781717) | gut metagenome | biome: gut microbiome | host: Homo sapiens | place: Madagascar | study: EMG produced TPA metagenomics assembly of the PRJNA485056 data... | reverse complement strand
CCGCGTCGTCGCGGGTCCGGCCGATGATCTCAAACTCACCGTAGTCCTTCACAATGACGAGATGCGTATGTCCGCCAGATACGATCAGGCAGACAAACGGCGGCTCCAGATCCGGGTTTTCGATATAGTTTGCGGAAACATGCCCCTCAATATGATGCACGCCGACGAGCGGTTTCTTTGCCGCGAACGCAATGGCTTTCGCCTCTGCCACACCAACTAAAAGTGCGCCTACAAGGCCCGGGCCGTAGGTTACGCCGATGGCATCCACATCGTCCAGAGTCACTTTTGCGTCTTCCAGTGCCTGCGTCACCACCTGGTTAATCTTCTCGATGTGTTTTCTGGACGCGATTTCCGGTACCACACCGCCAAACTGCGTATGTAACGCGATCTGGGAAGAGATGATATTGGAGAGCACTTCACGGCCATTTCTTACCACAGAAGCTGCTGTCTCATCGCAGGAGCTCTCGATTGCCAGGATCAGTGTATCCTTATTTTCTGTTTCTTCTGTTACTTTTTTCTCTGTATCCATCATTTGTCTTACTCCTCATCGAAGGTCAGCTCGCGGGTCCAGCCGTCCCGTGCTGTCTTCGCACCCGGAAAGATTTCCCGTACTTTATCAATAAACTCGTCCGGACGGTTTAAAGACGGGCTGTAGTGCGTCAGCCACATTTCCGCAGGCTGCGCCTTTTTCGCCAGGTTCGCCGCCTCGTACATGGTCATGTGCTTGTACTCCCTCGCCTTGGCCTCTTTTCCATCCTCACCGTACATGCCCTCGCAGATAAACAGATCCGCATGGTCAGCATACTCCGCGATGACCGGAACCGGTCTGGTATCAGTGCAGTATGTTACTTTTAAGCCTTTGCGGTCCGGACCCAGAACCATATCCGGCGTATAGGTCACACCGTCGAGTTCCAGCGTCTCCCCCTTCTGCAGTCGGCTCCAGGCTTTCATCGGCACGTTCTGTGCCTTGGCGCGCTCCACATCAAAGCGGCCCGCGCGCGGAATGGAGATGGAATAACCGTAGCAGACCACGTTGTGGTTCACACGGTAGGCATCGATCACATAGGGTCCGATATGGAACTGATGTCTGTTTTCCTCCAGCTCAATGAACTTTAACTGGAACGGAAGCTCCGGCGCAATGGTTCGCAGGGCGTTCACCACACGCTCGAGTCCCTTCGGGCCGATGAGCGTTACCGGCTCCGTGCGCTCTGCGTTTCCCATCGTGAGAAGAAGCCCGGGAAGTCCGCTGATGTGGTCCGCATGGTAATGGGTAAAACAGATCACATCGATGGGCTTCGGGCTCCATCCTTTTTCTTTCAGCGCCACCTGCGTTCCTTCTCCGCAGTCGATCAGAAGGCTGCTGCCGTCACAGCGCGCCATCATCGCAGTCAGCCAGCGATACGGGAGCGGCATCATCCCGCCGGTTCCCAGCAAACAGATATCTAACATAAAACGATTAACCTCTTTCATTTGATGCTGATATCATAGCATAGCACTTACATGATTTCAACCGCTTCCTCGATTTCCGGGGCGATCGCGAACTGCCGGACAAGGTGATCGTAACACTCCTCACACAGATCCCAGTGGTGGATCTCTCCATCTTTTTCCGAAAAATAATCCCATGGATAATGCACCGCAAAGCTGCCCTCCCGCAGGATGCCACGCTCGACCACCAGTTTCTTGCCGCAGCCATTGCAGATCACGGCTTCCAGGGTTCCGTTTGCCTGATATTTTCTCATGTCTTTCATCCTCGCCTTTTCTTTCACTGAATAATAATAGGGATGCCAAAAAATTGGGCCAAAACGTTCTGGTGCCAATTTCACTACATCCCCTACATTATAAGCAAAAATATGCGCGATTTTAAGTGGTAATTGTTTCCGGCAGATCCCGCTTCCACATGATGAGAGCGTCCTCGGTCGGGTTGTGATAGTAGGCTTTCCGGACTGCCTCCCCTGCAAAACCATAGGATTCATACAGGTTTCGGGCCGCAAGGTTGCCCTCGCGCACCTCCAGGCTGATGGCGTACGCGCGCTCGCGGATAGCATATTCTACCATGGTGTCCATCATTTTTCTGCCGACACCAAGGCGGCGGCTGTCCGGATGCACGGCAATGCGCTGCACTTCGCCCTCGCCTGCAAGCACCCGCAGATTGCAGTATCCAAGGATCCTGTCGTCCTGCTCAAACACATAATAGACATCATACGGACTGTGAAGTCCGGATTCCAGGATTTTTGCAGACCAGCTTTCCGAAAAACAGATGCGCTCCAGCTCCGCTGCTGCGGGAATGTCCCGCTCTTCCATGCGGCGGATCACTGCGCGTCTCCTGTTCCGACGCTGTGTCCTGCTGCCAGCTCATCGGTCTTGCCCTGGCGCTTTGCCTCTTCCAGTTCCCGCTCTGCCTGGGCTTTGCGCAGGTAATCCGGCGCATGATCCATGGCAGATACAGTCTTTCCTTCTGCAAAGTACACGCTTCCGAGCGCTGCTACACTGGCCCCCCGCTGGCGGTTTGCCTGTGCCGGCGCAAAGGAAAACGGTACTGTCATTTCTTCACGGATCACCTTTTCGCTCACCGGAACACCATCTCCCAGGAAAATCACACGCTCTCCCCGCGCGTTCAGGTCCTGAATAAGTTCGTGGATGTCCATGCCGCACTGTGGTTTTACAACCTCGAACGTTTCTTCATAATGATAAAGTCCGGTATAAACCTGTCCTCTTCTCGCATCCATAACCGGGCAGATGAGCGCGGAAGTTCCATATAAATTGTATGCCATGGCATCCATAGTCGGCACATGGACCAGCGGCTTCTCCAGTGCCAGGCCTAAGCCCTTTGCCGTGGCAGAGCCGATGCGCAGTCCGGTATAGGAACCCGGGCCGCCGGATACCGCGATGGCATCCACCTCATGCAGATCCAGTTCCAGCATGCGTGTTACTTCGTCGATCATGGGAAGCAGGGTCTGGGAATGGGTCTTTTTAAAGTTTACGGTATATTCCGCAGTCACCAGTCCGTCCGTCACCAGGGCAACGGATGCCACGAGCGACGAACTCTCGATTCCAAGTATCTTCATGATTCTAATCCCTCCACCGTTATCTTACGGTAATCAAAACCTTTTTCCAGGTCTTTTTCTATGCGGATGCGGACAACCTCATCCGGCAGGATCTCCGGGATCAGCTGGGACCACTCGATGAGGCAGACGCCCTCTCCGTAAAAGCAGTCCTCGTAGCCGATCTCATCCATCTCGCTGACATCTCCAATCCGGTACACATCAAAATGGTACAGCGGAAGGCGTCCGCTGTCATACTGCTGCACGATCGTAAAGGTCGGGCTGTTGACCGGCTCATCAATGCCAAGTCCGGCCGCAAAACCCTGGGTAAAAATAGTTTTGCCGACGCCAAGGTCTCCGTCCAGGCAGTACACCTCTCCCGGTTTTGCCCGCTCTCCCAGCATTTGCCCGAGAGCATAGGTTTCTTCCGGGCTGTTGCTTATTTTCTCCATCAGATTTTCCTCCGCTTTTCTTTTGGAAGATGCGCCAGAGCCAGTTCCCGCAGCGCTTCCTCCTGCTCACCCAGAGCTGCCTTCGGAATCAGGTAAGCATGCACGCGGTCCATGTAAAGAATGTACATGGCAGGCTTTGCGTCCAGCCGTCCCATCTGTTCCCAGGTAAACTCAGCTTCATGTTCCTCCTGGCTCACAGTCAGCTTCTCATCATCGAACACCAGGCGCATCGGGCTCTTTACAGCCGGACGCTTTGCCTGTTTGCTGGCTTTGGTCCAGAGAAGAAATGGCTGCCACACCGTAAACATCAGCGCGCAGACCACAAGCAGGCACCGGTATGGCACCGTAGTCGTGCTCCAGCGAAAGATCAGAAGATAAAATGCTGCCAGGGAAAAGATCACATTAAAAATTCCCATAAAACCGGCATTGGCATGGTACATGGAAAACGTCCACAGATCTTTCGCCGTAATGTGCAAGGTCACATCCACCATTTTTCCAGTCTGGACTGTCTCAGGGACTTCCCTGCCCTCATTGGTCTCATTTGCCATCGGTATTCACCGTTCCTTTCCAGAATCCGCATAGCCGCCGCTCCCGGCCGCCGCGCGTGTTCTATCCTTTTTTACAGTTTGTAACTGTTCAGTACCCTCACAGTTACTACAGTTTCATAGTCAGGGCAATGCGCTTCTTGTTCAGGTCCACGCTCAGCACCTTGACTTCTACAATATCTCCCACGCTGACCGCCTCAAGCGGATGCTTGATGTAGCGGTCCGTCATCTGGGAAATGTGCACCAGGCCATCCTGATGTACTCCGATATCAATAAACGCGCCAAAATCAATGACATTGCGCACGGTTCCCTTTAATACCATACCCGGAGTCAGATCCTTCATCTCCAGAACATCGGTACGCAGGATTGGTTTTGGCATCTCCTCACGCGGATCTCTTGCCGGCTTCTCCAGTTCTTTGACAATATCTTTTAAGGTGATTTCACCAAGGCCAAGCTCTGCTGCCAGCCCCTTGCAGCCGCGCACTCTTCTTCCAAGCTCGTGCAGACCGCCCTGCGCGATGTCCTCCGGCTTATATCCCACTTTTTCCAGAAGTGCCTGAACTGCCTCGTAGCTCTCCGGGTGTACGGAAGTCATATCGAGCGGATTGGTTCCCCCGCTGATGCGCATGAAACCGGCACACTGTTCAAACGCCTTCGGCCCCAGCTTTGCGACCTTTAACAGCTGCTTCCGGTTTGTAAAGACACCGTTTTCCTCGCGGTATGCCACAATGTTCTTCGCAACGGTCTTGCTGATGCCGGAGATGTATTCAAGCAGGGACGCCGATGCCGTGTTCAGGTCCACGCCGACGCGGTTTACACAGTCCTCAACCACGCCCTGCAGCGTCTCACTTAAGTTTTTCTGGTTCATGTCGTGCTGGTACTGGCCGACACCAATGGACTTCGGATCGATCTTAACCAGCTCTGCCAGCGGATCCTGCAGTCTTCGCGCGATGGATGCAGCACTTCGCTGTCCCACGTCGAAATTCGGGAACTCCTCGGTTGCCAGCTTGCTCGCAGAGTACACGGACGCACCCGCCTCATTAACAATCACATACTGAACCTGCTCCGGAATCTCCTTAATGAGATCGACAATGATCATTTCAGACTCACGGGACGCAGTTCCGTTTCCGAGAGAAATCAGGGAAATGTTGTACTTTCTGATCAGGTCTTTTACGACCTTTTTGGATTCCTCTACCTTGTTCTGCGGCGCAGTCGGATAGATGACTGTGGTGTCGAGCACTTTTCCGGTTGCATCGACTACAGCCAGCTTACAGCCAGTACGGAATGCCGGGTCCCAGCCGAGTACCACACGGCCTGCTACCGGAGGCTGCATTAAAAGCTGTTTTAAGTTCTTTCCGAACACTTTGATAGCCCCTGCCTCTGCCGTTTCCGTCAGGGCACTGCGGATCTCACGTTCGATCGCCGGAGCAATGAGACGGAGGTAGCTGTCCTCTGTTACTTCCTTTAAAAGCGGGGTGGTGTACGGGTTATCCTGTGTGATGACCTGTTTTTCCAGATAGCGCAGAATCGCTGCCTCCGGCGCTTCCACTTTGACAGTAAGAACCTTTTCTTTTTCGCCGCGGTTTAAAGCGAGCACGCGGTGTCCGGCGCATTTCTTTACCGGCTCCTCGTACTGATAATACATCTCGTACACGGACTGTACCTTCTCATCCTTCGCCTGGGAACGGATGATGCCCTGCTCCATGGTAGCGTTTCGGATGTAAGTACGGTAATCTGCCTGGTCGGAAATGCGCTCCGCGATGATGTCCTTTGCTCCGGCAATGGCATCTGCCACGGTCGGCACTTCCTTCGCCTCCGATACATAAGCTTCTGCCAGCTTCTCAACCGGCTCCTTCACCTGCTGCTCCAAAATCAGGTCTGCCAGCGGCTCCAGTCCGCGCTCTTTCGCGATCATGGCACGGGTGCGGCGTTTCGGGCGGTACGGGCGGTACAGATCCTCCAGGGCAACCATCGTCATGGCATCCTGGATCTGCTTTTCCAGTTCCGCGGTCAGCTTCCCCTGGTCGCGAATGGTGGAAAGTACCTGGGTCTTTTTCTCGTCCAGGCTGCGCAGGTAGCGCAGACGCTCGTCCAGGTTTCGGAGCACTTCGTCATTTAAGGAACCAGTTGCCTCCTTACGGTAGCGGGCGATAAACGGGATGGTGTTGCCCTCGTCGATCAGCTGGACCGCTGCCTCCACCTGCTTATATCCAATCTGCAGCTCTTCCTGCAATATCTTAAAAATATCCATCTGGTGTAAAACTCCTTCTGTCTTTCTTATAGCTGTAGCTCTCATTATAATCCATAACCAAAAGCCGTGCAAGCTGTTTGATGTCCCCCTGCATTCTCACTTGAGGCTTTTTTATTTTCGTGTTATGATGTTGAATGTCATTTGTGGCGACAGTTCTCGCTGTCGCTGCAGCTATTTTGCCCAATATACTCTCGAAATCTCTCCTGCAGCCGCAAAAGCAGGTACAGGAGAGCCTCCGAGAGTACATCCCATACTTACGGAGGAATTTACATGGAACAGAATACCGGAACAAAACGTCCCGCACCCAATAAACTTGCCATGACAAGCCTTTTGCTTGGCATCCTTGGAATTTTCAGCTGGTTTTATCCGCCGGTCCAGATCATTTTCGGATCTGCCGCTGCCATAAGCGCATGGCTCTCACGAAGGGATGGACGCTTTCAGGGCGCCGGGATTGCCGGCTTCATAATCGGAATCCTCTGCATTTTGCTGAGCCTCTTCATCTTTTCCCAGTATATGATGGTCTACAGCATCGCGCAGGACCCGGCAAACGCCGATCTCATCCGCCAGGTATACGACCAGGCGCAGCAGATTCTGAATTCGATTGCGCCGGCCGCGCAGTAAATACAAAAATAGCATCAGAAAGTCCGAAGGCGGTCAGCCTGGGATACTGCTACACATAAATATCGATCCACCGTGTTCGGACGCTGCAGGCTGACCGCCTTCTACTTCACTGGCTGCATAAAAATAAACCACACATTTCTAAGTCATTGGCAACATTCAGAGTTTTATCTCTGTTTTAGCCAGTATCATTCGAAATGTGTGGTTTTTATTATCTTAGAAAAGCCAATAACGTAGAAGCCGGTCGGTCCGGCATCCCGTGGAGCATAAATATAGGTATAACGTGTCCGGCTTTGGACTCTCTTTAAATTCAATTACTCAATTTTAGAATTCTGCGCGGATCCGCTGACGGATCTTTGCGGTCTTTTCGAGGTTTTCTGCGCGCTCTGCGTAATCTGCCTCGCTCATCTCGCCGGTCAGGAGCGCGAACTCATCGTCCAGGCCGTCCAGTTTTACAACCTCGGCGCCGCCGAATACTGCGGCTGCATTCTTCTCGAGTTCCTCACCAGCGCCCTCCACACGGACAAAGTAGCGGTGAACGGAAGTCTTCTGGTCTGCGATTGCCAGGCGCTCACTGCTCCAGCCAAGCGGTACGTTGCGGTCTGCGTTCTCGACTGCTTCCATGATATCTGCAACAACAGCGCTTGCGGTCGGGAGCTTTCCGGCTCCGCTTCCGTAGAACATGGAAGTTCCGAGCATGTTTCCCTTTACCATGATGCCGTTAAACACATCGCTTACTGCATACAGCGGATGGTCTTTGCCGATCATAACCGGTGCGACCCAGGCATGAACCTCTTCTCCGTCCATGCGGCTGGTTCCGAACAGCTTTACAGAAGTTCCAAGCTTATCTGCGTACTTGAAGTCCACAGCAGTGATCTTTGTAATGCCCTCGGTGCTGATATCCTCATAATTTACTTCTTTTCCGGTTGCCATTGCGGTGAGGATGGCAATTTTTCTGCAGGTGTCATAGCCTTCCACATCTGCCTCCGGGTTGCGCTCTGCATAGCCTAAATCCTGCGCCTCTTTTAATACTGTCTCAAAGGACGCGCCCTCTTTATCCATCTTGGTCAGGATATAGTTGGTGGTTCCATTTAAGATTCCGGTAATCTCTACGATCTTCTCGCCCTTTAAGCAGCGGTACAGCGGACGGATAATCGGGATGCCGCCGCCAACACTCGCCTCAAAGAAGAAGTTTACGTTTTTCTCTTTCGCAATGGCAAGCAGCTCTGTTCCATATGCCGCAACCAGTGCCTTGTTGGAAGTCACTACATGCTTGCCGGCTAACAGACTTGCCTTTACAAACGGATAAGCCGGATTTAATCCACCCATGGTCTCAATAACCACACTGACCTCCGGATCGTTTTCGATCACGGAAAAGTCGTGTACGATCTTGTCTGCTACCGGGCTGTCCGGAAAATCCCGCAGATCCAGCACATATTTAAGTGCCACATCCTGACCGCAGCCATTTTTGATCTGTGCTGCGTTCTGATCTAAGATTTCCGCTACACCGGAACCGATTGTGCCATATCCCATGATTGCTACCTGTACCATCGCTCTGTCCTCACTTTTCTCTCTGTTTTTCCGCTGCTGTTCACATCGTGTGAACCTTAACGTTTTTACTTATGAAAACGCCGATATTCCGCAAACGCTGGCGCTACTCCCTGGAAACGATCTTTACATAATGGATGCCTTCCTGATCCTCGATCTCTTCCACCATTTTCGAAACATTGCCCGTGTTGTCCTTTACCTCCACGGACAGTGTCAGCGTTGCGACGCCGTTGACCGGAATACTCTGATGGATCGTCAGAATATTTGCCTTGTACACTGCCACAATGTGGAGCAGATCGGAAAGGAGTCCCTGCTCGTCGTCCATCTGGACTACGAATGTTACCGTCTTTCCTTTCGTGTTGTCGTAAAATGGGAAAATATCTTCTTTGTATTTATAAAAAGAACTGCGGCTGATGCCAACGCGCTCCGTTGCTTCCTGAACGGTGAGTACCCGCTCGGATTCAAGCAGCTTCTTGGCCTCTACCACTTTCAGCAGTACCTCCGGCACTGCCTTCTGTTTGACTACAAAATACTTTGTTTTTTCTTCTGGCATGTTAAACCCTCCCTGCCATTTGTTCGCCTATCATGAACATCTGTGTTCATGTGGAAGATATTAGCACAAAAAAAAGCAGAGTGCAAGCATTTTCTTGCATACACTCTGCTTTCTCTTTCTGAAGTTTAGTCGTCCGAAGACGCCTTGCGGTCCGGGCAGCCCAGGCTCAGCCAGCGCAGATAGGCACTGATGAACGGGTCCAGTCCGCCATCCAGGACGTTTGCCACGTTTCCTGTCTCCTCACCGGTACGCAGGTCCTTGACCATGGTGTAGGGCTGCAGGACGTAGGAACGGATCTGATTGCCCCAGCCAATCTCCTTGACATCACCGCGGATGTCGGACAGCTTCTCGGCGTTCTCCTGCTGCTTTAACATATACAGCTTGGCCTTTAGCATCTGCATGGCCTTGTCCTTGTTCTGGAACTGGGAACGCTCATTCTGGCACTGTACCACGATTCCGGTCGGGATATGGGTGATACGGATCGCGGAAGAAGTTTTGTTGATGTGCTGACCACCGGCACCGCTGGAACGATAGGTATCGATCCGCAGGTCATCCGGGTTGATCTCCACATCGAGATCTTCCTCAATATCCGGCATAACATCGCAGGACACAAAAGAAGTCTGGCGTTTTCCTGCCGCGTTAAACGGGGAAATACGCACAAGGCGGTGCACACCGCGCTCGGACTTTAAGTAACCAAAGGCGTTCTCGCCGTTGATCTGGATGGTGACAGACTTAATGCCCGCCTCATCGCCATCCAGGTAATCCAGCACCTCGGTCTTGTAGCCCATCTTGTCTGCCCAGCGGCAGTACATGCGGTACAGCATGCTGCACCAGTCACAGGACTCGGTACCGCCCGCACCCGCATTTAAGCGCAGGATGGCATTGTATTTGTCGTATTCGCCGGACAGCAGCGTTTCCATGCGCAGCTTCTCAAGGTTGCGCTCGAACTCGTCTAACATCTCCTGGATCTCCGGAATCAGGGAAGGATCTTCTTCCTCGTATCCCATCTCGATCATTACCTGAATGTCTTCGTACTGCTGTTCCAGACCACGGTAGAGGTCTACGGTATCTTTTAAGTTCTTTGCTTCCTGCACCAGCTTGGTGGCGCGGTCGGCATCATCCCAGAACCCCGGCTCTTCCATGGATTTATCTAATTCATCGATTCGTCTGACCTTGTTATCCAGGTCAAAGTGAATCCCTCACTTCCACTAATGGTTTTTCAAAGGTCGATAATGTGTACTTGAACTGATCTAATTCTACCATTGTGTCACCTTCTTTCATATAATATATTTTATTTCACAATGACCGGCGAATCCATGATTGGACCCGCCGGTCACGTTTTCCATATTATTTTGCCATAAACTCGCGGCCATGGCACTGTTTGAACTTCTTGCCGCTTCCGCACGGACACGGATCGTTCGGGTAGATTTTCTGTACCTGGCGTACTTTCGGAGCCTGCTGCGCAGAGGTGTCGCGGTTGGTTCCGGTTACCTTGGCTGCCGGCTCACGCTCTACCTTCTGCTCTACACGGATGTGGAACAGGATGCGGACGGTCTCCTCGGTGATAGCTGCAGTCATAGCCTCGAACATCTCATAAGCACTCATCTTGTACTCAACAACCGGATCTCTCTGGCCATAGGCCTGTAAGCCGATACCCTGACGCAGCTGGTCCATATCGTCGATATGGCTCATCCACTTGTTGTCGATGACTTTCAGAAGTACAACTCGCTCCAGCTCACGGATCTGCTCTGCCTCCTGGAACTCAGCCTCCTTCGCCTCATACAGCTTGATAGCCTCTTCCTTAAGCATATGCTTTAACTCATTCTTCTTGGACGCCGGATGATTTTCTGCAGTGATGGTCTCAAGCGGGATGATCGGAAGCAGAAGGCTGTTCAGCTCTTTCAGATCCCACTCAGAAGATGCCTGCTCGTCGGAGATGGACAGATCTACAGCGTTCTCCACGATGTCGGTGATCATCTTTAAGATGAGGTCACGCATGTTGTCGCCATCCAGAACCTTGCGGCGCTCTGCGTAAATGATCTCACGCTGCTCGTTGTTGACCTCGTCGTATTTTAACAGATTCTCACGGATGCCGTAGTTGTTGTTCTCGATCTTCATCTGTGCTTTCTCGATGGCGCTGGAAAGCATCTTGTGCTCGATCTGCTCGCCTTCCGGAACACCCAGGGCCTCAAACATGGCCATAAGACGCT
>ERZ1034713.1328-NODE-1328-length-11240-cov-27.069468_pt1 | contig 11240 bp, 10 predicted proteins | sample MGYA00520692_ERZ1034713 | MGnify/ENA primary metagenome ERZ1034713 (study PRJEB33766, sample SAMN09781717) | gut metagenome | biome: gut microbiome | host: Homo sapiens | place: Madagascar | study: EMG produced TPA metagenomics assembly of the PRJNA485056 data... | reverse complement strand
CTAATCTTTAAAAAACCAACCCGATCAAAATAATCAGCAATCAGCAAAGCGCTCTCACCGATGACAAGGTGAGAGCGCTTTTTTATTGTCCTTTCCCGGGTGGCACTTTCCCTGCCCCACTGCCTTGATCCGCCAGCGCGGTGCGCTGCCTGCTTCCCTGTTTTGTGTGCGCAGCTCCCGCACCAAGGCTGATCAGAATACAGTGCCGGAGCATTTCTCGGGAACGTTTCCGTTGCTTTGTTCTTGTATACAATTCACAAATTCTCCACTAGCGGCGTGTAAAAAGTTACAAACCGGTACGATAATTCCCGGTCGGTTTTTACTTGTACCGGGAATTATCGGTATTTTCGGTTTTGCTGCTTTGCACGCAAATCAAACTGCACAAATGCGAGGGGCAGCATTGCACACCTTGTACAAAGTTGAATTAACCTTATTGATTTTTTATACAGAATGTGCCATACTAATGTCACTGGAAACGTTCCCGACAACGTTCCCGAAACACTTTCAGAAAGCGAGGCTCGCCGACATGGCAAACCTGACCATCAAGGATATCGCACGGATCAGCGGCTGCTCTGTAAGTACCATCTCCCGTGTGATCAATGACAGGCCGGATGTCCGCCCGGAGACCAAGGAACATGTTCTGAAAGTGATGCGGGAGGCCGGGTTCGTGCCCAACACCAATGCCCGACAGCTGAAGATCCAGCAGTCCCGCAGTCTGGTGTTCGTAGTAAAGGGCACCCGGAACATCTTCTTTTCCGATTTTCTGGTGCAGCTCCAGCGCGCCGCTACCCTGTACGGGTACAACGGCATTGTCTCTTACTTAGATGAGAACGCCAACGAGATCGACGCAGCCGAAAAGATCCTGCGGGAGATCAAGCCCAAGGGCATCATCTTCTTGGGCGGCAGCGTGGCCAACTTCCAACGGGGCTTTGACAGCATCAATGTTCCCTCGGTACTCACCACGCTTGTCACGGACGAGCTGGATTTCCCCAACCTTTCCATGGTGGGCGTGGATGACCGGGCAGCGGCCTATACCGCTGTGGACTACCTCATCCGGCAGGGACACCGCAAGATCGCCGTTCTAGGCGGTCCGGTGACCAGCTACCCCAGTCTGATGCGCCGTCAGGGCGCACAGCAGGCCATGGAGGATGCGGGCATCCTGTTCAACGACAAGCTGTACGGCCTGTCCAACTACGATTTCGAGTCTGCCTACCACGCCATGAACAGCCTGTTGGCCCGCCGGGCAGAGTTCACTGCCCTGTTCGCCATGAGCGATGTCATCGCCTTTGGCGCCATCCGGGCGCTGGTAAGTGCCGGGCTTCGGGTTCCGGAGGATGTTTCGGTGATTGGCTTTGACGGCATCACGATGTCCCGCTACTGCGTGCCGGTGATGACCACCATCGTCCAGCCCAGCGAGCAGATCGCACTGCAAAGCATCGAGCTGCTGGTGCGGCAAATCGAGCATGGTTCCCCTGCCCAGACCGTGACCCTGCAGCCGGAATTGCAGCAGGGCGAAAGCGTAAGGGCAATTTAAATTTTGTATTCCCTCCGTCGAAGGACGGAGAGTATATAGTTGATCTGTAATTTTAATAAGAAGGAGAACTTATTATGAAAAAGATGATCACTCGTCGTAACTTCCTGAAGGCCGCTGGCGTTTCTGCCGCTGCTCTGGGTCTGGCTGCCTGCGGCGGCTCTTCCAGCAGCACCGCTTCCTCTGCTGCCAGTTCTACCGCTGCTTCCAGCACCGCTGCAAAGGCAGACGGCAAGGTCTACTACCTGAACTTCAAGCCCGAGCAGGATCAGGCTTGGCAGGATCTGGCTAAGGCTTACACCGAGGAAACCGGTGTGCCTGTGACCGTTGTGACCGCTGCTTCCGGCCAGTACGAGACCACCCTGATGAGCGAGATGGAGAAGAGCGAAGCTCCCACCCTGTTCCAGGTGAACGGCCCTGTTGGTCTTGCTAACTGGAAGGATTACTGCTACGATCTGTCCGGCAGTCAGGTCTACGGCGAGCTGACTAGCGACTCCTTTGCACTGAAGGACGGCGACGCTGTTACCAGCATTGCATACGTCATCGAGACCTACGGCATCATCTACAACAAGGAACTGCTGACCGCCGCCGGTTACAAGCAGGAGGACATCAAGGGCTTCGCTGACCTGAAGAAGGTTGCTGACGACATTCAGGCCCGTAAGGCTGAGCTGGGTGTGGACGGCGCTTTCACCTCTGCCGGTATGGATGGTTCTTCTGACTGGCGCTTCAAGACCCATCTGGCAAACCTGCCCATCTACTACGAGTACAAGGCAGACGGCATCGGCTCCACCGACGCCATCAAGGGCACCTATCTGGACAACTACAAGCAGATCTGGGATCTGTACATCACCGATTCCACCTGCGACCCCAAGCTGCTGGCTTCCAAGACCGGCAACGATGCTGTTGCTGAGTTTGTGGGCAAGAAGGCTGTGTTCTACCAGAACGGCACCTGGGCTTACGGCGACGTGAAGGATCTGGGCGACGACAATCTGGGTATGCTGCCCATTTACATCGGTGTGGACGGCGAGGAGAATCAGGGTCTGTGCACCGGTTCCGAGAACTTCTGGTGTGTCAACAACGCCGCTTCTGAGGCTGACATCCAGGCTACTCTGGACTTCCTGTACTGGTGTGTCACTTCCGACAAGGGCACCTCTGCCATGGCAGATGACATGGGCTTCGTGATCCCCTTCAAGAAGGCAAAGGATTCCACCAACCCCCTGATCACCATTGCAAACCAGTATGTGGCCGACGGCAAGACCAGTGTTGACTGGTGCTTCTCCACCATGCCTTCCGAGGAGTGGAAGAACGGCGTGGGCAGCGCTCTGACTGCATACGCAGCAGGCACCGGCAAGTGGGACGATGTTGTCACCGCATTTGTGGATGGCTGGGCCAAGGAGTACAAGCTGGCCAACGGCTAAGCCTTTGACTGGAGATCTCCCTAAGAACTAAAACGGGAGGCGGGCGAAAAGTTCGCCCGCCTCCTTTCTTTTTTATCAGACAGCTCCCTCAGGAGGTATATCATGCAAAAAGCCATTAGTAAATACTGGCCGATATTTGTGCTTCCTACTCTGGTCGCCTTTATCATCGGCTTCATCTGGCCCTTTATCTGGGGCACATATCTGTCCTTCCAGCGGTTCACTACCGTTTCCAAGACCACCTTTGTGGGCATCCAAAACTACATCTCGGTATTTCAGGATTCCACCTTCCTGCACGCTTTCGGCTTTACGGCAGCCTTTACCGTGGTGAGCACCGTGCTCATCAACGTGTGCGCCTTTGCCATTGCACTGGTGCTGACCCGCGGCATCAAGGGCACCAACATTTTCCGTACCGTGTTCTTTATGCCCAACCTGATCGGCGGCATCCTGCTGGGCTACATCTGGCAGATCCTGCTCAACGGTGTGTTGGCTAACCTGCAGAAGCCCCTGCTGGCACTGGATGCCAAGGCCGGTTTTGTCGGTCTGGTCATCCTGATGTGCTGGCAGCAGATCGGCTACATGATGATCATCTATGTGGCTGGCCTGCAGAGCGTGCCCGGCGACCTGATCGAGGCCGCTAAGATCGACGGTGCCAACGACCGCGAGATCCTGTTCAAGATCAAGATCCCCATGGTCATGCCCAGCGTGACCATCTGCACCTTCCTGACCCTGACCAACAGCTTCAAGCTGTTCGATCAGAACGTAGCTCTGACCGCAGGCGAGCCTGCCAACGCAAGTGAAATGCTGGCACTGAACATCTACAACACCTTCTACGGCCGCTCCGGTGCGCAGTGGAAGGGCATCGGTCAGGCAAAGGCCGTGGTGTTCTTCCTGATCGTGGTGGTCATCTCGCTGATCCAGCTCCACTTTACCCGCTCTAAGGAGGTGCAGCAGTAATGTCGAAACAGAAAAGAACTTGGGATGTCATCCTTGCTGTTGTAATGGTGCTTCTCTGCCTGCTGTGGATCTACCCCATCGTGCTGATTTTACTGAACAGCTTAAAGACCGAAGGCAGCTTTACTACCTCTACGGTGTTCCGTCTGCCCACCGCCGAGACCTTTGCCGGACTGCGCAACTACGTTTACGGCGTGACCAAGATGAACTTTCTCTCCAGCATGGGTTACAGCCTTCTGATTACTATCACCAGCGTGGTGCTGATTCTGCTGTGCTGCTCCATGACCGGTTGGTACCTGACCCGCGTGAACAACAAGCTGAGCAAGTTCATGAACCTGCTGATCGTGTTCTCCATGGTCGTACCCTTCCAGATGGTCATGTTCACCCTGTCCAAGACTGCTGACCGGCTGAAGCTGAACACCCCTTGGAACATCTGCATCATCTATCTGGGCTTCGGCGCTGGTCTGGCCGTGTTCATGTTCACCGGCTTTATGAAGAGCGTGCCCATGGAGATCGAGGAAGCTGCCATGATCGACGGCTGCAACCCCATCCAGATCTTCTTCAAGATCGTGTTCCCCATCCTGAAGCCTACCATGATCTCCACTGCCATTCTGGAGACCATGTGGGTGTGGAACGACTACCTGCTGCCCACGCTGGTGCTGGACATCAAGAAGTACCGCACCATCCCCATGGCCATCCAGTATTTCCGCGGCGGCTACGGCCGCGTGGAGCTGGCTCCCATGATGGCCTGCATCATCATCGCCATCATCCCCATTATTATCCTCTACATGACCTGCCAGAAGTACATCATTGAGGGTGTCGTGGCCGGTGCTGTAAAGGGCTAAGGAGGTGCACGGTATGCGTGCAAGCGGCATTCTGATGCCGGTGTTCAGCCTGCCGGGGCCTTTTGGCATCGGTACGCTGGGCAGTGAAGCAACCGCATTCGTTGATTTTCTGGCCGAAGCGAAGCAGACCTACTGGCAGATCCTGCCCATCGGCCCTACCGGCTATGGCGACAGCCCCTACCAGAGTTTTTCCGCCTTTGCCGGAAACCCCTACTTTATTGATTTCCGTCTGCTGGCGGCAGATGGCTATCTGACCGCCGAAGAGATCCCCGCCGCACAGCCGGTGGACACCGTTGACTACGGTGCGCTGTACAACCAGCGCCCGGTGCTGCTGAAAAAGGCCGCTGACCGGCTGCTGGCTGCCCCCTCCCCTGCCTACGAAGCCTTCTGCGCAGCGCAGAGCTTCTGGCTGGAGGACTACGCCCTGTTCATGGCGGTAAAGGCCGAGCAGGGGCAGGCTGGCCTTGCCGACTGGCCGGACGCCCTGCGCTGCCGGGAGCCGGAAGCCATTGCCGCCGCAAAGGCACGGCTGGCCGACCAGATCTGCTACCACAAGGCGGTACAATTCTTCTTCTACACCCAGTGGAACGCACTGAAAGCCTATGCCAACCGCAAGGGTGTCCTGCTGGTGGGCGATATCCCCATCTACGTCAGCCCGGATTCCAGCGACCTGTGGACCCACCCGGAGCTGTTCCAGACCGATGGACAGATGCACCTGACCCATGTAGCCGGCTGTCCGCCGGATGCCTTTGCGGCAGACGGCCAGCTGTGGGGCAACCCGCTGTACGACTGGCCCGCCCACAAGGCCACCGACTTTGACTGGTGGAAGCGGCGCATGAAGCACGCCACCTCCATTTACGATGTGGTGCGCATCGACCACTTCCGCGGCTTTGAGAGCTACTATTCCATCCCTGCCGAAAACACCACGGCTGCGGGCGGTCACTGGGAAAAAGGCCCCGACCGGGACTTTATCCACGCCATGCAGCAGACGCTGGGCGGCGGCAATATCATCGCCGAGGATCTGGGCTTCCTGACCCCGGAGGTGAAGGCCATGCTGGCCGAAAGCGGTTACCCGGGCATGAAGATCATGCAGTTCGCCTTCGACAGCCGGGAGTCGGGCAACTACCTGCCCCACACCTACCCCCGCAACAGCGTGGTGTACACCGGCACCCACGACAACGTGACCACCGAGGGCTGGCGCAGCAACGCCAGTGCTGAGGACGTAGCTTACGCCTGCCGGTACCTGCGCTGCACACCGGAGACCCTGACCGAAGGCATGATCTGCGCATGCCTTGCCAGCGTTTCGGATACTGCCATCATCCCGCTGGCAGACTGGCTGCATCTGGGCAGCGAGGCCCGCATCAACACCCCCAGCACACAGGGTGCAAACTGGCACTGGCGGCTGGCGCAGCCCCTGCCCGCTGCATTGGCCGGGCATATCGCCGAACTGACCACGCTGTATGAGCGCGTGCCGGAAAAACTGTGACCCCCTTTTCCTGTAAAACAACACAAGGCATCTGCTTTGCCCGCTGCTGCGTCCTGCACAGCGGGTACAGGCAGATGCCTTTGTTGTTGGCAGCTTTTCAGCACGTTTCTGCTACAACATTTTTTCGCCGTAAAAAAACAGGTGTTTTTCCTGTTTATGACGTATTCAGGTCAATTTTACAGTACAGTGTCACAATATATTCACAAATGTATCATGGTTTTTAAACCCGCGCTCTCTTGTCATTTTTGTGCAGATATGCTACAATTCAGTTACTAGACGAACTGCCCCTTGGGGAGTTCTGTGTGCGAAAGGAGTTTTCCATCATGGATCATACATATCAGCGCCCGTTGCAGCTGCCTGCCGGCTACTCTGTGCTCTCTGCCGAGGAGATGACCTACACCGAGGGCGGTGCCCTTTCCATCAACATTACCCCGGAGCAGGTCATGGCCTTTGGCATCAATGTTACGGTAAACCTGCTGGGCGTGATGGGCCGCTATGCGTTCCAGGCTGCAGTCTCCGGTATGCAGAATGCTCTGAACGACGGTTTGGGTGTCGGTGATGCCATTGGGCATTTCTGGGGCAAGCTGAACACCTGGAGCAAGGTTGCCACGATCGGTCTGGCCGGTCTGGGCGGCTACTACGCCTATTGTCAGGCACGCAGCATTTATCTTTCCCTCAAGGGTTTTGTGACCGAGCTCAAGGATGCCGTTGACCAGTACAAGGCCGACAAACAGGCCGCTCAGGAGGCCGATCAGCAGAATTGTCTGCCTACTCTGGTAGCTCTGTGCTGATTTTTCATCGACCCGGAAAGGAGTGTTCTTATTTATGAAAAAGCTTCAGCTGCCCTCTTCCTACGCAGCCCTCTCCCCCGAGGAGCAGCGCGCTGCCTTTGGCGGCGGCGAATTCGGCGATGCTGTCGGCAGCTTTTTTGACAATCTGCACTTGAATGATTTCTTCTGGAACGGTGGGCTGATCTCGTTTTCCTTCACCTTCGTGCCCATGCTGCTTTTCCGCATGATCAAAACAGGTGTGCAGACCGGGATCAAGATCTCTCAGCAGCTCGGCCGCTTGCTCGGCATCACCCGCGAGGCTACCGTCACTGCCGCCCAGTATCTGGATCATGCGCAGCGGAAGGACGCCCAGCCGGTCGAGAACTCTCTTCCTCAGCCTTTTTCGCTGCAACAGTAAGCCATAAAATAAGCCGTGCATCCCGGAGCATTCCGGCCATGCACGGCTTTTTGTTTTATTCAGATCACCCGGACTGCGCCCTGCTCCCGCAGGCGCAGCACATAGCAGCTGCCCTGCCCGAATACCCGCTCAATGGCTTCATGATACCGCCCGAACAGCCGTCCGGGCACATAGGCTTGGATGGTGCCTGCAAAGCCGCCGCCCTGCATCCTCCACGCGCCCTCGGTGCCTTCCAGAATGCTCTGGCTCAGGGCCAATGCCACCGACAGTCCCTGATGCCGCACATCCGCTGTACAGTACACGTTCTGGCACAGCGCAAAGGAAGCCTGTCCGCTCTGCTTCACCAGCCTTGCAAACACCGGGAACTGCTTTGCATAAAGTGCATCCCGCTGCGCCAGTGTGCGGGCGTTCTCCTCAAAATAATGGATCGCACGCAGCACCGCACGGTCTCCACAGCGGCTGCGCAGGGCAGGCAGCGCCGCCCAGAACGCGCCCTCCTCCACCTGACCCAGCAGCGGCTTGCCGAAGCAGGCAGCCACCTGCTCCATTTCCTGCCGGATGGCTGCAAACTCGCCGGTCAGCTCACTGTGGCTGCCCCGGGTATCCGTGACGCAGAGGAACATTCCCTCCGGCAGCAGACCGTCCGCGTGGAGTTTCTCGATCTTTGGGGTGCGCGGAGCGGCAAAATCCGCAAAGATAATGCCGCCCACCGCACTGGTCAGCTGATCCAGCAGGCCGCTGGGCTTGCCGAAATAGGTATTTTCCGCATACTGGCAGATGCCAGCCAGCTCCGCCGGGGTCAGCCCGGTGCTGTATTCCTCGTTCCAGATGGATGCCATGCCCATCTCAAACGCCGCTGAGCTGGACAGCCCGGAGCCGCGCAGCACATCGCTGGCAGTATACGCGTCAAAGCCGCCTATTTGCTTACCCACCGCGCGGAACCCCTCGGCAATACCGCGGATCAGGCTGGCTGAGTGGGTGCTCTCCCCTTCCTGCGGCTCCGCAGTAGCCAGATCGATGACATCCAGCTTGTTGAACCCCCGGGACTTGACCCGCACATAGCCGTCCGTATTGCGGGCTGCCACTGCCACCAGATCCAGCGTGACCGCCGCCGCAAGACCGTAGCCGCCCTGATGGTCCGTGTGGTTGCCGCCCAGCTCTGCACGCCCGGGTGCAGAGTACACTTGCACCTGCCGCCCGGGACCAAAATAGAGCTCGAACTGCTCCAGCGCAGCCGCATAGCGCCGGCGCTGCCGCTGCAGCACCGCCGGGTCCGCCCCATAAAGTGCAGCAAGTGCGGCATCCCAGCTGCCTTGCAGGATCTGTTCTCTGAGTTGTGCACTGGTGGCCATGACAGTTCCTCCCTCCAGAATAAACGATTCTGCTCTTTTTTGCCTATTGTAATTCATTTCGGGCGATTTTTCAATTTATTTGCCCTAAAAATCCAAATTTCGGCGTCAGGTGCAAAGAATAAGATGTACTTTTGTTGAATTTGCAGGGCGTTCTATGGTATACTGGGTGCAGAATGTGACAGGACGGAGGTAAAGCTGCCATGCCAGACGTTTATAAGCAATCCTTTAAGCAGAACTACACCAACAACATTGAATTGTCCATCTTCAATTGCGGCCTGGAGCGCTGCGCTCCGGGGCAGACATGGGGACCCGGCATCCGTGACCACTACCTGATCCATCTGGTGGTATCCGGCAAGGGCATCTTTGAGGTGGGCGGCCGCACCTGGGAGGTGAGCGAGGGTGATCTGTTCTTCGCCCGCCCAAGCCAGCTGATTCGCTATACTGCCGACGAGCAGCAGCCGTGGGAGTACAGCTGGGTGGGCTTTAACGGTGCCTGCGCCCACAAGCTTGCTGCGCAGCTGCCCTTTACGGACGATGCCCCCGTGCACCACACCAGCGACCCGGACGGGATGCGGGCAGCCCTGAACAACATCTACTCCTCCCGCGGATTGCAACCGCAGGACGAAGCCGCTATGGTGGGTTACCTGTATCTGTTCATCGCCGCTTTGATGCGGGAGACCAGCGCAGGCAAGCCCCACACGGCCTCCTCCTCCAGCCAGTATGTGCTGAACGCCATCAAGTACATCCAGTTCAACTACTCCCACGACATCTCCATTGACGATGTAGCCAAGAGCGTGGGAGTTTCCCGCAGCCACCTGTACCGGGTGTTCATGCTGAACGTGGGCAAAAGCCCCATCGACTACCTGACCGAGTACCGCATCAACGAAGCCTGCAAGCTGCTGCGCGCCGGCAGCCTTTCCATTGCGGAGGTGGCGGTGTCGGTAGGCTTTTTTGACCAATTCTATTTCTCGCGGGTGTTCAAGCGCGCCAAGGGCGTGCCGCCCAGCAAGTATTTTGCCGCCCAGCAGGACGCCGACCCGGCAAGCCCTGCTCACCTGTAATCAGAGCCCATCACACAAGGAGAAATCATGCCTTTACAGAAAAACCAGATCCTGACCCTGCGCATCGAACGCCTTTCCAGCGACGGCAGCGGCGTTGCCCACAGTGCCGCTGGCGAGACCGTATTCGTGCCCGGCACTGCCCCGGGAGACGAAGCCCGGGTGCGCATCGTGAAGGACTGCGGCCGGTATGCCTTTGGCATTCTGGACGAGCTGCTCACCCCCTCGTCGGACCGCGTCCCGGTGGACTGCCCGGTGGCAGGCCCCTGCGGTGGATGCAGCCTGCGGCATCTGGACTACGCCGCTGAGCTGCGCGCCAAACAGGAAAGTGTGCTGGACGCCTTCCGCCGCATCGGCGGGTTGGAGGTGCCGGTGCTGGACATTCTGCCCTCCCCGGAGGTAGACCGCTACCGCAACAAGGTGCAGTTCCCTGTGGGCGTGGACAAAAACGGCGTGCCCTGCATCGGCTTCTACGCCGGGCGCACCCACCGCATCGTCCCCTGCCCGGACTGCAAGCTGCAGCCCGGCGTGCTGAACGAGATCGGCAACGCGCTGTGCGCCTTTTTTGCGCAGCAGGGCATCCGTCCTTACGACGAGCAGAGCGGCAAGGGTCTGGTGCGGCACATCTTCCTGCGGCGCGGTGCGCACAGCGGGCAGATCATGGTGTGTCTGGTATGCACCCGAGCAAAGCTGCCCCACGCAGAGCAGCTTTGCACCGCGCTGCGGGAGCAGTTCCCGGCCATCAGCACCATTTTGCTCAACATCAACGCCAAAAACACCAATGTCATTCTGGGTAGTGAGAATCACATCCTGTACGGCCCGGGCTACATTGAGGACACCCTTTGCGGCGTACCGGTGCGTCTGGGGCCGCTGTCCTTCTATCAGGTCAACACGCTTGCCGCCGAGCGGCTGTACGGGGTTGCCGCGCAGTACGCGCAGCTGACCCCGGATGACACGCTGCTGGATCTCTACTGCGGTATGGGCACCATCGGCCTTTCCATGGCCGATCAATGCCGAGGGTTGATTGGTGTGGAGATCGTGCCGGAGGCCATCGAGAGCGCCAAGGCCAACGCTGCCCGCATGGGCGAGGCCGTGGCCGCTAAGAGCCGCTTCTTCTGCGCCGACGCCGGGCAGGCTGCCACCCAGCTCGCCGCCGAGGGTCTGCACCCGGATATCGTGATGCTAGACCCGCCCCGCAAGGGCTGCGACGAAGCCACCCTCTCTGCCGTAGTGCGCATGGCACCCCGCCGGGTGGTGTATGTCAGCTGCAACCCCGCCACCGCTGCCCGAGACGCCGCATGGCTGGAGATGAATGGATATCATGCAGAGAAGGTGCAGCCGGTAGATCTGTTCCCAAGGACGAAGCACGTCGAAGCGATAGTTTCGCTACAAAGAGAAATCTAGTAGAAAT
>ERZ1034713.1327-NODE-1327-length-11241-cov-6.128107_pt1 | contig 11241 bp, 9 predicted proteins | sample MGYA00520692_ERZ1034713 | MGnify/ENA primary metagenome ERZ1034713 (study PRJEB33766, sample SAMN09781717) | gut metagenome | biome: gut microbiome | host: Homo sapiens | place: Madagascar | study: EMG produced TPA metagenomics assembly of the PRJNA485056 data... | reverse complement strand
CTGCCGGGCCGGACACTGTTCTTTCTGGGTGGACTGGCAGGGCAATCTGGTCAACTGCGGCATGTACGCTTCGGCAAAAACATCTTTAAAAGAGCGTTCTTTTGCAGAAGCCTGGAAAGAACTGGTTGCACAGACAGAAAAAGTATGCTGTTCTCCGGCGTGTATACATTGTGCAAACAGAAAAATCTGTCATCCCTGCATTGCGATGATCGCTGCCGAATGTGGAGAAGAAAAAGGATGTCCGGAATATCTCTGCCGGATGCATGCGGCAGAGGCAGAAGTTTATCAGGCTGTGCTTGAAAAATGGAAATCAGGATGTGGGGATGCGGAAGTATTTTCCGTTCTTTTCTGATACTTGCCGTATGTCAGGTATTTGGCAAAAAAGTGTCAGAAACACAAGAAAAAAAGTGTCAGAAACACAAGAAAGACTTGACTTCTTTTCGATGTCATGATAAACTGATTTGGCGAATGGAAGTAGGTCTTTTTTTTATGCCTAAAATTCATCAGCCCATAAAGGCTGTGAGCAAAAAACAAAGAGAGCGAGGTGGAAGTTTTGCGCACAAGAATTACATTGGCATGTACAGAATGCAAACAGCGTAATTACAACATGACAAAGGATAAGAAAACTCATCCTGAGAGAATGGAAACCAAGAAGTATTGCAGATTCTGCAAGAAACACACGAATCACAAGGAAACCAAATAAGCCGGGTGCGAAAGGATAAGTGATTATATGAGCGAAAAGGAAAAGAAAGAAAAAGCTCCTAAAAAAAGCTGGTTCGACGGCCTGAAAGCTGAGTTCCGCAAAATTATCTGGCCGGATCAGAAATCCATCGGCAAGCAGACGGCAGCAGTCCTTAGCGTTTCGGTAGTACTGGGCGTTCTGATCACCATCATTGATATGATCGTACAGTACGGTGTTGATTTCTTAGTAAAATAAGGACAGGGTGATAATATGTCAGATGCAAACTGGTATGTAGTTCATACTTATTCAGGGTATGAGAACAAGGTAAAGGCCAACATTGAAAAAACAATTGAAAACCGTCACCTGGAGGATCAGATCCTTGAGGTTCGAGTTCCGATGCAGGAAGTTGTGGAAGTGAAGAACGGTGCCAAGAAGCAGGTTCTGAAAAAGCTGTTTCCGGGCTATGTTCTGCTGAACATGATCATGAATGATGATACCTGGTATGTCGTAAGAAATACCAGAGGTGTTACCGGCTTTGTTGGACCTGGATCCAAGCCAGTTCCGCTTACAGAGGAGGAAATGGCACCGCTCGGAATCAAACCTGCAGAACTTGAGATTGATTTCGAAGAAGGCGATACGGTTACCATCACCGCAGGTGTATGGAAAGATACCGTAGGCGTTATTCAGTCCATTAATCCAAGTAAACAGATCGTGACAATCAATGTCGAACTGTTCGGACGTGAGACTCCGGTAGAGATCGGTTTCACAGAAATCAAAAAAATGTAATATTTTTGGTATGCGTCACCGGCTGTGGCCGATGCCGCAATGTTGTAAGTAACAGAGAACCGCTTCGGAACAATCGGAAACCGAAGCAAGTGGGAGGGAAACCCCCGACAATACCACATAGGAGGTGCCTAAGATGGCAAAAAAAGTAACAGGTTATATTAAATTACAGATTCCTGCTGGAAAGGCAACACCGGCTCCACCAGTTGGTCCGGCACTTGGTCAGCATGGTGTTAACATCGTTCAGTTTACAAAGGAGTTCAACGCAAGAACAGCAGATAAAGGTGATCTGATCATCCCTGTTGTTATCACAGTATACGCAGACAGAAGCTTCAGCTTCGTAACAAAGACTCCGCCGGCAGCAGTACTGCTGAAAAAAGCATGCAACATCAAATCTGGTTCCGGTGTTCCGAACAAGACCAAAGTTGCTACAATCTCTAAAGATAAAGTAAGAGAGATCGCTGAAATGAAAATGCCGGATCTGAACGCAGCATCTGTAGAAGCAGCTATGAGCATGATCGCTGGTACAGCTCGTTCTATGGGTATCACTGTAGAAGACTAATTCATTTCATACAGGCTTCACAATAAGCTTGCAGTTCCGTAAACGAAAACGAAAAAACGTGGGAGGGATATTCCCGCAAACACCACCAGGAGGTTATTTAATATGAAACGAGGAAAGAAATACGTAGAGGCTGCGAAAGCAGTTGATCGTGCAACTCTCTATGATATTCCAGAAGCAATTTCTTTAGTAAAGAAAGTTGCTGTTGCAAAATTTGACGAAACAATCGAAGCTCATATCAAAACAGGATGTGACGGACGTCACGCAGATCAGCAGATCCGTGGTGCAGTAGTTCTGCCTCATGGAACTGGTAAAACAGTTCGTGTTCTGGTATTCGCTAAAAACGCAAAAGCAGACGAAGCTCAGGCAGCTGGTGCTGATTTCGTAGGCGGAGAAGAACTGATCCCGAAGATCCAGAATGAAGGATGGCTGGATTTCGACGTAGTAGTAGCAACTCCGGACATGATGGGTGTTGTAGGTCGTCTGGGTCGTGTACTTGGTCCTAAAGGACTGATGCCAAACCCGAAGGCTGGTACCGTTACTATGGACGTAACAAAAGCTATCGCTGATATCAAAGCTGGTAAGATTGAGTACAGATTGGACAAGAATAACATTATCCATGTGCCACTTGGAAAAGCTTCCTTTGAAGAGGATGCACTGCGCGAAAACTTCCAGACGCTTATTGATGCAATTAATAAAGCAAAACCAAGCACACTGAAAGGTCAGTACCTGAGAAGTGTTACAATCGCTCCTACTATGGGACCGGGCGTAAAACTGAATCCGGTAAAACTGGTTTAATTCAAGTTTGTAAGGCGAGCAGAGGCCGCTGTATCGAGAAATCGGTATGGCGGTCTTTTTTTGGCTGAAATTATATGATGTGGATGTCAAAAGTCCCCAACTATGATGCCTACGGATTGTTCCGTGCGTTGCACTCCCACAATCCTCCCCAGTATTCGCATATCGTGGGATTATCATCCCACTTTTATGCTCATATCGGGGCGGGTCCCAAGGTCTTTCATCCACCTATGAGCAAGCTCATGTGGATTTAGACCTTTTGACCCTGGCATCATTATATAAAATAACTAAAATACACCTGTTTTTTTCTGATTCTTTATGGTAATATGATATTATATGTAAACAGATGCGAAAGAATGAGAGGGATTTTTCGTCTGATTTTACAAAAAAGCAGATTTGATTCAGTAAATCTGCATACAGCCTCTGTCAGACTGCGGAAGCGTATGGGAAAACAGACCATGCGATGTATGGCGTGCAGCTTGCAGCAGGAAGACGGGGAGATTCTTGAAATTAAAAATAGGAGGTTTCTATGAAAAAGAAAAAAACATGGAGCAGTATGGCGAAACGAACAGCATGCATTCTGACGGCGTTATGTGTTGCTGCGGCAGCAGTGCCGGGCACGGGTGGTTATAATTATAGCGAAGTGTTTGCGGCGGAAGAAGCGGATGACCTGAGAGAAGGTCTGTCTGTTTATCTGAATTTTGAGGATGCCCTGACCACGAACAGTGCATCACAGTCTGCCCAGAAAGTGGAAGTGCAGGGCAGCGGAGTTACCAGAAAAGAGAACGAAGGTATTTCAGGAAGTGCGGCATATTTTGATGGAAGATCTGCATCGTCTCTGAAACTGCCAAATGCAGTCAATGCAGCTTGGGATGATGTCACGCTGATGGCATGGATCAAGTGCGATGACGATATGTTTGGCGGCAGCACGGACAAAAAATATCTGTTCCAGCAGACAGGGGCGGGACGGAGCATTCTCTATCTGGATTCCAATATGAAACTTGGGACTTATGTGACAGCCAGCGATGTGCTGAGCAAGAGCCCGGTAGCCGGAGGCAAATGGGTGCATGTGGCATTTACAAGCAGCCATACGGCGAAAAAAGCACAGTTTTATATCAATGGAAAACTGGTAAACGAAAACACGTTGGACGGTAGTTATGTAGATGCACTCACGGATCTCCTGATCGGAAATCATAAGAATGCTACTGAAAAAACGGGTTTCAAAGGATATATGGATGAAGTGCGTTATTATAAAAAAGTGATGACACCGGCACAGATCCAGAGTATTTACAAGGTTTATTCTGAAAATGCTGTCACGAACATAGACATTACGGTGGATACTTCCAAAGAAGTGCGTGAAATCTCAAAAGCAATGTTTGGCATCAATCATCGTTATCATAATAATGCTTACAGCTCATGGAACGCATCAGAAAAGAAAGTGGAAGCTAAATTTAATGAATATGTAAAAGAAGCACATTTTGGTTCTGTACGTTATCCAGGTGGAACGGTATCCAATCTGTTTGACTGGAAACGCAGCATCGGACCTGCAGAGCAGCGAAAGAAAACAGTACATGGACTTCCGGAAACATCTGATCCGATCACACCGAATTTCGGGCTGGATGAGGCAATGAGCTGGATTTACGATGATATCAAAGCAGAGGCGGTCTGGGTTTATGGCATGGGTCAGGGAAGTGCAGCAGATGCGGCAGATTTGATCGAATACTTAAATGCACCGGCAGACGGTGATGTGACGAACCCAAACGGTGGCGTAGACTGGGCAGAAGTGCGTGCAGCCAATGGGCATCCGGAACCTTATGGTGTAACACGTTTTGAAATCGGAAATGAAATCGGTTATTACAGACAGACCTACTGGATGGATGGCAGAGGAAACACTGACTGGATGGATGCTTATATTGACGGCGGCAGAATGACTTTCGGTCAGAATACCAGGACGGTTAAGGATGAAGACTGGAGAGATCAGGCCACAAACAGTGATGGAACAGCAAATCAGGTTCGCTATGTACGTTATACACCGGCAGTAGAAAATTCTGTGGCTGTCTATGTAGGCGGAACACAGTGGCAGATCGTGGATTCCCTGGAAGGCAAGGGGGCACAGAATGTCTGCACGGTAGACTGCAAAACAGGTAAAATTACATTTGGTGATGGAATAAATGGAAATATTCCACAGTCAGGAAAGGCAATCACCGCATCTTACCAGAGTGACCGTGATGGATTTGTGTCGTATTATCAGGCGATGAACAAGATTGCCGATGAACTGGGGATGGAGATCCAGGTATACTGCGGAAGCGGCAATCAGGTTTCTTTTGTGCAGAAAATGGCACAGAAAGGCTATAATAATTATTACGATGGTGTTGTTATCCATCCGTACAGTGATACAAGCGGTGGAGTCATTGCAGACAATGATCCGGAGTTCTATGAAAAAGTGCTCGGACGGTCATTGCAGTACAATATGCCCCGTGTAAAAGCACTGGTGGATGCGATGAATCAGTATGCACCGGGTATGGGAAAAGTGCCGGTTCTGTCTGAGTTTGGCGTATATAACCATAATACCCAGTTTGTCCGTGGAATCGGACATGCTGTTTACATTGCAAATGAAATGATTGATTACATTGGCTTTGGAACACCTTATATCAACAAACATTGTCTGGTTGATTATCCATATGGAGCAGATAACCTTGGATCGGGCTCTCAGTGTGTGATCCAGGCAATCAAACAAAACGATGGAACGACCGATTTTGTGTCGACCCCTTCTGCAAAAATGTTTTCCATTTTCAATAATATGACAGGAACAACGCAGATTGGCCAGAAAATCGAAGGAAATGTGACCTGTTATACCTATCAGGGGTACAATGTTCCGCTTGTGAAAGCAATTTCCTCAAAAGATGAACAGGGGAATATTTATCTTACGGTTGTGAATAATAGCAGAGATGAAAGAACAGATGTAAATCTGATCATAGACGGAAAAGACCTGACAGGAAAAGAGCTTCAGGTATGGTATCTGACATCGGATGATGTGCTGGATGAAAACACACAGGCAAATCCAAATAAAGTAGATGTACAGAAAACAAAGATTTCCGTAACAGAGAAAACAGCAAAATACAGCCTGGCTCCGCATTCTGTTACTGCATTCAAAATCCCGGCAGATGCACAGAAAGAAAGCGAAACAGAGAGTGAAACGCAGAAAGAGACAACAACGGAATCGGAAAAAGAATCGGAAAGTGAAACAGTAAACAAACCGTCGGATGATAAAAAACAGACGGAAACTCAAACGCCGGCAGCACCGGCAAAACCGACTGTGACCAGACCGAAAGCTGTCAGAAATGTAAAAGCAAAAGCAACGAAAAAAGGGATCCGGATCACCTGGAAAAAAGTATCCGGTGCAAATGGATATTCTATTTATCGCTCCACAAAGAAAAAGAGCGGATATAAAAAGATCCATGTTGTGAAAAAGGGAAAGACCCAGAGTTATCTTGACAAGAAGGCACGCAAAGGAAAAACTTACTATTACAAGATCCGGACTTATAAAAAAGCGGGCGGTAAGAAAATGCAGAGCAACTGGTCAAAAGTGGTCAGAAAAAAATACAAAAATTCTTAATCAGAAAAATGTAAAAACTCCTTGACATAACAGTGGCAGATGTGCTATAGTTTTACAGAAAACTGCCAGAGACAGCAGGTGCCGTTAGGCATAAGGTTAAAACGCCTGCCGAGGAGTGAAGAATTCTTAAAAGAATGATTACAGAACCTCTCTGTTAGTTTTACAGAGAGGTTTTTCATTGTTATGAATTCCTCCCAGAATATTCAGTGGTGGGCTTTTATGGCACACCGGGCAGAATCTATAAGGAGGTAAAAGTTAATGGCAAAAGTAGAACAGAAACAGCCGATCGTGGCAGAGATCAGTGAGGCGATCAAAGATGCGGCTTCCATCGTACTGGTTACTTACAGCGGAATCACCGTAGAGCAGGATACTGCAATGCGTAAAGAGCTGAGAGAAGCCGGTGTTTCTTACAAAGTGTACAAAAACACAATGATGAAGTTTGCATTCAAAGGCACACCTTGTGAAGAACTTTGCAAACATCTGGAAGGACCGAACGCAATCGCTATCAGCAAAGATGATGCAACTGCTCCTGCAAGAATCCTGGCTAAATATGCAAAAGATGTGAAAGCACTGAAACTCGTTGCAGGTGTTGTAGAAGACGCTTACTACGATGAGGCAGGTATCACAGCACTGTCAAGCATCCCTTCAAGAGAAGAACTGCTGGGCAAACTGCTTGGAAGCATCCAGTCTCCGATCGCAAACTTTGCACGCGTTATCAGCCAGATTGCAGAGAAACAGGAAGAAGCATAAGAATAAGAATCATCACAGAGGCCGCATAGAAAATGCCGCCTGAAAAAATAAAAATAATGGAGGAAAATAAAATGGCAAAATTGACAACAGCTGAATTTATCGAAGCTATCAAAGAGTTATCTGTATTAGAGTTAAATGATTTAGTAAAAGCATGTGAGGAAGAATTTGGTGTATCTGCAGCAGCAGGTGTTGTAGTTGCAGCAGCAGGTGCTGGTGAAGCAGCAGCTGAAGAAAAAGATGAGTTTGACGTAGAACTGACAGAAGTTGGTGCTAACAAAGTTAAAGTTATCAAAGTTGTTCGTGAAGTAACTGGTCTGGGACTGAAAGAAGCGAAAGCAGTAGTTGACGGAGCTCCTAAGGTTCTGAAAGAAGCTGCATCTAAAGCAGAAGCTGAAGACATCAAAACAAAACTGGAAGCAGAAGGAGCAAAAGTTACTCTTAAATAATTGTAACTGCTTTTTTGTAAAACAGAACTTGCACCGGTCAGGAGTAATCCTGGCCGGTTTTTGCGTCAATAAAAAAGGTACTTGACATTGACAAACAGGCGTGGTAATATGGAAAGTGCACTATTGTGAAAGTGTATGCTTTTTGGTATAACTATGCCCAAAAGTGCCAAAAGTGACTTGAATTTTTTAGATAGAAAGAACAGGGGTGAAATGTCAATGGAGAAAAACAGAATACGTCCAATTAAAAGCGGCAAAAGCTTCCGTATGAGTTATTCCAGACAGAAAGAGGTTCTTGAGATGCCTAACCTGATCGAAATACAGGTGGACTCTTATAAATGGTTCCTGGAATCTGGACTCAAAGAGGTTTTTGATGATATCTCGCCAATTACAGACTACAGCGGCAAGCTGAGCCTGGAATTTGTGGATTTCACGCTGTGCGAAGATGACGTAAAATATTCAATCGAAGAATGTAAAGAACGTGACGCAACATATGCTGCACCTTTGAAAGTAAAAGTAAGACTTCATAATAAAGAGAACGATGAAATCAATGAGCATGAGATCTTTATGGGAGATCTGCCATTGATGACAGCAACCGGTACCTTCGTGATCAACGGTGCAGAGCGAGTAATCGTCAGCCAGCTGGTACGTTCTCCTGGCATCTATTATGCAATCGCACATGATAAACTGGGTAAAAAACTGTATTCTTCTACTGTTATTCCGAACCGTGGTGCATGGCTGGAATACGAGACAGACTCCAATGACATTTTCTATGTTCGTGTAGACAGAACCAGAAAGGTGCCGATCACCGTTCTGATCCGTGCACTTGGCTACGGAACCAATGCGGAGATCATCGATCTGTTCGGTGAAGAACCGAAAATCCTTGCCAGCCTGACAAAAGATACTTCCGAGAGTTATCAGGAAGGTCTGCTTGAGCTGTACAAAAAGATCCGTCCGGGCGAACCGCTGGCAGTTGACAGTGCAGAGAGCCTGATCACAAGCATGTTCTTCGATCCGAGAAGATATGACCTTGCAAAAGTCGGACGTTATAAGTTCAACAAAAAACTGCTGCTTCGCAACCGCATCTGCGGACAGGTTCTGGCTGAGGATGTTGTAGACGAGTCTACCGGTGAGATCCTAGCTGAGGCTGGTACAGAAGTAGATAAAGCACTTGCAAACAAGATCCAGAATGCAGGCGTTCCGTTTGTATGGATCCAGACAGAGCAGCGTAACGTAAAGGTTCTCTCCAATATGATGGTAGACCTTGGCGAATGGGTTGACTTTGATCCGGAATCTGCAGGTGTTACAGAATTAGTATATTATCCGGTACTGCAAAAAATACTGGAAGAAAACGCCAGCGAAGAAGATATTAAGGATGCGATCCACAAAAATATCCATGAGCTGATTCCGAAGCATATCACAAAAGAAGATATTTTTGCTTCTATTAACTATAACATGCATCTGGAGTATGGCATCGGCCATGATGACGATATCGACCACCTGGGCAACCGTCGTATCCGTGCAGTCGGAGAACTGCTGCAGAACCAGTACCGTATCGGTCTTTCCAGACTGGAGAGAGTCGTTCGTGAAAGAATGACAACACAGGATCTGGAAGGCATTTCTCCACAGTCTCTGATCAACATCAAACCGGTGACAGCAGCCGTGAAAGAATTCTTCGGATCTTCCCAGCTGTCCCAGTTCATGGATCAGAACAACCCACTGGGTGAGTTGACACACAAGAGACGTTTATCCGCCCTGGGTCCTGGCGGTCTGTCACGAGACAGAGCCGGATTCGAGGTTCGAGATGTACACTATTCCCACTACGGAAGAATGTGTCCTATCGAGACGCCTGAAGGACCGAACATCGGTCTGATCAACTCACTGGCATCTTATGCAAAGATCAACGAATATGGTTTCATCGAAGCACCATATCGTAAAATCGATAAAACAGATCCTAAGAACCCGCGTGTCACAGATGAAGTAGTATATATGACTGCGGACGAAGAGGATAATTACCATGTAGCACAGGCGAATGAGGCTCTGGACGAAGAAGGACACTTCATCAGCAAGAACGTTTCCGGTCGTTACCGTGAAGAGACACAGGCATACGAAAGACACATGTTTGATTACATGGACGTGTCTCCTAAGATGGTATTTTCCGTTGCTACTGCACTGATTCCGTTCCTGCAGAACGACGACGCAAACCGAGCTCTGATGGGATCTAACATGCAGCGTCAGGCTGTACCGCTTCTGACAACCGAAGCTCCTGTAGTAGGAACCGGTATGGAAGAAAAGACAGCGGTTGACTCCGGTGTATGTGTGGTTGCAAAGAAAAATGGTACGATCGAGTCTTCTGAATCCAAACGTATCGTGGTTCGCAACGATGATGGTACAAGAGATGAGTATCGTCTGACTAAGTTTTCACGAAGCAACCAGAGTAACTGCTACAATCAGCGTCCGATCGTTTTCAAGGGCGACAGAGTTGCTGCCGGACAGGTTATCGCAGACGGTCCTTCCACATCCAACGGCGAAATCGCTCTTGGTAAGAACCCTCTGATCGGATTCATGACCTGGGAAGGTTACAACTACGAGGATGCCGTTCTGCTGAGTGAGAGACTGGTTATGAACGATGTATACACATCTGTCCATATCGAGGAATACGAAGCAGAAGCACGTGATACCAAACTGGGACCGGAAGAGATCACACGTGACGTTCCTGGTGTCGGTGATGAAGCACTGAAAGATCTGGATGAGCGTGGTATCATCCGTGTCGGTGCAGAAGTGCGTGCCGGTGATATTCTGGTCGGAAAAGTAACACCGAAGGGCGAAACAGAGCTGACAGCAGAAGAGCGTCTGCTGCGTGCAATCTTCGGAGAAAAAGCACGTGAAGTACGTGATACTTCCCTGAAAGTACCGCATGGTGAATATGGTATTGTCGTAGATGCAAAAGTCTTCACAAGAGAAAATGGTGACGAGCTGGCACCGGGTGTAAATCAGTCCGTAAGAATTTACATTGCACAGAAGAGAAAGATCTCTGTAGGTGACAAGATGGCCGGTCGTCATGGTAACAAGGGTGTGGTTTCCCGTGTCCTTCCTGTTGAAGATATGCCGTTCCTGCCAAATGGCCGTCCGCTGGATATCGTACTGAATCCGCTGGGTGTGCCGTCTCGTATGAACATCGGTCAGGTCCTGGAGATCCATCTGAGCCTGGCTGCAAAAGCACTTGGATTCAATATCTCAACACCAGTATTTGACGGTGCAAACGAGGTAGACATTATGGACACACTGGATCTGGCAAACGATTATGTCAATCTGGAGTGGGAAGAATTCGAAAAGAAACATGGCGATGAGCTTCTGCCGGAAGTTCTGCAGTATCTGTATGACAACCGTGACCACAGAGCACTCTGGAAAGGCGTACCGCTGTCAAGAGACGGTAAAGTAAGACTGCGTGACGGACGTACCGGAGAATATTTCGACAGCCCGGTAACCATCGGACACATGCATTATCTGAAACTGCATCACCTGGTAGACGATAAGATCCATGCACGTTCCACAGGTCCGTACTCCCTGGTAACACAGCAGCCTCTGGGTGGTAAAGCTCAGTTCGGCGGAC
>ERZ1034713.1324-NODE-1324-length-11253-cov-3.797642_pt1 | contig 11253 bp, 10 predicted proteins | sample MGYA00520692_ERZ1034713 | MGnify/ENA primary metagenome ERZ1034713 (study PRJEB33766, sample SAMN09781717) | gut metagenome | biome: gut microbiome | host: Homo sapiens | place: Madagascar | study: EMG produced TPA metagenomics assembly of the PRJNA485056 data... | reverse complement strand
CAATAATATCATAGCCAATTTTTATTAAAATTCCTGCCAAAACAGCCAACGGGATTTCAGCAACAAAACCTGAAAATTGATAAATCAGCAATATCAATATCAAAGAAGTTATAACTGCCGCAAATCTTGTTGTAGCACCTGTTTTTAATGCAGCGACTGTCCTCATTGTTGCTGCAGATCCAGCAAGATTACCTGTTAATGCACAGCAAATATTTCCTACTCCCTGCGCCGATAAAAGCCTTTTAGGAGGCACTTGTACTTTTGTAACAGAACTGCAAACCAAACCTGTTAGTAAACTTTCTGATGAAAAAATAATTGCCAAAATTATTGAATAATGAAAATATGCTACAAAATCATGTAAAGTTGTATGCGGGAGATGTACACTTGGCAAAGATACTGATACATTAGAGATTTTCGCAACATTCAATCCAAACCTTATAGAAATAAATGTACAAATAATCAGTGCTAATATTTGCGAAGGAACATATTTATTCCATTTTTTCGGGATACCAAAAACAATTAACAAAGCTAAAGCCCCTATCGCAAAAGCTTGTGGATTGAGAGAAGCAAAGGATTTAAAAATGGTTTCTAAACTTTCAATCGTATTTGAGCATGGCGAAAGCCCTAAAAGTGGATTTAACTGCATTATTATAATAATTACGCCAACACCATTCATAAACCCAGAAATAACAGGATATGGTACATATTTCACCACCTCCGGCAACTTTGTTAGAGACAACAAAATCTGCAAAACTCCAGCCATAAACATTATAAAAATTACTGCATCTACATTTTGATTTAAGGCATGCATTACAGAAGCAGTAACTATAGCAACAGGTCCTGTAACCCCAGATATCATAGGAATTTTAGTCCCTAAAACACCTGCTATAAAACAAAGGATTATTGCGCCCCAAATACCTGCACTTGCGCCAAAACCGGTTGCAACCCCAAAGGCCAAAGCTTGCGGTAAAGTAATTATTGACGCATTTAACCCACCTAATACATCGCCTGCAAAAACTTGTAATTTTCCTTTTAAAATCATAGGGCAATTATAAATAAACTTTATGTTATAATCAAGTAAAAAAAGGGGAAATTATGAAAAACTTAAACAAACACATTGAACACACATTATTAAAACAAGATGCGAAATTAGAAGATTTTATAAAACTATTTAACGAAGCAAAAGAACACCAATTTTTAGGAGTTTGCATTAATCCTGCTTATGTAAAACTAGCTAAAGAACACCTAAAAGACAGTGATGTAAAAGTCGTTACGGTAATCGGATTCCCTCTAGGGGCTAACAGAAGCGATGTTAAAGCATTTGAAACTTCAAAAGCAGTTGAGGACGGTGCAGACGAAATTGATATGGTAATTAATGTTACAGCAATGAAAAATAAAGATTACAACTTTGTGGTAAATGACATAAAAGCAGTAAAAGCAGCTTGCCAAGACAAACCTTTAAAAGTTATTTTAGAAACAGATTTGTTAGAAAAAGACGAAATAAAAAAAGCTTGCGAACTTTGCATTGAAGCAAAAGCCGATTTCGTAAAAACATCAACCGGCTTTGTAAAAGGCGGAGTTGGAGCAAAAGCAGAAGATGTTAAATTAATGTACGAAACAGTTTCACCATACGGTTTGAAAGTAAAAGCATCAGGCGGAATTAGAGATAAAGAAGCAGCACTTAAGATGCTTGAAGCAGGCGCCGAAAGGTTAGGCACTAGTTCCGGCGTAAAAATCGTTGCATAAATATAGAAAACACATACAAATTATAAATCTATGCCTATTGGCATCTTTACATCAAATATTTTTGCCCATGCTATAATATTCATTAAGGAATAGAATATGGGTGATGAAGATAAACAGTTTGATGCCACACCGAGAAAACTCGAGCAGGCCAGAAAAGAAGGACAGGTTGTTAAATCAAAAGATTTTTCAACCGCTATATCTTTGCTTATTCTATTTTCTGTAATCTTTGGACTTGCTCCATTTATTTGGGATCAAATTGTCCAACTTTACACGCTGTTATATGAACAAATTCCTAATGCACACATTGACCAAGTCGGCATGACATATATCTTTACGATTACAATCAAATGTGCAGCACTTATTATAGGTCCAGTGCTTTTTGTCGCTTGGTTTATTGCAATTATGGCAGACTTTATTCAGGTTGGACCACTTGTTGCAACTGCACCTCTTATGCCTAAATTGGACAAACTAAACCCGACAAAATATTTCAAAAACATTATGTCAATAAAAACCCTATTTGAACTATTTAAAAACATTTTGAAAGTTGTTTTGCTTGGTTACATTGGCTGGAGTGTTTATATGCAACATATTGAAAATATTCTTATGCTTGCAGCGATCGACAATAATTTTGCCGTAATGATTGAGTTCGGCAAATTAATCACAGACTTTATTTTTAAAGCTTGTATTGCTTTTTTAGTTATATCAGCTGCCGATTACGGGGTTACAAAATGGAAGTTTTTAAAAGATCAAAAAATGTCTTTTAAAGAAATTAAAGATGAATATAAAAATACAGAAGGTGACCCAAACGTAAAAGCAGCATTACGTCAACGCCGTATGCAAATGTTACAAAAAGGTATGATGGACGCAGTTCCGGATGCAGATTTTGTCGTAACAAATCCGACACACATTGCTTGTGCACTAAAATACAAAGCAGAAGAAATGGCTTCTCCAATGCTTATCGCCAAAGGAACAGAACTTATTGCCAAGAAAATTATCAAAATTGCACGAGAACACCAAATTCCTGTTATTGAAAATGCACCTGTTGCCCGTGCCCTTTACAAAATGGTTGACCTTAACCAACAAATACCGCCAGAATTATACAAAGCGATTGCAGAAATTCTGCTTTTTGTATACAAGTTGAAAAATACATCAAATAAAGGTACAATGAAATAAATTCTATGCTAGAATAAGTCTATAATCATGGTTATGCAAAATAAAAATAAATTACAAGAATATATAGATATAGTTCAAAAAGTTGCCAAAGTCGAGCACAGACGGATACCTCAGCACATGGTGGATTATGAGGAATTAGTTTCTATCGGGATTTTGGCAGTTCAAGTTTTAATTAAAAACAAAACCCCAGAACAGCTTGACAGATATAATGCGGCGTACATTGCAACTGCCGTAAGATGGGCTATTAGAAATGAACTTAGAATTAGATATAAATGGTACTCTTTAAAACACAAATCCGATGAAGAAGTTGATCCGGAAGAAGCTGTAGAAGGCATGGATATGCAAAAGGCAAAAGTTCGAGAAGCTGTTTACGAAACTATTTTGTCAATTGACGGTTTAGCTGCTGCTGCGAGTGATAATGACTCTCCTTTTGACTTTTTAAAAGACCCGCATGCTCAGCCCGATGAGAATGCAGAAATTACTGAAATGGGTCGAATGATTAGAGCTGCAATCGCAAAACTTCCGCCCAAAGAGAGAATTGTTGTAGAATACAGATTTTACAGAAACATGCAAGTTAAAGATATTGCCAAACAGGTTGGATTATCTCCTTCCCGTGTAACACGTATTGTTCAGTCCTCTTTGAACACCGTTAAAGAGTATTTAAATCAGCACGAACAATATGGCTACTAGAAGTTCCTTTTTCTATTTATAACCTAGTCAACGACTGTAATTCTACCATCATCTTTTAATTCGATAGGTGCGTTTAGTTTTTTGACGTAATCGCAAGTCAATTTATCTTTATCGTAGTCAAATTTTTCGTCAATCTCACCTTTTTCGACTTTATTTTCTAACAAATTGTCTCCGCCTGATGCCAAAAAGTCATCTGTTGCAACAGTATAAACCTTGTCAGTCCTTGGATTATTGATATCAATAGGAACATCCTTTCCATCTTTATCAATAAACGTTACAGCTTTTAATTCTCCTGACTTGCTAACGGTATATTTCAACCCTGATGGCATAATTATACCAGGTTTATGCCCTGGATCATTGAAGGATTTCGCACTAGTTTTCAAAGCATCAACAAGTTCTTTTTCTGTCAATTTCAATTTAACCATATTATTTTTCAGTGGAACAACTTCAAACACTTGTTGAGAATCTAGAGGACCTGCTTCAAAAAAGCCTCTGATATTTCCAGCATTAATAATTGCTAAATCTGTGCCATATTCATTTCTTACAGCATCCATAATTAAAAATGCATTAGGGTTAGGATCTAGCAATCTATCTTTTGTCGGACCGGTTGCAGTTTTTACCTCACCTAAATGCTCTGGCTTACCCAAAATTTGTTCAAAAACACCTTTCAAAACTCTATTACGCTTGAATACATTTGACGGAGTAACATTATTTTGAACTTTTACAATAATTCCTTTATCATCATCCCAAGTGATTTTCAAATCGCCGAAATATTCTCCGTCTTTTCCGGCTTGCGTAATAACTACAGGCTCATTTGATTTTGAAGTTAATAAGTTTTTGCCTTTTTCAATTCCTTTTAACAAATCATGAGTATGACCACCAACAATTACATCAATACCTGAAGTTTCCTGTGCTAAACGTTGATCTTTTGTCAATCCACAATGAGAAAGAACAATTACTTTGTTAATTCCCTGTTTTTTATAGTCATCAACAGCGTTTTGAACATCATGCAAAGTCTTTTCAAAATCGTCAACTCCAATTTGTTTTCTTGAATCATTATCTCGAATTCTTTCATGCAAATCCGGAGGAGCTAATCCAATAATCGCATATTTATGACCATTTTTTTCTAATACAAATGATTTTTCAATAATGCCGTCAAGCGGGTTACCTTTCGGGATTTGCAAATTCATACCTAGACTTTTAAATTTTGCACCTTTCTTGCTTTCTGCTATTTCCGGCGGATTTGCATCATATTCATGGTTCCCGTCGGAAGTAGCCTCTACACCAAGTGCATTCATATAAGTATTTGCAGCTTTTACAATATGAGCATCTGCACCGGCAGAGATATCACCTGCTGCTAAAACCAATTTGTCTGCTGTAGAATCTTTTGTGTTAAAGTCATAAAGCTCTTTGGCAGAATAAATTCTTGACATATTACCAAGTCTGCCATGGTTATCATTTATGTAAAAGATATCTGTTGTCGAATATTTTGGAGTCTTTTCTGCTTTTTTATCTGATTTTTCAAATGTATCCTGTTTTGGTTGAGAATTCATTTGAATTGGAGCTGTCTGGTTAGCTTGAGCTGGAGTAACATTTGCTCTAAATGCTATCTTAGAAAAATTTGTTAATGATATATTCATATTTTTTCACCTTTTACTAAATTAAACATCATCAAGATTTTTTTTGCTGGAATTTCGTCTAATATTAACGAACATTAAGCAACTTGTCCAATTTGATTTCTTTCTAGGACAATTGTTCCAGCCGGAGTCGAATTTTGGGGTTGCATAACAACCTGTTGTGGAACCGAATGCTGCACGGGTTGAGCAACTATTTTCGGAGCATTCACATTTTGTGTTTGCTTTTTCATTTCTTTATATGTCTTAAGTCCTTCAACCCAGTTTTCTACTAAATTTACATCATCAGCAACAACAGATTGAGGGAGAGCTGCATGGTGAATTTTCGGAAGTAAGAAGTCTTCTGAATATTCAACCGCTTTAGATACATTATCATCAGTATCGTTGCAAATAAATGTCATTTTTCCGTTTTTATCAGTCCTTGTTCCTGTTATTGTAATTTCATGCCCATTAATAATTGTATTATTCGCATCAACTTGTGTATAGCCAATAATTACGTTATCACCAAGTTTTAGAGCATCTGTAATCTGCTTTTTCATCGTATTAAAGTCTGTCTCATATCCAACTAGTCTACCGTTTTCATCAACTGTTTGATAAGTAACAGACATTTTATTTTTATCTTCTACAACCGATTCTGTAAATGTTTTTTCAAATTCAATTAAACCTTTATCATTTTGATTAAATTTACCTTCTCTTTTATCAGTCAAAGAATCATAAGACTGTTGAGAACCAATTTGCATAAATGTTGACTGCATCAAAACATCCAATGAAGAACGTTCATATTTATCTCTATCTACTGTTTGAATATGAGCTCTTATAATAGCATTTTTATCTGGAGCAAATGTCAACTCTGCTTTATTAAAATCTTTTGCACTGTACGGAATCTCAAAAGCATTCAACAACCAAATTGCATCAAGTGTATTGTCTGCTAAATTGTTCATCTTAATCGTTTTTTGAACAGACATATTTGGAGAGCTCAAACCTTCCGCAAACCTTGCAAATTCAGCCGGATGTTTATCTGCTAAATTATATTCAATGCTTGAAGCTACACAAGTTCCTGAATGTTCAACATTGACATCCCCGGCTTTATTACCAGCCACAGCCTGAGCTTGAGATTGATATTGAGCTGGAATATTTCCAAACTGTTGAGTAATGGTATGCGGATCATAAATTGTATGAATAGTATCCTTCAAAATTGTAACACTATCCAACCCCTGAGCTCTATCTGCAGTGGCTATTTTATATAAGTTATCAAGAGTTGTCGAATTATCATTAGAATCAGAATTCAATAAAGCACCTGTCTTTAACAAAGTATTTAAACGTTTTTTTGAATCTCTGTCTAATACTTTTAACAAAGTGTTATATTTTTCTTTTTCATCACTTGAAGAAAGCTCAGTTCTTAACCTAGAGGCCGTCAAAGCTTTATTGTATGGCACTTGAGTCATTTGAGGATTGCCAGCAGTAAAAGCAGGTACTGATGCTTGTGCAATTGGTTTTGACACATGCGATACGCCCACAGATTTTACTGTGTTATAATTATTGTATTGAGGGGTATCAATATTTAATGAGTACACAATTCCACTCCACTACTACAATTATATAAAACCATTGACAAAAGAACAGCTAATAATTTCAGTCGATAGACTTACTCGTTTCAAAGAAACTGAAACAAAATATTTGCGAGTTTTTAAAGACATAATAATTAACAATCTCATTGAACCAAAAATAAAAAAACATGAACTTGATGAAATGGATTATTCTGAATTAACCAAGCTTGCACAGGAAATCATAAATTCATCAGTTCCACAAGAAGTAAATGACCTATATATCAATCAAAAACTTTATGAATATGAGAACTCTATTTTTAACATAAATGACGCATCTCAGACACTTTTAAAAAACCAAATAAACTATACAGCTATAGTAAAACTTTTACCAACCGAGCTCCCAAATAATTTAAAATGGTTTAAGACTATTTCTCCCAACACTACTCAAAATAGCGATTTCGGATACCCCGTAAAAAAAGTGCTTTTATGTGAGGGAATTACGGAAGAAATTCTTTTACCGGTATTTTCAAAACTTTGCAATTTTAATTTTGATGAGCATGGCATACATATAATTTCTGCAGGCGGGAAAAACCAAGTTGTTAAATATTTTTACAACTTCGCAGAATGTTTAAAAATCCCAATTTTTGTGTTACTTGATAATGATGCGAAAAAAAACCTAGAAGAAATCCAGCCAAAACTTCGAAATATTGACAAAATCCACCTTTTAAAAAGTGGAGAATTTGAGGATATGTTACCTATTTCTTTAATCGCGCGCACCTTGAATTTTGCGACTCAAAACATCTCGATTGCTCCTATTGAAGGCTTACAAGAAAGCACATCTAAGGTTGAGTTTTTAGAAGATTTTTTCAAACACAGAGGTTTGCACGAATTTAAAAAAGCAGAATTTGCAAATCTTGTAAAACAAAACATTAAAGATTTCAATGATGTTTCTGTTGAAATCCAAGAAATTATAAGCGAAATAAAAGGGACATATAGTCCCTTGAAAAATGGAGTTTAAAATATGTTTTAAGTCTAATTTCCAACAAGTCTTAAAGCTTCTTGCAGAAGTTCTTTTTGAGATGAAATCAATTTGTTTGAAACATCCATTTGAACTTTTGCCATTTGGTAATATGAAATATTTGCTTTAAAATCTGCGTTTGACATTTCTAACAAGCCTGAACGAATTTCTCCAACACCTATTAACGGTTTTCCAGATTCTTCTGTTTCTAAAAATTGTCCTTCTTTAAACTCATACAAGGCTGCAGAATTGTTAAAGTTTCTTGTGGTAATTCTATATAAAGGCACAGAACGCTTTCCGTTATCGGCTTTCCCATAAATCGTTCCGTCATTTTTGATTTCATAATCATCATATTTACCCAAATATTTACCGTTATTCGGATCAATCCACATTTTTATATTAGTTGTAGGGATGTCAAGTGCTCCGCCTTTCATAGCTGTTTCTTGGTACAAATCAGATGTTATAGACTTTGTTCCTTGCATGATTTCACCCTTATCGTTCAAGATATAACCTTGAACAGTGTTGCCACTTCTATCTCTATAAACACCTTCTTTATCAAATGTGAATTCACCCAATCTTGTATAAATACTTTTTCCTTCTGAATTTTTTACTAAGAAAAAGCCTTTACCTTCAAGAAATACGTTTTCTTTAGAAGTACCTGGAGTAGATTTTCCTTGATCCATTTTTTTATTGTAATCATCAGAAATTGCACCACCTAGGAAGGTTTTAAAATTTACCTGCTGTTCTCTAAACCCCGGAGTATAAACGTTTGTCATGTTATGAGCAATAACGTCCATCCAGTTTGTTGTTGATTTTTGTGTATTTAAAGCCGTTACAAATGAATCATTCATTAATGTCTCTCCTTATTTTGACGTCTTTGCTGTTGTTGCTGACGAGAATTGCTGTAACTTAATTGGGTATATGACAAATTCTGTTCATCAAATCTTTGTCTTAAAGATGAAATATTATTTCTCAAATACTGTTCAACCGCTTTATCCCCTGGAATAAAGTTTGCAGCCAAACTACCATCTTTATTTACTTTTATAATGACAGAAACATCTTTGTCAAAATCAATTCTGAAAGGTTGATTTGTTCTCATAGATTCTGCTAATTTATCCATCAATACAGATGAAATCTGTACATTTTGTTGAATATTTTGAGCGCCTTCTGCCATTTGCTCATTTATCTGGTTTGCAATACTTTTCATTGACATATCTGTATTCTGAACAAGATTTGCAAAGAAGTTCGCATCTGAATCAGACATATTTATTGCATCATAATCAATTGTTGTAGCAGAATTTACAGTAGACATCAAATCTTTTGTATTCAGCAAATCTTGAATATTCTGCGACAAAAGAGATTGACCTTCATTATGATATTTAAAATCGGTAAAATTAACACCACCGGAATAAACATCCGAAGGCACAATATCATCAGGCTCTTTCAACTCTTCAGCAAGCTTATTAGCTTCCTTTGTGGAATCTTTTTGAGTTTTTTTGTCATTAGAAACTTGCTTATCATCTTTTTCAGAAACTTTTGAATCTTTAGTGTCTTCTGTTTTGGAAGCAGTTTTCATTTCATCTTCAAAAGATTTATCTGCTTTTGAACTACTGCTTGTTTTAGTAGATTTTGCAGAACTAATCTCAGATGCACCTGTTGCTGCTGTTGTTGAAGATGTACTTACATTCATTTTTCTAACTACCTCCATCTATTTGTTCTAACTGTTTCAAAATCATGGCTTCTTCTTCTGCCTTTTCTTGACTTTGTCGAAAATATCTTGTTACACCTAATTCAGAGTATTGTTTCAGTTCTGCCGCTTTTTCTTCTGCAATATAAGCTTCTCTGTTTTTTTCTTTGTGTTTTTCAAGGACTTTTACACCTTGTTCAAGTTTTACTAGTTTTCGTTTTTCTTCTTCCAATTTTTGTTGAAGTTCAACTCGAATAGCTTCTAACTGTTCAGCCTTATCCCAAAGATGAAGAAGATAATTGTCATATGTTTCATACATCATGGGATCTGCCATACGCATATTCTGTTTTGTTGCTTGAATTTCTTGTTCGTTACGCCGAATATTTTCTTCGGCTTCGTAAACTGCTTGTTGCGCCTTTTGTACCACCGTAAGCTGTTCTTCTTTTTTACGAATTCTGAAATCCAGAACCTTCTGCAATCTGTATCTGAAAGGCATTCTATACCACTCTTTTTAGATTATTATGACTTATTTTTGGAGTGTTATAATCATCTATATGAATGATTTAATGATTTCACGCAAAAAGTCAATCTAATATTGTTACACCAGTTCCAGCTCCACGATTTCGGTTTGAGTAATAATATCCTTTGTTTGTCTGTAATGCGGTTCCTTCTCCATTTCCCATCATTGCTCTTTCTGCTTCAAAATAATCCATATAAGCAGGATCCATAGCAGGAGTAATTCCTGTTGGCATGCCTGCAAATTGATTTTTAAAATTTCCTAATAACGTATTTTTCCATCCTCCACCAAAGCCACCTGTAAATACCGGAGGACGATATGAATTTTGCGCAGAATAATTTTGTAATTTAGGGTTATATGCTTTGAAATTTTTCGAAGCAAGTTTTAATGTTTCAAAACGTTCCGCCAAATTCCCTTCTTGGACCGCACCAAAAAGTCGCTGTTCCAAACGCTCAATCCTATTTTTGGCACTATCGTATTCATAAGTTTGAAGCATAATTTGATTTTCCAATTTTTCTATTCCTGAAAACTGGTTAGCAACAAGTTTTTCAGAATTATTAACAGCACTTTTACGATTAACATTGCTTCTATAAATTACAGGCTTGCTATAATAATCTCCCATATAGGGTATACTATAATAGATTTGATTTTGTGGATAATAACCATTATATCTGCTTGGTCTTGGGTAATAATTGCGATTATGGTAATAAGGACGTGATTGATAATAATTTCCATTTGAATACCTTACATTTGGCGTATAATATCCGTTATCATAATACCGATTCCCTACAAAATTTTGCCAAGTCACGGCCTGTACACTATTCACAACTAAAGACAATAAAAAGCTCAATAATAAAAATTTTTTCATGTAAGTCTCACCTCAAAACTTACAATAAAACGACTTCAAAAATTTTCCATTCCTCTCTCGGCTACACAAATAGATAATTTATGTTAACTCATTGCTAAAATAACAAAAATATGCTAAAAATAGTTGTTATGAAGAAAACAGTAATCGCATATTTGCATACTCATTGGGACAGGGAATGGTATCGAGAATTTGAAGTCTTTAGACTCCGACTATTAAGAGTCTTTGATAATGTTCTTGATTTACTTAAAACTAACAAAATTCCATCTTTTTATTTTGATGGACAAGTTAGTGCATTACTTGACTATTTAGAAATTAGACCAGAAAAAGAAGTCCAAATAAGAAAATTTATCGCTGAGAAAAAGTTATTTATAGG
>ERZ1034713.1323-NODE-1323-length-11253-cov-37.174406_pt1 | contig 11253 bp, 10 predicted proteins | sample MGYA00520692_ERZ1034713 | MGnify/ENA primary metagenome ERZ1034713 (study PRJEB33766, sample SAMN09781717) | gut metagenome | biome: gut microbiome | host: Homo sapiens | place: Madagascar | study: EMG produced TPA metagenomics assembly of the PRJNA485056 data... | reverse complement strand
ATATGCCCATCTCCAGCTGCTTCCTCAAGCTGACGCTGGAGACCCGCGATGCCGCTCAGATCGAGCAGATCCGCACCGAGCTGACCAAGGCCGGCTTCCAGCTGGTCACCGAGCGGGTGTAAACGCCGTATTCTGATCAGAATGGCCGCCGCGTGCGCTTTGGCCATGTTCAGCGGAAACATTATTTTTATATTTGCAATCCAGAAAAGCCTGCGGACTTTTCTGGATTGCCTTTTCACGAGAAAGACCATGGCCGAAACAGCAGCGATTGAGATACCGCTTCATGTGCCAACCCCTTCGGTGAAAAATGCGTTTGTCGTGCCCCGCAGGGCACGACAAACGCAAAATAAAAAAGAATGATTCCGCTATTTATGGCCAGAGCGAAGCGGAGGCCATTCTAAATTGTGATTTTATAACAAAGGAGAACTGCTACTATGAAAGTCGTATCTACCACCAACGCACCTGCCGCCATCGGCCCTTACAGTCAGGCACTGGATCTGGGCAATATGGTGTTTGTGTCCGGGCAGATCCCGGTAGACCCCGCCACCGGCACCATGGCTGATACCGTGGAGCAGCAGGCCGCACAGAGCCTTGCTAACCTGAAGGCGATTCTGGCCGAGGCCGGTCTGACCATGAACAACGTGGTCAAGACGGTGATCTTTCTGGCTGACATCAACGATTTTGCCGCAGTGAACGCAGAGTACGCCAAGGCCTTTGCCGAGCCGTTCCCCGCCCGCAGCTGCGTGCAGGTGGCAGCCATCCCCAAGGGCGCAAAGCTGGAGATCGAGTGCATCGCCGTGCGGGACTGAGCGAATAAATAAGAGAACAAAAGCGGGACACCGGAGCATCCTAAGACGCTTCGGTGTCCCGCTTTTTTGGAGAATATTCGGAAAGCCGGTTTTTACTTCTGTACACCGGCCTCGCATTGCTCGATGAACTGCTTGGCCACCCGGGGGCTGCGGCCGCCGGCACGCAGGGCAAAGGCCTCGGCCTTGAGCAGCAGCTGCTCGGTGGGCATCTGGATGTTGTGCTGCTTGGCAAGCTGCTCCAGAATGGTCTCGAACCGGGCCTTTTCCGGCCGCTGGAAGGTGACCGTCAGGCCGAACCGGGCGGAAAGGCTCATCAGCTCCTGCCGGGTGTCGGCTTCGTGGATGTCGTCGCCGGTGCGGTCCGAGAGGGTCTCCTTGATGAGGTGGCGGCGGTTGGAGGTGGCGTACACCGCAATGTTCTGGGCACGGCCGCCTACGCTGCCCTCCAGAATAGCCTTCAGGGCGGCAAAGTTGTCGTCGTTGGCGGTAAAGCTCAGGTCGTCGATGAACAGAATGAACTTGAGCGGGTTTGCCGCCAGCTTGTCCATCAGGTCGGGAATCTGGTACAGCTGATTCTTTTTCACTTCTACCAGCCGCAGCCCCTCGGGTGCAAACTCGTTGGCAATGGCCTTTACCGCGCTGGATTTGCCGGTACCGGCATCGCCGTACAGCAGCACATTGTTGGCGGGCATCCCGGCCAGCAAAGCCTTTGTGTTGGCAATTACCTTTTCCCGCTCCTTTTCGTAGCCGGGCAGCTCGGAAAGGCGCTGCGGGTCGGGATACTTTACCGGCACAAGCTGGCCGTTTTCCACCGTGAATACATGGTGCTTGGCAAACATGCCGTAGCCCTTTTTGCCCACCTCGCTCATGCGCTGGGCGTAGGCGGCGGCAAGGTCGAGCTCACAGGTCTGCCACCGGGGCAGAAACGCCAGCTCCGGCCGCTGCGCCTGCTCCGAGTAGGCGGTCTGGAACAGATCGTCCAGCGTCAGCCCGCACAGCTGCTGCAAAAATTCTAGTTCACTGTCCAAGGCGCTTTGCAGCAGCGCGTCTAGCTGCCCGGCAGCGGCCTGTCGCACACAGATGGTCTCGGCCTCCAGCACAGCATTGCTCAGGTAGCTGCCCCAGTTGGTGGTGTACTCGAACAGCGCAGCCTCAAAGGCGGCCACGGCATCGCACACCGGGCCGTAGGAGGAACAGCCCGCCTCCATGCGGTCGGTCAGGTCTAAAAGCCTTGCCACAACGGGGTCGTTCAGCAGGGCGCGGAACACAACAAGCCCATGCAGATGGGCATTCCATTCTCTCAGTTTCATAGGTCGATCCCTTTTCCTCTCCATTAGCACATACCCTACAAAACGCAGGTACGCGGATATCAAAAGTATACAGCGGTTCAGGCTGGGATGCAAGGGGGGTGTTAAAAATGCTTCATCTTTCGGCTGATTCAGGTTACAAATTGTCGATTGACAAAAGCCCGGTTTATAGTATAATTTACATCAACAAATGCGCAGATGGGAAAAAGTACCACACGATCCCCACTGTTCAGAGAGCTGCCGTCTGGTGCAAGGCAGTCAGCGTTTCGTGCGGAAAATCCTCCCGGAGCAGCCTGCCCAACGGGTATAACGCCCCTGTAAGCAGCGCCGGTTGCAGCCGTTACCGTGCAGGGCTTTGTTGGAAGCCCGTGAGAGGGTGTGCACAGCACGCCAACGAGAGTGGTACCGCAGAGAGCTTGATGTTACAAGGTCTTTGTCTCTTGAAAGAAGCAGGGGACAAGGGCTTTTTCTTTTTCGGAAGCTCTCCCTGAGGGAATGGATAAGAAGTGGAACAGGAATAGGAGCAACACCATGCAGTTGAATGGTTCTCAGATCTTTGTAGAGGTCCTGTGCGAGCAGGGAGTGGACACTCTTTTTGGCTACCCCGGCGGCGCTGTGCTGAACCTTTACGACGAGCTGTATAAAAATGCCGACCGCATCACCCATGTGCTTACCGCCCACGAGCAGGGCGCAGCCCATGCAGCGGACGGCTACGCCCGCGCCACCGGCCGCACCGGCGTGGTGCTGGCTACCAGCGGCCCGGGTGCTACCAATCTGGTCACCGGCATTGCCACCGCCTATATGGACTCGGTGCCCATGGTGGCCTTTACCGGCAACGTGCCCACCAGCAGCATTGGCAAGGACGGCTTTCAGGAAGCTTACATTGAGGGCATCACGGTGCCCATTACAAAGCATAATTTCACGGTGCGCCGGGTAGAGGACTTGGCCGATACCATGCGGGCAGCCTTCCGCATTGCGCAGAGCGGCCGCAAGGGCCCAGTGCTGGTGGATATCCCCAAGGACGTGACCGCAGCAGTGTGCGAGTTCACCCCCAAGCAGCCGGAGCCTATCCGCACCGTGACTACCTACAATGAGGAGCAGGTGCACTGGGCGGCAGACCTCATCAACGCCGCACAGCGTCCGCTGGTGTACTTTGGCGGCGGCGTGCGCAGCGCAGCCAGCTGCCAGCCGTTGCGGGATCTGCTGCACAAGGCGGAGATCCCCGCCACCTACACCCTGATGGCCGCAGGCGTTGTGCCCTACGGCGACCCGATGAATCTGGGAATGCTGGGTATGCACGGCTGCTACACCTCCAACCGGGCGGTGGCAGAGTGCGATGTGCTCATCGCGGTGGGCACCCGCTTTTCCGACCGCGTGGCGCTGAACCCCAAGACCTTCGCCAAAAACGCCACCATCATCCAGATCGACATTGATGCCAGCGAGCTGGGCAAGAACGTGGATGTGGATCTTTCCATCGTGGGCGATGCAGCCTATGTGCTGAACGCCATGCTGCCCCAGATCAAACCCGCCAAGCACCCGGACTGGATGGCAATGATCCAGAGCTGGCAGGCACAGGATTACCATCCTGTGTCCGACCCCACCCGGCTGATGCCCCATCAGGTCATCGGCGAGGTGTGCAACCAGTGCGGCCCCGAGGCTGTGTACGTTACCGACGTGGGTCAGCACCAGATGTGGGCGGCGCAGTACCTGCGCCACACCAAGAGCCGCGGCTTTATCACCAGCGGCGGCCTTGGCACCATGGGCTTTGGCTACGGCGCCGCCATTGGTGCCCAGATGGCACTGGGGCGCCAGCAGCGTGTGGTGATGTTTACCGGTGACGGCTCCTTCCACATGAACCTGAACGAGGCCTGCACGGCTGTCAGCTACGAGCTGCCCATCATCACGGTCATCTTCAATAACTCCGTGCTGGGCATGGTACGCCAGTGGCAGACCAGTTTTTACGGCAAGCGTTACAGCCAGACCGACCCCCACCGCAAGACCGATTTTGTCAAGCTGGCAGACGGCTTTGGCCTGAAGGGCTACCGCTGCACCAACCTGCCGGAGTTTCAGGAAGCGTTTGCGGATGCCCTGCAGCAGAAAGGCCCCACCTGGATCGAGTGCATCATCGACAAGGACGAAAAGGTGCTGCCCATGATCCCCGGCGGCGGCGATATCAACGACATCATCATGGAATAAGGAGGACACAGCATCATGGAATCTGATCAGCGCAGGGTCATCAGCCTGCTGGTGGACAACCAGAGCGGCGTTCTGGCCCGGGTGTCCAACCTGTTCTGCCGCCGCGGCTTCAACATCGACAGCCTTACGGTGTCCGCCACCAACGACCCGGCAGTCAGCCGCATCACGGTGACCATTACCAGCGACGAGAAAGCCTTGCAGCAGCTGGTATTGCAGACCGAGCGTCTGGAAGTTACCCGGCAGGTGTTTGTGCTGGACAGCGAAAAATCGCTTGAGCGGGAGCTGCTGCTGCTCAAGGTGGAATCGGATGTGCACAACCGCACGGAGCTGCGGGAGATCGCCTGCATCTACAAGGCAAAGATCATTGATCTTTCCCCGGACAGCATGGTGTTTGAACTCATCGGCCGGCCGGACAAGCTGGACGCTTTCCTGAAAATGTTCGAGGGCTACAACATCCTTGAGCAGTGCCGCACCGGCGTTACCGCACTGGAGCGCGGCGGGATGCACCAGCATATCCAGAAGCCGCCGCAGGAGGTGCGCTCCGTCCAGCTGCCGCCGCCGGGCGCAAGGCGGACATAATTACATTGCTTTTCCGCTCAGGGTGAGCGAAAGATAGAACAGAGCATACAAGACCGGAAGATAAATCAACCAGTTAATGTAAAAGGAGACTAACGATTATGGCTATCAAGAAATACTACGATTCCGACTGCAACCTCGGCGTGCTGGACGGCAAGACCGTCGCTGTCATCGGCTTCGGCAGCCAGGGTCATGCACACTCTGAGAATCTGGCCGAGAGCGGCGTCAACGTTGTGGTGGGCCTGCGCAAGGGCTCTGCCCACTGGGCAAAGGCTTCTGAGTTCGCTGCCACCCACGAAAACTTCAAGGTGATGGAAGTGGAAGAGGCTGCCAAGGCCGGTGACGTTGTCATGATGCTGGTGCCCGATGAGCTGTGCGCCGATATCTACAACACCCAGGTGGCTCCTTACATGACCGAGGGCAAGGCACTGGCCTTTGCACACGGCTTCAACATCCACTTCAAGACCATCACCGCTCCCAAGAACGTGGACGTCATCATGATCGCCCCCAAGGGCCCCGGCCACATCGTGCGCCGCCTGTACACCGAGGGCGAGGGCTGCCCCTCTCTGATCTGCGTGGAGCAGGACTACACCGGTAAGGCCAAGGACATCGCTCTGGCTTACGCTTCCGGCATCGGCGCCGGCCGTGCAGGCATCCTGCAGACCACCTTCAAGGAGGAGACTGAGACCGACCTGTTCGGCGAGCAGGCCGTTCTGTGCGGCGGTGTCTCCGAGCTGATCCACGCCGGTTTCGACACGCTGGTCGAGGCTGGCTACGAGCCTGAGATGGCTTACTTCGAGACCTGCCACGAGATGAAGCTGATCGTTGACCTGATCAACGAGGGCGGCTTCTCCAAGATGCGCTACTCCATCTCCAACACCGCTGAGTACGGCGATTACCGCACCGGCAAGCGCCTGATCACCGAGGAGACCCGCAAGGAGATGAAGAAGGTTCTGACCGAGATCCAGGACGGCACCTTTGCCTCCGAGTTCCTGACCGAGATGAGCCCCAAGGGCGGCCGCAAGGTGCACTTCCTTGCCAAGCGCCGTATGGAGGCTGAGCTGCCCATCGAGAAGGTGGGTGCTGAGCTGCGCAGCATGATGAGCTGGCTGAAGAAGTAAGAGGAAAACCCTCTCAGGCCGCCTTTCGGCGGCCAGCTCCCCCGAAAGGGGGAGCTTTTGTTGAAAAGGGAATCTTATAGCTCCTCCGCGAAAACCTCTTCCTCTCGGGAGAGGTTGCACGGCGCAGCCGTGACGGAGAGGGCTTTATCAGAAAAGAGGATTTGCAATGAGAAGTGACAACGTGACCAAAGGCTCGGAGCGCGCACCGAACCGCAGCCTGTTTTATGCGCTGGGCTACACCCCGGAGGAACTGGAGCGCCCCCTCATCGGCGTGGTGAGCGCCCACAGCGAGATCGTGCCCGGCCACATGAATCTGGATAAGATCGCCGAGGCCGTCAAGGCCGGTGTGCAGATGGCGGGCGGCACGCCTATCCTGATCCCCGCCATCGGCGTATGTGATGGCATTGCCATGGGTCATGTGGGCATGAAGTACTCTCTGGCCTCCCGTGAGCTGATCTGCGACAGCGTGGAGACCATGCTGATGGCACACCAGCTGGACGGCCTTGTGCTGGTGCCCAACTGCGATAAGATCGTGCCCGGCATGGTGATGGCAGCGGTGCGCATGGACGTGCCCGCCGTGGTCTGCTCCGGCGGCCCCATGCTGGCCGGCAGCTACGGCGGCGAGGAAGTGAGCCTTTCCAAGATGTTCGAGGCCGTGGGCGCTTACAAGGCCGGTATGATCACCGACGAGCAGCTGGAGGACTGCACCTGCAACTGCTGCCCCAGCTGCGGCAGCTGCTCCGGCATGTACACCGCCAACAGCATGAACTGCCTGTGCGAGGCCATCGGCATCGCCCTGCCCGGCAACGGCACGATTCCTGCTGTATACTCCAAGCGTTTGCAGCTGGCAAAGCACGCCGGTATGGCCGTGATGGAGATGGTGCGCAAGGGCATCACCGCACGCCAGATCATCAACGAACGCTCCATCCGCAACGCACTGACCTGTGATATGGCGCTGGGCTGCTCTACCAACACGGTGCTGCACCTGCTGGCCATCGCCTACGAGGCCGGTGTGCCCATCGACCTGAAGCTGTTCAACGAGATCAGCGCCAAGACCCCCAACCTGTGCCATCTGGCACCGGCGGGCCCCACCCACATGCCGGATCTGTATGCGGCGGGCGGCATCCCGGCAGTACAGGCAGAGCTGGCAAAGAAGGGTCTGCTGGATCTGGATGTGCCCACCGTCACCGGAAAGACCCTTGGCGAGAACATCAAGGGTGCCCATATCCTGAACGAAAAGGCCATTCGTCCCATCGAGAACCCCTACTCTGAGACCGGCGGTCTGCAGATCCTGTGGGGCAACATTGCCCCGGACGGCTGCGTTGTCAAGCGCAGCGCCGTCGCCCCGGAGATGCAGCATCATTCCGGCCCGGCGCGGGTGTTCAACAGCGAGGAGGAAGCCATTGCCGCCATCTACGCGGGCAAGATCGTCCCGGGCGATGTGGTGGTCATCCGCTACGAAGGCCCCAAGGGCGGCCCGGGCATGCGGGAGATGCTCAACCCCACCTCTGCACTGGCAGGCATGAAGCTGGATAAGACGGTAGCCCTCATCACCGATGGCCGCTTCTCCGGCGCATCCCGTGGTGCCGCCATCGGCCACGTCAGCCCGGAGGCGGCCTCCGGCGGCCCCATCGGCCTGATCGAAGAAGGGGATACCATTACCATCGATATCCCCAACGCCTCCATCACGCTGGAGGTCAGCGATGCAGTGCTGGCAGAGCGCAAGGCAAAATACGTTGCGCCCGAGCCCAACATCAAGACCGGCTGGCTGAGCCGTTACGCCCGCATGGTCACCAGTGCAAATCTGGGTGCGGTGCTGAAATAAACGTAACGAAAGCGCCTGTTGTGCGGATGCACAACAGGCGCTTTTTTCACTCTCCGTATTTCATAAACATGGCGCGGACGGTGAGGAGGATGATCTTCCAGTCCACCCAGAAGCTGCGCTCCTGGATGTATTTCAGATCCAGCGCCACCCACTCGTCAAAGCTCATCTCGTTGCGGTGGGGTGCGATCTGCCAGTAGCAGCTCAGCCCGGGAGTGACGTACAGCCGCTGGCGCTGGTAGTCGCTGTACAACTCCACCTCCCGGGGCAGCGCGGGACGCGGCCCCACGATGCTCATGTCGCCCCGCAGCACATTGAGCAGCTGGGGCAGTTCGTCCAGACTGGTCTTGCGCAGAAAATGCCCCACCCGGGTAATGCGGGGGTCGCCCTTGATTTTGAACACCGGGCCGTCCATCTGGTTCTGGCTCAGCAGCTCATTCAGCTGCTCCTCGGCGTCCGGGCACATGGTGCGGAACTTATACAGCCAGAACAGCTTGCCGTCCCGTCCTACCCGCCGCTGCTGGAAAATGGCTCCGTCTCCGGGGCTGTCCAGCACGATGGCAAGACTGATCACCAGCGCCAGCGGCGCAAGCAAGATCAACGCCAGCAGGGAGAATACGATATCCTGTGTGCGCCGCAGCACCCAGTAATGCCGATGGCTGCGCAGCATCTCCTCCCGGTCGATAGAAATTTGCGGGGCGGCGTTGATTGTTGACTCCATGCGATGACCCACTCCTGCCTGTAAAATCTTTACATTATTTTAACATAAAACAGGACGCAATTCAACCAGATAAAGCGCGGCGGACGGAGGCAGAAAGTATGCTGAAAAAAGTGCTGAAAAAAGTGAAAAAGGTAGTTGACAAAACCTCTTTCTCATGCTAAAATAAACAAGTCGTCCGGCGCACGGATGCACAACAAATGAATATGGGCGTGTTCCCGAGTGGCCAATGGGGACAGACTGTAAATCTGCTGCTTTCAGCTTCGGTGGTTCGAATCCACCCGCGCCCACCAAGAACTCCGGTATCCAATGGGTACCGGAGTTTCTGTTTTATCTGCCTTGAAAAAGGGGATGCAAGGGTGGATTCGAACAGCATCGACCCGCCGAACAGTCCGGCGGGGAAAAAAGCCCCTGCGGGGCTTTTTAGATGCGCGGCTCGCGTAATCCACCCGCGCCCACCAAGAACTCCGGTATCCAATGGGTACCGGAGTTTCTGTTTTATCTGCCTTGAAAAAGGGGATGCAAGGGTGGATTCGAACAGCAGCGGAGCCGACCGCCGCCTGCGGCGGAAACAGGGAGGCGAGGCTGGGGCAGCGCTCCGCTTTTTCAAAGCCCTGCCAAGGGGCTGCGGAAAAAGCGGCAAGCGCAACTCGTAAGACCCGCCGAATAGTCCGGCGGGTAAAAAAGCCCCTGTGCAACAGCGACGACCGCTGCCAGCGGCAGAAACAGGGAGGAGCTGTTGGGGCTGCGTCCAGCAGGATGCGCGTGCCGCCCAAGGCACGATGCAGCCGCTGGGAGCCGCGACCCGGGCTCCTTTTCTGCGCGGCTCGCGTAATCCACCCGCGCCCGCCAAAAAACCGCAACGTATCCCAATACGCTGCGGTTTTGTTTTACAGTAGTGTTTTCGCTTCGCCCACCTGTCAGAGCAGCTGGGCTAGAATACTGTTTTGCACAATAAGCCCGGCGGGGGTCAGGGCGAGGGTGCGGCCATCGAAGGTGGCATACCCGGCGCGGACACAGTTTTGCACAAAGGCCAGCTGCGCAGTGGAAAACTGCTTGCCGTACAGGGCTTTGTAGGCTTCAAGGTCAAGCCCCTTGCGCAGTCGCAGCTGTAAAATAAGGTAGTCCTCTGCACCGCAATTGCCATCCATGATGGGCGCGGCGGCGTCCTGCAGAAAGGCGGCGGTGTCCGGCGCGTAGCAGAACCGCTTGCCGCCCATGCAGGAGTGTGCCGCAGGGCCAAGGCCCAGATAGTCGCCGCAGTCCCAGTAGATGAGGTTGTGCCTGCCCTCATAGCCCGGCTTTGCAAAGTTGGAGATCTCGTACTGGCGGTAGCCGTGGTGCTCCAGCTGCTCCACGGCGTAAAGGTAGAAATCGGCGGCTTCATCGCCGGTGGGCAGACCCTCCGGCGGGTGCTTGCCAAAGGCAGAGTCCGGCTCGATCTTTAAAAGGTAAGCCGAGATGTGGGTGGCACCGCCTTTTTCGATCAGCTCCAGTGTCTCGTCAAATTCGGCCTGCGTATAATGGGGCAGCGCCAGCATGATGTCGCCGCTGATGTTCTCGAACCCGGCGCGCCGGGCAGCGGCAAAGGCTGCCCGCGCCTGCTTGGCGCTGTGGGGACGGCCAAGGGTGCGCAGCTGGGTGTCCCGGGCGGACTGCACCCCGAAGGAGATGCGGTTCACCCCCGCCGCCCGGAAGCCCCGCAGGCTCTCCTCGGTAACGGTCTCCGGGTTTGCTTCCAAGGTGATCTCTGCACCGGGCACAGGCTCTGCTGCCCGGATGAGCCGCTCTGCCTGCGCAGGGGTGAGCAGGCTGGGTGTGCCTCCGCCGAAATAGACGGTATCCGGCCGCAGGGGCGCATCCGGCGCAAAGCGGTGCAGCTCCCGCAGCAGCGCGTCCACATAGGCCTCCGGCACGCCCCGCTCCCCGGGATGGGAATAAAAATCGCAGTACCGACATTTGGAAAAACAGTAGGGAATATGCAGATAAAGTCCAAGGGACATACAATATCACAGCCTTTTTCATGAAACGTTCATTTCTATGCAGTATACTATATTCCGTAGACCGGAGCAAGAGAGAAATGCTCCGGCAGAATAGACTGGAGGAACCCAGATGAGTTACAACAATTACAACCGTGGCTATGCAGAGCCTACAATGACCTCGGCTGATTATATGACCCGCACCTACCGCTGGATGGCGCTGGGGCTGCTGGTCACTTTTGCAGCGGCGTTTGTCACAGCGACTACACCGCTGTTCTATGTGGTCAACTCGCTGTACCTGCTGTTCACCATTGCCGAGCTGGCGCTGGTGTTCGTGCTGAGCGCCCGGGTGCAGAATATGTCCGTGGGCGCGGCAAGAGGCGTGTTTTTGGGCTACGCCCTGCTCAACGGCATGGTGCTGAGCTATTATTTTCTTGCTTTTGAAGTGGGCACGCTGGTGCTGGCCTTCCTTGCCACCTCGCTGTATTTTGGCCTGATGGCGGTCTACGGCACCACTACCCACAAAGACCTGTCCGGCTGGGGTCCCAAACTTATGATGGCACTGTTTGCGCTGCTTATCACCGGTTTCGTTGGACTGCTGTTCGGCATGGGCTTTATGGGCACGGTGCTGTATTCCGGCATCGGTCTGGTGGTGTTCATGCTGCTGACTGCCTACGACACCCAGAAGCTGAGCCAGATGTACTCCTACTACGCAGGGGACAGCG
>ERZ1034713.1320-NODE-1320-length-11268-cov-9.285026_pt1 | contig 11268 bp, 9 predicted proteins | sample MGYA00520692_ERZ1034713 | MGnify/ENA primary metagenome ERZ1034713 (study PRJEB33766, sample SAMN09781717) | gut metagenome | biome: gut microbiome | host: Homo sapiens | place: Madagascar | study: EMG produced TPA metagenomics assembly of the PRJNA485056 data... | reverse complement strand
TATTCTTTTCATAATCTTCTTCATTTTGGCATGATAAGGACAAGAGCCGTGCCAATATTTTAATCATACTGATAATCAGGTTGTTAGGTGAAATAGTTAATAAGTAAGCTGTCTAATAATTAGACATAACCGTCTAATTCTTGGACAGTAGATTGCAATCTAACAATTTACGGATTTCGATATATTTATTCTGAAATATTTTGAAAATTTCGGCAAAAGTCTTATCTTTGCATAAGATAAGCTGCACTCGGCAATTTGAAAACAAGTTTTCATTGCGCTCATTTGCATTATCTTTGCAGCAGAAACTACCTTTATAAAAAAGGAGTGGTGGATTAAGCAAAAAGTCCCTTGGAGACGTGCATAAGTTTAATTGAATAACAGAAAATCAGATATGAAAAAAGACAAGAAGATGATGCCCTGGAAGAGGGACTCAAAATGCCTGATGACAGCCGTTGCGTTCAGCCTTTCTCTCTTGCCGGCGCAAGGAGAGGCGGTTCATTTTACCATTCTTCCTACTTCGCCAGAGCAGCATATCCAGCACTTTGGCGCAAGTGATGCGTGGAGTATGCAGTTTCTCGGTCTCTGGCCGGAAAAGCAACAGGAGCAGATAGCAGACTGGTTGTTTTCCGTGGAAAATGATGAGACGGGGAAACCGAAGGGAATTGGTCTGTCGCTCTGGAGATTCAATCTGGGCGCAGGAAGCGAGGAACAGGGAGAGGCTTCGCAGATTCAGCGAGGTACCCGAACCCAATGCTTTCTGAATGCCGATGGAACCTATGACTGGAATAAGCAGGCGGGGCAACGACGCTTCCTGAAACTCGCCAAGCAGAGAGGAGTTCCTTATTTGCTGGCTTTCTGCAATTCTGCTCCCGTCTTTTATACGCAAAATGGACTCGCCACGAATACCGGACGGGGAGGAACCATCAACCTGAAAGACGACTGCTATCAGAAGTTTGGAAAGTTTATCGCCACTTCGCTCAAGGGGATTGAGGAGCACGACGGTATCCACATCGACTATATGAGTCCGATCAACGAACCCGATGGCCATTGGAACTGGACGGGACCGAAGCAGGAGGGAAGTCCTGCCACCAACCGTGAGGTGGCCCGGGTGGTAAGAGAATTGAGCAAGGCCTTGGTGAAGGAAAAAATGAATACGCAAATCCTCATCAACGAGTCGAGCGATTACCGCTGTATGTTGGCTACGCATGAGACCGACTGGCAGAGGGGTTATGAAATCAACGCTTTCTTTACCAAAGACAGTACGAAAACCTACTTGGGCAACGTAAAGCAGGTGCCGATGCTTATAGGTGGTCACAGTTATTGGACCAATACGCCAGTACCTTATATGCGTGAAGTGCGAATGCAGATAAGGGAAGCCTGCCGACAGAAGGGCATTAAGTTCTGGCAGACCGAGACTTGCATCATGGGTAATGATGAGGAAATAGGCGGTGGCGGAGGTTATGATTTCTCCATGAAGACCGCTCTCTACGTAGCCCGCATCATCCATCACGACCTGGTTTATGCCAATGCCGAGAGCTGGAGCTGGTGGCGTGCTGCTGGTGGCGACTATCGCGATGGATTGCTCCGCATCTACAGTAGGGATGGCTGGCAAACCGGTTGGGCAGTTGATTCCAAACTCCTCTGGTCTTTGGGCAACTATTCCCGCTTTATCCGTCCTGGTGCCCAGCGCTACGACATTTCTGCTACTGATGCATCCGGAAAGCAGGTGGAGGAGGGATATAATGATCCTCGGGGCGTGATGTGTTCTGCCTATAGAAATGTGGATGGAAAATGGGTGATGGTGGCAATCAATTATTCTGAGGACGTCAAACCTATTACGTTGCAGGTGGCAGGAATGAGCCGGATGGAGTGGGAAATGTACCGCACCAGCGATGTTTCCTCCGAGAGTTTGGCTCCTGTAGGAAAATGTATGGAGAAGGCAGTTCTTGCACCTCGAAGCATTACTACGTTTGTGCAGGAATGATAAAACATCCATCTCAGATGGGGAGCTTATCCGTTCTTTCAAAGTTTAATAAGACCTCATGGAATTTGATTCTTAATGAAATATGGTTAATTATGAAGTTTGATTCTTCACGAAATATGGTCAATCCTGGGAATTGATAAATTCCTAATATGAATAAAATAAGCCGTTTAGAGAGAATCTCTGAACGGCTTATAATGTCCTTGGTCGGCAAAGGCGAGCATTTCCTTATCGCCACGACTGTCTCCGAACGCTTCGATTTCATATCGTGTGCGGTCGAAATCGAGTGTTGAGGCTCCCTTTCCATTATTGATGGTATGGGTCAGGGCTTCGCAGATGCGATGAACTTTCTCCTCGCCATAGCAGTTGTTGGTCTTGAAATAGCCGGTTACTTTACCATTGGCTACTTCTATCTGGGTGCCGAGAACTTCCACATCAGTTAGATTTTGGAAGTCGAAGAAAGGCTTCACCCAGTTGTCGATACTGGCGCTTACGATCAATACCCGTTCTTTCTTGCGTTTGGCTTCTTGTATTTTTCCAATACCACTCAAGCGCAGCAGATAGAGATTCTTAGCAGCAAAATTGACGCAGTAATCATTAAAATCTTCGATGCTCATACCGCCGAAGAAGTGCTTGAAAATAATCTGCTTCGCTTTCCAGTTGGGGAAAAGATGCAGTTTCATCAGCATGAGGATGGGGCTGTAGAGCAGGAAACCCATGAGGAAGTGCGTCTTCCCCATGCTGAATTTGATAAACTCGATAAGTGTATCTTTCTTTGTGAGCGTTCCGTCAAAATCGAAACAATATATTTTTTCTTTTTTCATCATTTCATTTCTCATTTGTCATTTTTTTATCTTTCTCATTTGTCATTTCATCTCAGTATTTCCTTTTTCCCGAAGAAATAAGCCAATTTTGTTTTTTCCATAACCTTGGCAATAGCGATGCTTCCTGCGATGGCAAGGATAATGGTAAAAGCAGCCAGGAGGATTTCACTCTTGTCGAAGGCGAACAGAGGATGATAGAATTTCGCCGCCATTGTGAAGATGGGATGAAAGAGATAAATCGGCAACGTGTTCTTACCTATATATAATAAGGTGGACTTTCCTATCATTTGCGACTTGTAATATTGATTCAACCACATAAGCGCAGAAATGCAGCACCAGCAGGAGAAAGCAACAGCTATGTTCCCCCAGTCATAGAGGTCTTCCCGATAGAGGATGAAAGGCCAGAGAATGAACGCCAAGGGAGTAGGGTGGAAAACCTTGTTGAAGTCGATGCGGCATTGGCGGATAACGACTCCGGCAAAATAATAAATGGCAGCCGTAATGTTCAGGGCTGGGGTCTTGCTGACCAGCAGCATCAGAATCGCTAAGAGAAAAAGGCGGGTTGTTAAAGACAGGGTCTCCTCCGTCTTTCCCTTGTTTATATTGCTGCAAGAATCATTCTCTTTATTATTCCTGCAAGAACAACGCCCCCTGTATTTGCTGATTATATCACAAGCCCGGAAGCTCCCGTAATACAAGATTCCACAGATAATCATGGTCTGGATAAACCAATATGGACCGATGGAAGTGACGAAGATCTTTTGGGCGATTTGCGACAGGGAGAGTTCGGTAATGCCATCTCTTACTGGCAGGAAATAGGAGAGCACGGAAAATCCCGTCACCATGATGCCGTATGGCAGAGCCAGACAAAGCAGATATTTGCCAAACTGCCTGCCCGTTTTCCCGATGTTCACCAGATAACCCGTGATGATGAGAAAGGTAGGCATCATGAACGAGAGAATGCCTGCCTTCAGATGAGGATAAGCATTCCCGAAACTCACGATATGGATGAGAATCATCAGTATGATGAGAATAGCTCGGATGAAATCTAAATCTGTATTCCGTTTCATGCCTTATGCGATATAGATGAGGAACAGGAAGGCTGCAAGCCAGGCTACTACGATAACCTGGGTGATGCGGTCGCGGAGTAGAATCTTGGTAGGGTCGCCACTCTGCTGGTCAACAACTGCTATCTGGATGTAGCGCAAGAGTCCTACCAGAACGAAAACCGTTGTGAGATAGAGTTTGTCGGTATGGAAATGTTCCAGAACCTCCGGACTTACAGTGTACATAATGTAGCAGACCAGAGTGACCGAGGCGGTAATGGTAATCGCCTGATTGATGAAAGTCAGATTGTAGCGGCTCGTATTCTTGCGTGGAGCCTCTCCGGTCTTCTCCATTCTTATCACATCATCTCGGCGCTTGGCAAAGCTCATGAAGAGGGTGATGAGGAAGGTCATCAGCACAATCCACTTGCTCAGTACCACGCCCGTTGCCACACCACCTGCCAGCAGGCGTAGCACAAAACCGAAGGCTACGATGCAGACGTCTATGATGGCATACTGCTTGAACTTTGCGCAATAGCCTAAGTTCAGGCACCAGTAGAAAAGGATAATGCCCATCGTTTTCCAACCATCCAACAGACTGCTGAAACCGATGGAGAGTATCAGCATCAGAAACATCAGTCCATACGCCTGTTTTATCGATACGGCTCCGGAAGCTATCGGGCGATGGCATTTCACAGGATGACGTCGGTCTGCCTCCACATCGTAAATGTCGTTGAAACAGTAGATGCTGGAAGCAGCAAAACTATAGGCGAAGAAAGCGATGACTCCTGCCAGCAGGGCGCCGGTATTGAAAAGTTCTCCGCCAAAGAAGAGCGGCATAAAGATAAAGCCGTTCTTGATCCATTGTTTCGGGCGAATGAGGCGCATCAGGGCAGACAACCCCTTACTGTCCTTTTCTATATTATCTATTTCTTTCATAAACTCCTATTTTTATTTAAATTCTTTCCCTTTCCTTTCATTTCTCATTTGTAATTTCTCATTTTATTGTCTTTCTCATTTGTAATTTCTTAGAAATCCAGCCTACGATTTTTGCCAATATCCAGGAGGCAGGGAGCGTGATGGCGATGCAGGTGAAGAAGGTAGGCCAATAGCTCCAATGCCATTTCTCGATATAGTAGAGTACGAAGTGGATGTGGATGAGGTAAGCTTCCAGACTCAAAGCGCCCACAAACATGAATGCCTTGTTTACCCATTTCGGAGTGCGGCGGAAGATGCGGTTGAGCAGCAGAATGCTGGTTACTGTGAGCGGGATATAGAGCATTCTTTCCAGGAAGAGCGGGAAATGACCATGCTTCACCTGCTCCAGGAAAATGCTGGAGAGAAGCGTCATCAGAAACATGATCCAGATCATCCAGATGCTTGCCCCGTCGAGCGTATCCTTGCGGCGAACCATCTCGCCCATGTTGATTCCGATGAAGAATATCGGTACGCGGCTCCAGAAAATCTCCAGATGACCAACTGCCTGATGGATAGGAGTAACGTATTGCACCAGGATGCACCACATCACCATGACCACGGGCAGCCAACGATAGATAGGATGGCGCTTGATGAGTTCCATATAGCCTGGAGCAAAGAGATAGAGCATCATCGTGGCAGGAATGTACCAGAAGTTCAACTCATCGTGCAGCCAGAAACCCCAGTTGATGGAAATCTCTCCGAAGAGATAAATCCAGTCCCACGTACTTCCGCCATGAAAACGGGGAATGTAGAAGAGGCAGGCGATGATGAGCCAGGCTGGATAAATGCGGAGATAACGGCGGATGAAGAAACGCTTAACGTCAGGATTCTTGACCCATGAAAACCACAGACCGATTCCGCTGAGGAAGAGAAACATATCTACTCCCACATTTCCCATTCGGCGAAGTCCATAGAAAGCATCTTCACGTGGCAATCCCACATGAAAGAGGATGATGAAGAGCATGGCTGCTCCCATCAGTTCACCACGAAAACGGCTGATATTTGCCAGTTCTATACCTTTTATCTTCATAGACGTAAGCTAAGTGGAGAGTGAAGAACGAAGAGTGAAGAATCCTCTTGTCTTCTTGTTTATATTTCTTGATAATGATGAGGTGGAAAACGAAATAAGCTTCTAAAGCTTCGGATTTGGGATTTTCTTCATCAGTTGCGTGAACAACCAAGCCAGGCAGATGCTCGATACGATGTAGAGGAGCAGACCTGCATACATATCTCCCTGTCGGCTGATAGGGATGAAAATCTTTCGTGTGATAGGGTGGCAGACGAAAAGTGCCGCCGAAATGCCGCCCATCCATTCCAATATTCTGTTGACTCCTGACAACCAGTTGACTCCTGAAAGAAATTTGGCGGTCAGTACGCTGAGCAGACAGATGAAGAGGGGCACGAAGGTCCATCCCATCATGCTGCCGCTGAGACTGTAGATGATGGAGCTGCAGAAGATGATGCCGAAGAAATTCGTCACGTTGTGATGGAAAGTCATCAATATCTTCTCGCCATATCGGGCATAGAGTACGCCTAACCCGAATGGCAACATTCCTCCCATGAAATTATAGCGGTAGCGGTTCATCGCCTCGCTCTCTGGATTGTCCCATCCCAACGCTATCTGTATCACTATGCAGACTACCATCAGTCCTACGGTGAATCCCCAATGTTTGCGATAGATGAACAGACGATAGACAATATAGAGTTGGAGCATCAATCCGAAAAACCAGAATGGTCCTGGCCAGATGATGCGATCTGGGTCGGGCAATATATTATTAAACATACCTAACATCGCCACAACATCAAGTGTAGCATACTTGTGCGGACCGTATGTGATGTAGTCGAGCATGGTGAAGGCCACGAATCCCACAATCATCATCTTGAAGAGTTTCAGATAATGATAGCGGATGAAGCGAAGCGGCTCTTTCCAGTTCCACATCGTCTTTCCGTTGATGTTGACAAATTGTGTCGAGGCATCAAGATGTGGCTTTGCTTCATATTTCAATACCAGTCCGTATGCGCTCAGAAAGAGGAATACTGGTACGCCATAATGTCCGAAGAATGAGATGAGATGGAACGGCAGATTGAGGTCTGGATTGACCAATACCTGGTTCAGCCAGTCCACGTTGTGTTGAAAATACTGATACTCGTTCTCCTTGACGATAGAACCTATCCAATGGCAGTAGTTGTGCAGGAAAATGCCGATAATGGCAAGTCCTCGCAGCACATTACATTCCGAACGACTTAAAGTGGGTGTATTCATATCTTATTTCTCCTATTCTTTATTGAATGATAGGGGCATATTCTTTTTTATGGGTGCAAAATTACGTATTTTGTTTTGAATATGCAATATTCCTATTTCTTTTTCTTTTTATGTCCCATGGCAGCTTCTGCATCCTTCAGCCTTTTCTGCTTCTCCATTTCCGCATCCCTCAACTTGTCATAGTCGGCGCTGTTTTTCAGGATGCGAGGGCGCATTTCGTCATACTCTGGGCTGAGGATGTTGTACTTCGGATTGTAGGTAGGAGTCTCGATGCCTGCTAAATATAATAATAGGTGAGGTAAGGCATCGGTCATGAAACGCTTGTCCTTCGCCTTGCGAATCTGGCGGTAGATGTCACGATGGCTGCTGATGTACTTCTGGGAACAGAAAATCCAGAAAGGAATCTCAAACTCGTAGTGGGCCAAAGGCCAGTCGATATTGGCAGAATGGTTGCGGCAGATGAAACCGCGGTTGCCCTCATAGCACTCCTCGCCATGGTCGGGCATGTAGATGACGATGGCGTTCTTCTTGGAATAGCGCTTCACAATCTGCGCCACGATAGAGTCGTTGTAAAGGGTGGCGTTGTCGTAATGGCTCAGCACCTTGCGCTGCTTGTCGGTCAGCTCGGGGCGCTTGTCCTCATAACTGCCTGCCCAGAAATGGGTCTGACTGTGCTTGTAGCGGGTCTTGTAATCCACGTGCTGACCCATCAGGTGGAAGATGGTGAGATTATACTTACTGTTGGTTTCAGCTTCCTTCAGTCCGTTGTCATAGTCCTCCAACAGTCCGTCGTCCAGGGCGTGCAGCTCCGTGTTGCGGCTGTCAAACTGCAACTTGCTGAGTTTCGGATTGTTGAGGAAGAAACCGCCGCTGAAGTCATATACGGCTTCCTTGGCCTGCGGCAGAAATTCATTGGTGATAAAGGTGACGTGGTAACCTGCCTTGCGGAAGATTTCCGGGAAGAGAGGGTAGTCGCACCACTCACCCTTTTCGCCGATGACATGGGTGGAGAATACGTTCTTGAAAACAAAGCTGGTGAGGTTCCAGCAGGTCACGACATCCGTAAATTTGGTCAGCTTCTTGGTCTTTTCCAATGCCACCTGATAAGGAGTCGTATCCATGAAATAACCATATTGCTGGGAATGCTGCTTGCCGAAGCTCTCGCCGATGATGAGCACAATCTGTGGCGAACGGTAGGTGCAGGTATCTACCTCCACCTTGTCGGCAGCATGAATCAGTTGGGTAATCTGGTTGGCTGCCAACTTATTGGCGTAGATGCTGAAATTGAGTCGGTAGATAGGCATGTAGAGATTGGCGCAGTCCTTCTCCGTGAGGGTATGTTCCACTTCGCCGATAGTCTTGCCCGTCATCAGCTTGTGGATGGCCATCTTGTTGTGCCAGGAAGTGCAGGCGCTCCAGATGAAGAGTGCGATGCAGCAGATGCCGGCTACCTGAGGCAGGAGTCGGGTGATGCGATCAATATGAATGGTAAGCCAACCGTAGAGCGGTTTGCTGAAGGAGGCAAAGAGTACCGATACTTTCCAGATGAAATGGCGGAAACGGCGGAAGGCGGTGAGTATCTGCACGAGGATAAGCAGCAATACCCAGCCCACACTACTGAAGATAACCTCGGTAGAGAGGCAGGCTGCGATGAAGTTGCTTGCCTCGCTGCTGTTGGTTTCGCCCACCAGCATGAGCATGGAAGGGTTGAGCGTGGAGCCGAAATTGACGAAGCAATAGACATCAGCTATCGCCACGGCATACAAGATGAGATAGAGTACACCTCTGATGCAGAAGCGTACTTTCTTAGGAATCAAAGCCAAGACGGCACAAACGATGTAGAGGTCGAAAAACAGTTCCAGATACAGGTTGTCGTAGAGCTCACCCCATCTCGGGAGCGTTACCACGGCAGTCAGTATGCCCAAAATATACATGAACGTAAAGAAGTTAGCATTACGTCGTATCGGTTCAAATGCCAGGCACAAAGCCTTCTTGATGTATTTCTTCCAATTCATATCTTCCATATTATAATTTCTCATTTCTCACTTCTCATTTCATAATATCTGCATGCCAAGTCCTCGATGGCTTCCGGCACCATTCCGTGGATACTTTTCCCCTGAAGAATCGCCTGGCGTATCTGGGTGCTGCTGATGTTGAGCAGAGGCGTCTCCACGATGGTTACTCCCTGCGGAACGGCTCCGATGCTTGCTCCCTGACGGGGATAGACCACGATAGGGTAGTGGGCGAGAATGTCATCGTGATGAAACCACTTGTCGAAAGCTGCCCAGTTGTCTCCACCTATTAATAAGGTGAAGCCGATGTCGGGATAATCCTTGCTCAGCGCCTGGAGCGTATGCCAGGTGTAGGAAGGTTTCGGAAGATGGAATTCATAGTTACAAGCCTTCAGCTGGCTTTCCCCTTTGAGCGCCTTCTCCACCAGTTCGAAGCGCAAAGAGTCGTCAAGCAGGTCGGTTGCCGCCTGCTTGAACGGATTCTGTGGTGAAACCATAAACCACACCTCGTCCAGTCCCGCCTTTTCGCAGAGGCTCTTGGCCAGAGCAATGTGACCGGTATGTATCGGGTTGAAACTTCCTCCGAATATTCCTACTTTCTTCATTCTTCGTTCTTCACTTAAAATTCTTCACTCTTCGTTCTTCACTCTTCACTTAGGATTCTTCACTCTTCACTTAAAAAATCCTTGACGAGCTGATAAACCTCCTGCTGCGCCTTCTCCAAGTTGTCGTTTACTACTACATGGTCAAACTGTGGAGCAAAGGTCAGCTCATAGCTTGCCTTGGCAAGTCGCTGCTCAATCACCTCTGGTGCATCCGTACCACGACCATTCAGACGGCGGCGCAATTCCTCTACCGAAGGAGGTTGCACGAAGATGCTCAAGGCACGCTCACCATAGAATTTCTTGATATTAACGCCACCCTTGACATCTACGTCGAAAATGACGGATTCGCCAGCATTCAGCTGGTTTTCCACCTGAGATTTCAGCGTGCCGTAGAAGCGGTCCTGATAAACCTCCTCGTATTCCAGAAACTCCTCGTTGGCAATCTTAGCCTTGAATTCCTCAGGAGTGAGGAAGAAATATTCCACACCATTCTTTTCAGTACCACGAGGGGCGCGGGAGGTGCAACTGATAGAGAAGGCCAACTTCAATTCCGGGTGTTCCTTCATCAACCAGTTGACTATCGTGCTCTTTCCGCTGCCGGAAGGAGCGCTGAAAATTAATAATCCGTTCTTCATAATTATATCATTAATTTTATGATTCCAATTATAGTGCATTCAGCACCTGCTCCTTGATCTGCTCCAATTCGTCCTTCATCTTCACCACGATGTTCTGCATTTCAGCCTGATTGCTCTTAGAACCGGTGGTGTTGATTTCGCGACCCATCTCCTGAGCGATGAAGCCGAGTTTCTTGCCTACGCCGTGACCTTCCTCGTTCATGGTCTCACGGAAATACTTCAGGTGGTTGGTAAGGCGCTGCTTCTCCTCGCTGATGTCGAGCTTCTCGATGTAGTAGATGAGCTCCTGCTCCAGGCGGTTCTTGTCGTAGTTGACTGAAGGAATCTGTTCCAGACCGCTCACGATGCTGGCACGGATTTTCTCCACACGGGCTTTCTCGTATGGTTCGATGCTGGCAAGGAGTGCCTGAATATTATCCACTTTCTCCGTAAATTTCTTCTGGAGAGCAGCACCTTCCTGCTTGCGGAAGTCCACCAGATGACCGATGGCCTGCAAAATTGCACTTTTAGCAGCTTCCCACTCCTCTTCAGTCAATTCTTCCATTTCAGTTCGTGTTGTTACATCAGGAAGACGAAGAAGTGTGCCATACCAGTCAGTAGGCTCAGGAATACCGGTCTGAGCCGAAATCTGCTTGATTTGGTGGTAATAATTCTCTACAAGTGCGGCGTTGATAGGAGTCGCATCAGCACCCGCGCTTTTCTCTATCCAGATAGCAAAGTCAACCTTGCCTCTTTCCAGCATTTTAGCGATGATCTGGCGAATCTCCATCTCCTTTTCACGATAGAGAGGTGCTATACGTGTAGAGAGGTCAAAAGACTTGCTGTTTAATGACTTTATCTCTACATTAATTTTCTTTTCTTTGTAGGCAACGGTAGCTTTTCCGAAGCCTGTCATTGACTGTATCATATAATCTTTCACGTTAA
>ERZ1034713.1315-NODE-1315-length-11303-cov-5.477240_pt1 | contig 11303 bp, 4 predicted proteins | sample MGYA00520692_ERZ1034713 | MGnify/ENA primary metagenome ERZ1034713 (study PRJEB33766, sample SAMN09781717) | gut metagenome | biome: gut microbiome | host: Homo sapiens | place: Madagascar | study: EMG produced TPA metagenomics assembly of the PRJNA485056 data... | reverse complement strand
AATGCTTTCGAAGGTTGCAGCGGCTTGACCGAACTGACATTGCCGAACGGCGTGACGAGCATCGGGGATTCTGCTTTCAGTGGTTGCAGCGGCTTGACCGAACTGACATTGCCGAACGGCGTGAGGAGCATCGGGGGTAATGCTTTCGAAGGTTGCAGCGGCTTGACCGAACTGACATTGCCGAACGGCGTGACGAGCATCGGGGATTCTGCTTTCAGTGGTTGCAGCGGCTTGACCGAACTTATATTGCCGAACGGCGTGAGGAGCATCGGGGATTTTGCTTTCTCTTTATGCAGCGGCTTGACCGAACTGACATTGCCGAACGGCGTGAGGAGCATCGGGGATTTTGCGTTCTATGGTTGCTCTGGATTGACCGAACTTACATTGCCTAACAGCGTGACGAGCATCGGGGATGGTGCTTTCCGCGGTTGCAGTGGCTTGACCGAACTTACATTGCCGAACAGTGTGACGAGCATAGGAGATGGTGCTTTCCGCGGTTGCACTGGCTTGACCGAACTGACATTGCCGAACAGCGTGGCGAGCATCGGAGATTTTGCTTTCAGCGATTGCAGTGGCTTGGAGAAGATTACAGTAGAGAGTGGAAACAGTTGCTATGACTCCCGCGATAATTGCAATTCAATAATTGACACGGAAACCAACACATTGATTGTTGGATGCAAAAACAGCGTCATACCTAACAGCGTGACGAGCATCGGGGATTCTGCTTTCAGTGGTTGCAGCGGTATGACCGAACTTATATTGCCTAACAGCGTGACGAGCATCGGGGATTCTGCTTTCAGTGGTTGCAGCGGTATGACCGAACTTATATTGCCTAACAGCGTGAGGAGCATCGGGAATTGTGCTTTCTCTTTATGCAGTGGCTTGACCGAACTGACATTGCCCAACAGTCTGACGGAAATCGGAAAATATGCTTTCCGCGGTTGCCGTGGCTTGACCGAACTGACATTGCCGAACAGCGTGACGAGCATCGGAGATGGTGCTTTCATTTGTTGCAGCGACTTGTCGAAGATAACATCGTTGGCTGAAATTCCGCCAGTGTGTGGCTCCGGAGTGTTTGACAGAGTCAATAAAACTAACTGCGAATTGATTGTTCCAGTTATATCTGTCACTGCCTATAAGCAGGCGGAAGTCTGGAATGAATTCAGCAACATAAGTGGCTTTTCTGGAGTTGAGGTCACCGTGGCAGGCAAGACACGGAAGATAGTGGTAGAATAGCCGCATAGCTCGCGTATTCCGTCTTTTTTACGTTGAGCATATATAGACAAAAGGACTGGCATGGGGTGTCAGTCCTTTTGTCTATAAAAGTATTGCCGCAGGGCAATCGTCAAAACTATTTCCTGACGTTGACAAATCTTGAATGCTGGTTTTTGTATTTACCTATAAAACGAGTCATTCCAGTGGCTGCGGAGGCCGATGGCTTTCCACGCCTATATGGTGTTGGCTTTTTCAGTGTGCTCCTTTGTGTAGGCATCGTCGTGGACGCCCGCCACGGCACGGCCGCTGGGGTCGTTGACGCCGCGGAACGAGGCGTCCCAGGCGAGGGCTTCGGCGGTGGAGCATGCCACGCTCGGCACGCTCGGCACACTGCGAGCCGCACTGTCGGACGGGAAATATCCTTCAAAGATGGTGCGGTAGTAATATTCTTCCTTGTTCTGCGGTGGGTTGATGGGGAATCGTTCTGCCGCATGCGCCATCTGTTTGTCGGTGACGGCTGCTGCAGTCACTTCTTTGAGGGTGTCGATCCAGCTGTAGCCCACTCCGTCGGAAAATTGCTCTTTCTGTCGCCAAGCGACGCTCTCTGGGAGCATGTCGGCAAAGGCTTCGCGGACTATGCGCTTCTCTATGGTTTTGCCGGGACACATCTTGGATTCCGGATTGAGCCGCATCGCAACGTCAAGAAATTCTTTGTCGAGAAACGGCACGCGTCCTTCAACGCCCCATGCCGACAGCGACTTGTTGGCGCGCAGGCAGTCGTAGAGGTGCAGCTTCGACAGCTTGCGCACTGTCTCTTCATGAAATGCGCGTGCGTCGGGTGCTTTGTGGAAGTAAAGGTAGCCTCCAAACACTTCGTCGGCGCCTTCGCCGCTGAGCACCATCTTTATTCCCATGCTCTTGATTACGCGGGCGAGCAGATACATCGGCGTGGAGGCGCGAACGGTGGTGACATCGTAGGTCTCGATGAAATATATCGCATCGCGCACGGCGTCGAGACCCTCCTGGATAGTGTAGTTGATTTCGTGGTGCACGGTGCCTATATAGTCTGCCACTTCACGGGCTTTTGCCAAATCGGGCGCACCTTTCAATCCTACGGCAAAAGAGTGGAGTTGAGGCCACCATGCCTCTTTCTTGTCGTCGGTCTCGATGCGGCGTGCGGCAAATTTTTTGGCAATGGCGGAAATTACCGAACTGTCGAGTCCTCCGGAAAGCAGCACACCGTAGGGCACGTCGCTCATCAGCTGCCGTCTGACGGCGTCTTCAAGGGCGTCGTGCAGGGCTTTTACATCGGCGGTGTTGTCTTTGACGGCGTCGTAGCTCATCCAGTCGCGTTTGTACCAGCGGACCATCTTGCCTTCGCTGCCACGGTAGTAATGTCCTGGCAAAAATGGCTCATACTCGTCGCAGAAGCCTTCAAGGGCTTTGAGCTCGCTGGCGCAGTACACGCGGCCTTCGTTGTCATGGCCTATGTAGAGCGGAATCACGCCTATGGGGTCGCGGGCAATGAGGAAATCATCGGTTTCCTCATCATACAGTGCGAAGGCGAAGATGCCGTTGAGGTCTTCGAGAAAGTCGATGCCTTTGTCGCGGTAGAGCGCAAGGATCACCTCGCAGTCAGACCCTGTGGCAAAGTCGTATTTGCCTTCGTAGCGCTGGCGGATGTCGCGGTGGTTGTAAATCTCGCCGTTGACTGCAAGAATCTGCTTGCGGTCGGGGGAGAACAATGGTTGGCCGCCGCTTTCGGGGTCGACGATTGAAAGACGTTCGTGGGCGAGAATGGCAGACTTGCCGCAATAGATGCCGCTCCAGTCAGGACCGCGGTGGCGTATTTTTTTTGACATTGCCAATGCCTTGGGACGCAATGCCGAAACGTCGCTCTTGATGTTGAAGATTGCTGCTATACCACACATGATAGTATCGTTTTTTAGACTTGTTTGGTTTTAAGATATTTGTCGATGTCGGCTGCCGCTTGGCGTCCGGCGGCAATGCACCGCACAACAAGACTTGCCCCTGTGGCTGCGTCGCCTGCCACAAACACGTTGCCGGGCAATTCGGGTTGCTGGGGCTTAAGAAATCCCATGGCGAGCAACACAAGGTCAGTGTCGATGACTTCCTTTTTGCCGGTGGGTTTCATCAGCGGGCGTCCGCCTTCGGGGTTTGGCGTCCATTCCACTTCCTCCACCTCCACTCCGATGACATTGTTGTTCTTGCCGATGAATCTGGTCGACGACAGACACCACCTTCGCTCGCAGCCTTCCTCATGGCTCGAACTTGTGCGCAGCACTTGCGGCCACTGTGGCCATGAGGTGGCTGGGTTGTTGCCGACCGGAGGCTTCGGCATGATTTCAATCTGCGTCACAGCCACGGCGCCTTGACGGATGCTCGTGCCTATGCAGTCGCTGCCGGTGTCGCCTCCGCCGATTACCAGCACTCGCTTGCCTTTTGCCGTCACCCGCTCGTCGGCTGAGAATGTCTGTCCGGCAAGCACCCGGTTTTGTTGGCTCAGCAGGTCGAGCGCGAAATGCACACCGTTGAGGTCGCGTCCGGGAATGTTGAGGTCGCGCGCCTGGGGGGTGCCTGTGCAGACGGCATAGGAATCGAATCCCTTGGGAAGATTGAGGATGTCGATGTCGGCATTCACCTCAAAAGTTATGCCTTCTGCCTTCATCACATCGACGCGGCGGTCTATGATGGCTTTGTTGAGCTTGAAATTGGGAATGCCGAAGCGGAGCAGCCCTCCAACAGCCTCGCGGCGTTCGAACACGGTGACGTCGTAGCCGCGGCGGTTCAATTGGTTGGCTGTTGCCAGTCCGGCGGGACCGCTGCCCACTACCGCCACTTTTTTGCCGTTGCGTTGATACTGCCGCGGCACCACATATCCTTCGCGGAATGCTGTCTCGGCAATTGCGCCCTCGTCTTCGCGGATGGTGACTGGAGCGTCGACGGCAAGTTTAAGCACACAGCTCTTCTCGCACAGGGCAGGGCATATGCGTCCGGTGAATTCCGGAAAATCGTTGGTCAGCGACAGTATTTCATAAGCCTCGTGCCAGTTGCCTCTGTAGATGGCGTCTTGAAATTCCGGAGGGCGGTTGCCAAGCGGACATGCCCAGTGGCAGAACGGCACGCCGCAGTCCATGCAGCGGGATGCCTGCAGGCGGCGTTCGGATGTGTTGAGGGTTTGTTCCACTTCTCCGAAGTCACGGATACGGTCGTGGATGGGGCGATAGCCCGCCTCCTGGCGTGGTACGGTAAGAAAAGCCTTAGGATTACCCATATATGTTGTTTCGTTTTATCTGTTGGGAAAATAAGTTAATAGTCACGCTGCACCTCGGCGATTTTCTGTTGTAGTTTGAGCATCTGTTCCTCGGCAAGCACCCGCTTGTATTCGATAGGTGTCACCTGTATGAAGTCGTCGACATACCGGTTCCATTCATCAAGCATCTGGCGTGCCAGCGCCGAGCCGGTGTAGCGGTAGTGCTGACGAATGAGCTCGTGCAGCTCCTTGCGTGCCGTGGAGTCTTCGATGAGCGAGAGTTCAACCATCTCCATGTTGCAGAAGTAGTCAAACTTGCGGTCGGGATCCCAAACGTATGCCACGCCGCCGCTCATGCCGGCTGCGAAATTGCGTCCGGTTGCTCCAAGCACCACAACGCGTCCGCCGGTCATATATTCGCAACAGTGGTCGCCGACACCTTCAACAACGGCAATGGCACCTGAATTGCGCACGGCAAAACGTTCGCCGACACGGCCGTTGATATAAACCTCGCCGCTTGTGGCTCCATAAAGGAGCGTGTTGCCGGCAATGGTGTTTTTCTCTGCCGCGAAATGGCTTCTGACTGGGGGTGCCACAGCGATGCGTCCGCCGCTGAGTCCTTTGCCGAGATAGTCGTTGGCCTCGCCTTCAAGCTTGAAGCTTATGCCATGGGCGAGAAACGCTCCGAAGCTTTGTCCGGCAGAGCCTTTGAATCTGACGGAAATGCTCTCGTCGGGCAGGCCCTCGTTGCCGAATTTGTCGGCAATCAATCCCGACAGCATCGCGCCTACAGCGCGGTCGGTGTTGGCGATTGCATATTCGAGCGACACTTCTTTGCCGTTGCTGATAGCCGGATCGGAAGCTGTTATGATTGTGCGGTCGAGCACGCTGTCGATGTCGTGCATCTGCGCTTCTGTGTGGCGTATGCTTGCGTCTCCGCTTTCTTTATGCAGCAGGCGGGAGAAGTCGAGCAGTTCTGACTTCTGGCTGACTGCTTTGTCTATCTCAATCAAATCGGTGCGGCCTATGATGTCATTGAATTTCCGGAATCCCATCTCTGCAAGATATTCACGCACCTCTTCGGCGAGAAAACGGAAATAGTTGACCACGTGGTCGGCATGTCCGCGGAAGTGTGCCCTCAGTTCAGGATTCTGTGTGGCAACGCCCATAGGACAGGTGTTTGAGTGGCATTTGCGCATCATCACGCATCCCAATACGATAAGCACTGTCGTGCCGAATCCAAATTCCTCGGCGCCGAGCAACGCCATGCTCACGATGTCGTGTCCGGTTTTCATTTGACCGTCGGTCTGAAGGCGCACTTTGCCGCGCAGCCCGTTGCGCACGAGCGTCTGCTGCGTCTCGCTCAGACCAATCTCAGGCGAGATTCCGGCATACCGCATCGATGAAGCCGGCGACGCTCCTGTGCCTCCCTCGGCTCCTGAGATTACAATCAGGTCGGCCTTTGCCTTTGCCACACCCGCCGCGATGGTGCCGACACCGCTTTCCGCCACGAGTTTCACGCTGATGGCTGCGCGCGGATTGACATTCTTAAGGTCGAAAATCAGTTGCGCGAGGTCTTCGATTGAGTAAATGTCGTGGTGTGGTGGCGGAGAGATGAGTGAGATGCCTGTAATGGAGTGGCGTGTGCGGGCAATCACCTCATTGACTTTGAATCCGGGCAATTGTCCTCCCTCGCCGGGTTTCGCTCCCTGTGCCACCTTTATTTGAATCTCCTCGGCGTTGACCAGATATTCCGTTGTGACGCCGAAGCGGCCGGAGGCAATCTGCTTTGTCTTGCTCGACAGCGACACTCCGTCGACCGCCTCGTGGAAGCGGCTGCTGTCCTCGCCGCCTTCGCCCGTATTGCTGCGTGCGCCGAGTCGGTTCATTGCCAGGGCAAGCGCCTCGTGGGCTTCCTTGCTGATGGCTCCAAACGACATTGCTCCAGTTACGAAATGCTTTACAATTTCTTCTACCGGCTCCACTTCGTCAATCGGAATCGGATTTTTCTTGAACGTGAAGAAGTCGCGCAGAAATATCGGTTCTGCTTTGTGGTCGGCGGCGGCTGTGAATTCTTTGAATTTATTGTAGTTGCCTTGACGGGTGGCAAGCTGCAGCATTGCAATCGTTTCAGGATTCCAGGCGTGGCGCTCGCCGTCTTTGCGATATGAGAACTGCCCGATGTTTGGCAGAATCTCGTCTTCGTCTTTAATGGAGAAGCCATCATCGTGGAAATGCGTGTAGCTGTCGGCGATTTCCTTCAGGCGGATACCTCCGATGGACGATGTCTGTGTCCCGAAATAGTTGCGCAGCAGCTCCTCGCTGACTCCTACAGCCTCGAAAATCTTTGCTCCGCGGTAGGAACGGATGGTGCTGATGCCCATCTTGCTCATTATTTTGTAGAGACCCTTGCAAAGAGCCTTGATGTAGTTGCTTTCAGCCGTTTCGTAGTTCATCTGCACATCGCCGCGCTTCACCAGGTCGTCGAGCACGGCGAATGCCATATAAGGGTTGATGGCGCTTGCTCCATAGCCAAGCAGCAGTGCGGCATGCATCACCTCCCTGATCTCTCCGCTCTTGACGATAAGAGCGGTCTGCACACGTTTCTGCACCGAAATCAGATGATGGTGCACAGCACTCACCGCCAGCAACGACGGAATTGCCACATGGTCGCGGTCGACGCCCTCGTCGGTCAGTATTATGTAGTTCACACCGTCGTCGACCGATGCCTCGGCGCGGCGGCACAGCTCATAGATGGCTTCCTGCAGCCCGGCGGTGCCTTTTGCCGCATCAAACAGCATTGGCAGCTTCACGGTGTTGAATCCCTTGTATCGGATATTGCAGAGAATGTCGAGCTGGGTGTTGGTCAGCACGGGGTGGGGCAGACGCACCATCTTGCAGTGCGACTCGCTTGGCAAAAGGATATTCATGCCCACAGCGCCGATATATTCTGTCAGCGACATCACCAGCTGTTCGCGGATTGGGTCTATGGCGGGGTTGGTCACCTGTGCAAACTGCTGTCGGAAGTAGTTGAACAGCAGTTGCGGACGGCTGCTCAACACGGCAAGCGGCGTGTCGTTGCCCATAGAGGCAGTAGGCTCCGACCCGTTCACGCACATAGGCTTTATGGTGCGTTCCACGTCTTCGCGCGTGAATCCGAAAGCACGCAGCTTTCTGCCGAAGAGACTGACGGCATTGTCCACTTTGCGTCCGCTGCGTAGCGTGTGCAGCTCGATGCGGTTTGTCGACAGCCATTGTCGGTATGGGCGTGCGGCGGCAAGCTGCGCTTTCAGCTCGCCGTCATAGTATATCTTGCCTTCTTGTGTGTCGACAAGTAGAATCTTGCCAGGTTGCAGACGTCCTTTTTCTTCGATGTCGGCAGGTTCGATGTTGATTACTCCAGCCTCGCTCGCAACCACCATCATACCGCCTTTCGTAATCAGATAGCGCGCCGGACGCAGACCGTTGCGGTCGAGCATTCCGCCGGCATAGCGCCCGTCGCTGAAGAGAAGTGCCGCCGGTCCGTCCCACGGTTCCATAAGGATGGAGTGGTATTCATAAAACGCTTTCAAATCCTCGCTGATAGGATTCTTGTCGTTGAACGACTCCGGCACGAGCATTGCCATGGCGTGCGGCAGACTTAGTCCCGACATTACGAAGAATTCCAGCACATTGTCGAGCGAGGCGGAGTCGCTCATGCCCGGTTGGATGATTGGACGTATGTCCTTGACGTTGCCCAACGCCGGCGTCGACAGCACGCTTTCTCTTGCCTCCATCCAGGCGCGGTTGCCGCGGATGGTGTTGATCTCGCCGTTATGCGCCAGCAGACGGAACGGCTGTGCCAAACTCCAGGTTGGAAACGTGTTGGTGCTGAAGCGGGAGTGCACCAACGCCAGCCCGCTTGTGAAATATGGTTGTGTGAGGTCTTTGAAATACTCGCGCACTTGGGTTGACGAGAGCATACCCTTATAAATGATGTTCTTGCTTGACAGCGACACTATATAGAAGTCCTTGTCGTCAATGCGGCGCTCGATGCGTTTGCGCACAAGATATAACGTGCGCTCAAAAGTGTCGGTGTCGGCAACTCCGGTAATGAAAATCTGCTTTATGTCGGGTTCTGTGTCGCGGGCGTCTTTGCCGAGAATCTCTGAGCGTACAGGCACATTGCGCATGTGCATCAACTGCAGTCCCTCTCGCTCCACTTCTTCAATCACGATTCCCATAATTGCGGCTTGGCGTTTCTCGTCTTTTGGCAGAAACACCAGTCCGGTGCCGTATTTGCCTTTCTCCGGCACTGGAATGCCTTGAAGAAGAATGAATTCGTGTGGAATCTGAATCATAATCCCGGCGCCGTCGCCTGTCTTGTTGTCGGCACCCTCTGCGCCGCGGTGCTTCATGTTTTCAAGCACTGTCAGGGCCGCATCGACCAGTTCGTGGGATTTGTCACCATTGATGTTGACGAGCATGCCCACACCGCATGCGTCGTGTTCGTAGGAAGAGTCATACAGCCCCAAGGGCTGGTGACTTGGATAGTCTTTTTGGTCTATCTTCTTGGAAAAAAGATTGTTTTTGTTCAAATTTTCTTTCATAATCCCGCTTTTTTCTCTTCTTTACTTACATTTTGACTGCAAAGATATGGAAAAACATCAAGCCTGCAAACTAAATGTGACAAAAATAGCCGTTGTTGTGGAAAAAAGTTTTGCAAACACGTTTAAAGTGGCAAAAAGAAAGTGAATACAACAAAAGTGTGACACAATAATTAAAATGGGTGCGCGGGTGATTGTTTTTATTGGAAAATAGGCTGCGGTTTGGCAAAACATTTTCAAACAAGTTTGAATGTTTTTCACTCACCTTGCACTACTTTCAATAAAATAGGCTGCGGTTCGGAATCGCAAAATCAAATAAATTTGTTTTGCGCTTCACTCACCTTGCACTATCTTTGCAGTTGATAAAACAACAACCGGATGAAACCAAATTTTTTGAAGGGGCTTCTTAGGCGAGTGCTTGTGTTGCTCCGTTACATTTGGCGCGGCTGCGTCAAAATGTGGAATTGGTATCGGCGCACTTACAAGCAGGCGCGTTGGTATGGAAAAGTGGGTATTGTGTGTGCCACGGTGGTGGTGTCGTTTGTCCTTTATTTGATATTGGTCGACATCAATTTCTTGTGGCTTTTCGGAAAATCGCCGAGCTTATATGACATAGCCCATCCCAAACAAGATGAAGCGTCGATTGTCTACAGTGCCGACGGCAAGGTGCTCGGACGTTACTATCGCGAGAACCGTATCCCTGTTGAATATGACGAGATTTCGCCAATGCTCATCAACGCGTTGGTGTCGACGGAGGATGAGCGTTTCTATTCCCACCACGGCATAGATTTTCAGGGTGTGGCGGCTGCGATGAAGGATATGGCTGTGCACCACGAGGCGCGTGGAGCGAGCACGATTACTCAGCAGCTGGTCAAGAATATGTTCCGCACACGCACGGAGTATTCCACCGGACTCACTGGATTTATACCTGGCGTGCGTCTGTTGGTGATGAAGACGAAGGAATGGGTGACGGCTGTCAAACTGGAGATGTTCTATACAAAAAAGGAGATTCTGACGATGTATCTCAATACGGTGGATTTCGGCAGCAATGCTTTCGGCATCCGCACGGCGGCGAAGACTTATTTCAACACGACGCCGATGAAGCTGAAGACGGAGGAGTCGGCTGTGCTTGTCGGTATGCTGAAGGCCACTACGACCTACAATCCGCGTCTTAATCCGAAGAATTCAAAAAGCCGCCGCAATGTGGTGTTGAGCAACTTGTTGCGCAAGAAGTTTCTTACGCACGAGGAGTATGACTCGCTGAGCGAGCTGCCGATAGAACTGAAATATACGCCTGTGAAGCCGACCGACGGCAAGGCACCGTATTTCCGCGACGTGCTTGCCGAGGAGCTGCAGAATGGATGGTGCAAGGACAATGACAAGGATCTCTATGGCGACGGACTGCGCATCTACACGACCATCGACTCGCGTATGCAGAAGTATGCCGAGGAGGCTGTGATGAAGCACATGCAGCAGGTGCAGCGCAATTTCAAGTCCGACTGGGGCAATGAGAATCCGTGGCGCGACGAGAACCGCGAGGAGAAGAAGGGATTTATTGAGGACATCGCCAAAAGAACTGACTACTACAAGCAGTTGTCGGCACGTTATCCCGACGACTCTGATTCGGTGAATTATTATATGAATCTGCCTCACCGCGTGAAGTTGTTTGACTACAATGCTCCCGACCAGGTGCGCACGGAGATGATGAGTGCGATGGACTCCATCAGGTATATGGTGAGGTTCCTGCATTGCGCATTTGTGGCGATGGAGCCTGAAACGGGCGCTGTCAAGGCCTGGGTCGGCGATATTGACTATAATCATTGGCAATATGACAAGGTGACCGCTGAGCGTCAGCCGGGATCCACATTCAAACTGTGTGTCTACACAGCCGCGATGGAGGCTGGACTCGGCCCGTGCGACGACCGTGTGGACGAGTGGAAGCAGTATGACGCTTTCGACAAAGACGGCAAGCCGACGAAGTGGACTCCGCGCAATGCCAACGGATACTATACCGGCGGAGCGATGTCGCTGAAGCACGCGTTCTCAAATTCGATCAACTCGGTGGCTGTCTCGGTGGCGCATGAGGTGGGCTTGAACCGCGTTGCCGACGTGACTCATAAACTGGGCATCACGTCTCCGATAAAAGAAACTCCGGCAATGCCGCTCGGCACGGAGGATGTCACTCTGCTCGAACTGGTCGACGCCTACTGCACGGTGATGAACAAGGG
>ERZ1034713.1312-NODE-1312-length-11318-cov-3.388440_pt1 | contig 11318 bp, 9 predicted proteins | sample MGYA00520692_ERZ1034713 | MGnify/ENA primary metagenome ERZ1034713 (study PRJEB33766, sample SAMN09781717) | gut metagenome | biome: gut microbiome | host: Homo sapiens | place: Madagascar | study: EMG produced TPA metagenomics assembly of the PRJNA485056 data... | reverse complement strand
CAAAGAATGGCAAAAGAAACCTGGAAAGCAGGAAACATGCTGTATCCGCTCCCGGCAGTAATGGTAAGCGTTTCGGACGGAGAGGGAAATGACAACATTATTACAGTGGCGTGGGCAGGAACTGTCTGCACCAATCCGCCGATGGTCTCCATCTCCGTAAGGCCATCCCGTTTTTCTTACGATATGATCAAAAAGACCGGAGAGTTTGTAATAAATCTGACAACAGAAAAGCTGGCATATGCGACTGACTATTGTGGTGTGCGTTCTGGACGTGACGTTGACAAATTCAAAGAAATGAAACTTACAAAAGAGAAGGCAGATTTTGTCAATGTGCCGATGATCGCAGAATCTCCGGTAAGTATTGAGTGCAGAGTGAAGCAGGTTCTGGAACTTGGTTCCCATCACATGTTTGTGGCAGATGTGCTTGCAGTTCATGCTGATCCACAGTATATGGATGAGAAAAAGAAATTTCATCTCAATGATGCGAAGCCGCTGGTATATTCACACGGTGAGTATCTGGGAGTTGGTAAGAAACTGGGAACTTTTGGATATAGCGTAAAAAAGAAGAAAAAGGCTTCAGGAAAAAAGAAGTAAGCAGGTTGTCAGGACGGAGTAACAGCAACATAATAGAAGCAGATTGAACAGTAACCAAGTGCGTATTGTTTGCAGATGCAGGTAATGTGTGATAGAATGAAAGGACATAAACATGAATAATGTGACATTAATAGGAATGCCCGGTTCAGGGAAAAGTACAATTGGAGTTATTCTTGCAAAAGCTTTGAGATATGAGTTTCTGGATTCTGATCTTCTGATACAGAAACAGGAAAAAAGAAAACTTTCTGAGATCATAGCGCAGGATGGACCGGAACGCTTTAAGGAAATCGAGAATCAGGTCAATGCAGATATTCGTGTAACAGATACAGTCATTGCACCAGGAGGCAGTGTTATTTACTGCGAGGAAGCAATGGAGCATCTGAAGTCTATTGGAAATATTATCTATCTTAAATTATCTCTGGAATCTTTATCCAAAAGACTTGGCGATCTGAAAGGCCGCGGAGTTCTGTTAAAAGACGGACAGACATTGAAAGACCTGTATGAGGAACGCGTACCTTTATACGAAAAATATGCAGATATTACCATTGATGAAGATGGGAAAGATTTGGATGAAAGTCTCAGAGCAATTCTGGAGATAATACATATCAGAGAGCAGGGAAAGTAGTTATTACAGAACATGAAGTGTTCCGTGGTAAATAACTTTTTGTTTACAAATGACAAATATATGCTATAATATACAACTGACTTTAAAATAAGATGACCGATTTGTATAATCATATATTCATTTGAAATAAGAGGTACACCTTTATAAAACGCACAGAAAAGCCGGATTTTACGGTAGTCTGAAAGGGATGTACTTTAATTCTGCTCATGGAGTGAAAATAAATAAGAGGTGTGATATGGAACAGTATGTTATAAAAGGAGGCAACCCTTTAGTCGGTGAGGTGGAGATTGCCGGTGCCAAGAATGCGGCACTTGCGATTCTTGCAGCAGCCATAATGACTGATGAGACGATTCTGATAGAGAATCTGCCGGATGTAAGGGATATCAATGTATTGCTTGAAGCAATCGCTGGTATTGGAGCACAGGTAGACCGTATTGATAAATCTACTGTAAAGATTAACGGATCTACAATTGGAGATGTAAGTGTTGATTATGAGTATATCAAGAAGATCAGAGCTTCCTACTATCTGTTGGGAGCACTTCTTGGTAAATACAAACATGCGGAAGTACCACTTCCTGGTGGATGTAACATTGGAAGCCGCCCGATCGACCAGCATCTGAAGGGATTCAGAGCACTTGGCGCGGATGTTGATATTATGCATGGTGCGATCGTTGCGAAAGCAGATGAACTTCATGGAAGCCATATTTTCCTTGATGTTGTTTCTGTAGGTGCAACAATTAATATTATGATGGCAGCATCCCTTGCACCGGGACGTACAATTCTGGAGAATGCAGCAAGAGAGCCACACGTAGTTGATGTAGCCAACTTCCTGAATAGTATGGGAGCTAACATTAAAGGTGCAGGAACAGATGTGATCCGTATTAAAGGTGTAGAGAAACTTCACCGTACAGAATATTCCATTATTCCGGATCAGATCGAAGCCGGTACATTTATGTTTGCGGCAGCAGCAACAGGCGGAGACGTTACAGTTAAGAATGTAATTCCGAAACATCTGGAGGCAACTACAGCCAAGCTTGAAGAGATTGGATGTGAAGTTGAAGAGTTTGACGATGCAGTCCGTGTACGTTCTACAGGAAAGCTTCACCGTACTCATGTAAAGACTCTCCCGTATCCGGGATATCCGACAGATATGCAGCCACAGATTGCAGTAACTCTGGCACTTGCAGAGGGAACCAGTATTGTAACAGAGAGTATCTTCGAGAACAGATTTAAATATGCAGATGAACTTTCACGTATGGGAGCCAGCATCAAGGTTGAGGGCAATTCCGCGATTATTGATGGTGTGAAGAAGCTCACTGGTGCGAGAGTAAGTGCACCGGATTTACGTGCAGGTGCAGCCCTGGTTATCGCAGGACTGGCAGCAGACGGAATCACTGTTGTTGATGATATTGTATATATCCAGAGAGGATATGAGAATTTCGAGGAGAAACTCAGATCCCTTGGCGCTGAAATCGAACGAGTATCCAGCGAAAAAGAAATCCAGAAATTCCGCTTAAGAGTAGGATGATATAACGGATGAGAAAAAAACATCAAAAAATATCTTGACATTTTTTTGGGTTAAGTATATTGTATGGTGTGCAGCAATATTAATGAAAGTTAATAATTAGTAATAGCCTTTTATTCAGAGTGGTGGAGATACAAAGGATCTGCGAAGCCACGGCAACCCCTGTCTGTAGAGGAAGGTGCCAACCTGAGCGAGTGATCGAACAATAAGAGGATTGTTTAGATAATCAAACAGTCCGATTACTTCGGGCTGTTTCTTTTTGTTAACTGCAAAGTATCAGCAGATTATTGTACAAAAGACGGTGGGGGAGCCGGACTGCTGGTACGGTACATCAAATAAAGGAGAACACAATGGAGAAAATTTTATTTACATCCGAATCTGTAACTGAAGGCCATCCTGACAAAATGTGTGATGCCATTTCTGACGCAGTTCTTGACGCGATCATGGAACAGGATCCAATGGGACGTGTTGCATGCGAAACAGCTACAACAACAGGTCTTGTACTGGTAATGGGCGAGATCACAACAACAGCAAACATTGATATTCAGCAGATCGTAAGAGATACTGTTCGTGAGATCGGATATGACCGTGGCAAATACGGATTCGATGCAGATACATGTGCAGTTATCACAGCTCTGGACAAACAGTCTGCAGATATCGCTCTTGGTGTAGACAAAGCACTGGAAGCTAAGATGGGCGAAGAAGAGATCGATGCAATCGGAGCAGGTGACCAGGGAATTCAGTTTGGTTATGCTTCCAATGAAACAGAAGAGTATATGCCATATGCGATCAACATGGCACATAAACTTGCACGTCAGTTAACAAAAGTTCGTAAAGACGGAACATTAAAATACTTAAGACCAGATGGAAAAACACAGGTTACTGTAGAATATGATGAAGCTGGAAAACCATGCCGTATCGATGCAGTTGTATGCTCTACACAGCATGATCCGGATGTAACTCAGGAGCAGATTCATGAGGACATCAAGAAATATGTATTTGATGAGATCATCCCTGCAGATATGGTAGATGAGAATACACAGTACTTCATCAACCCGACAGGACGTTTCGTAATCGGTGGACCTCACGGTGACAGCGGACTTACAGGACGTAAGATCATCGTTGATACTTACGGTGGAGCAGGTCGTCACGGCGGCGGAGCTTTCTCCGGAAAAGACTGCACAAAGGTTGACCGTTCTGCAGCATATGCAGCTCGTTATGTAGCAAAGAATATCGTAGCAGCAGGACTTGCTGACAAGTGCGAGATCCAGCTTTCCTATGCAATCGGTGTTGCTCATCCGACATCTATTCATGTTGATACCTTCGGAACAGGCAAACTCTCCGATACAAAACTGGTTGAGATCATTCGCGAGAACTTTGACCTTCGCCCGGCAGGAATCATCAAGATGCTTGACCTGAGAAGACCTATCTACAAACAGACAGCAGCTTACGGACACTTCGGACGTACAGATGTAGATCTTCCATGGGAGCACCTGGACAAAGTTGAAGATCTTAAGAAATACCTTGCATAATTAAAAGAATTGCAGAAGCTGGAGAGCAGCTGAACAATCTACAATTGAAATATACAGTGTGAAGAGAAAACAGGAATTATCTGGAATTGAAATACGGATAGTTCCTGTTTTTTAATTCCTCGGAATAAGAATATTCCCAATAATTGCATTGCGCTTAATTTGATTTATAGTGATAAAATGGGTATTTGTATACTCAGAAGTGTGACAATGAGATTGTATTTTATAGAAAATTTAGATATGGAAATTGAACTTTATGATATAATAAATCTAAGACATTGAGGGTGACAGAGTGATAAACTCAGAGAATATTTCTGAAAGACATAAACGAAAAGTAATGTTCAGGGAATGAGATAGAGAGGAAAACAAAAAATAAAAGATAAAGGATGATTCAAATGAAGTTAAAGACAAGAATCGTGATAGGATTCGGCATGAGCATTCTGGTTCCGCTGCTTCTTTTTTCGGCAACCTTATATGGATTAAGCCATACAAAGCTTGCGCAGCAGGTAAAGGATTCGACAGAAGTTGTATATGACATTTCCGTCGGGGAATCCGCCAACAGCCAGACACAGGTAAGACTCATTGCAAAAGATGTGCTATTTACGGCAACGGTTATTCTGGTATTTACGGCACTGTCCATTGGTTTGTGGATCTACAGAAGTATTGCCACACCTCTGGTAAAGCTGAAGAAAGCTACGCAGAATATCAAGGAGGGCAATCTGGATTTTGTTCTGGAGGTAGAGGGTGACGATGAATTCTCGGAACTCTGCCGGGATTTCGAAGAGATGAGAAAGAGGCTCAAGGAATCGGCAGAAGAGAAAGTTCTCCTGGATAAAGAGAACAAGGAACTCATCAGTAATATTTCTCATGACCTCAAGACACCGATCACAGCAGTAAAAGGATATGTAGAGGGAATCATGGACGGAGTGGCAGATACACCGGAAAAAATGGACCGCTACGTAAAGACCATCTACAACAAAACAAACGAGATGGATCACCTGATCAATGAGCTGACTTTCTACTCTAAAATTGATACAAATAGAATTCCATACACATTCAGTAAACTGAATGTAGAAGACTATTTCAGCGATTGCGCAGAGGAAGTAGGACTGGAACTGGAGACCAGAGGAATCGAGCTGGTATATGCCAATTATGTAGAGAGCGGTGTACAGGTAATCGCAGATGGCGAACAGATTCGTCGTGTTATTCACAACATTATCAGTAATGCCATCAAATATATGGACAAGCCAAAAGGAATCATTCAGATCCGTGTAAAGGATGTCGGTGATTTTATTCAGGTAGAAATCGAAGATAACGGAAAAGGAATCGCAGCAAAAGACCTGCCATCCATTTTTGACCGTTTTTACAGAACAGATGTGTCGAGAAATTCTTCCAAGGGAGGAAGCGGAATTGGACTATCCATCGTAAAGAAGATCCTGGAGGATCACGGAGGAAAGGTCTGGGCAACCAGCAGACTGGGAATCGGCACGATCATGTATTTTGTACTTAGAAAGTATCAGGAGGTACCAATGAATGAGTAGAATTTTAATCATAGAAGATGAAGAAGCAATCGCAGATCTGGAGAAGGACTATCTGGAACTCTCCGGGTTTGAGGTTGAGATATGCAACAGAGGAGATACAGGACTGACACGTGCACTGAACGAGGAATTTGATCTGATCATTCTAGATCTGATGCTTCCGGAAGTGGACGGTTTCGATATCTGCAGACAGGTGCGCCAGGAGAAAAACACTCCGATCATCATGGTGTCTGCAAAGAAAGATGACATCGACAAGATCAGAGGTCTGGGACTTGGAGCAGATGATTACATGACAAAGCCGTTCAGCCCGAGTGAACTGGTAGCCAGAGTTAAGGCACATATGGACAGATATAATCGTCTGATCGGTTCCAACGTGCAGAAGAATGATATTGTAGAGATCCGAGGAATCAAGATCGACAAGACTGCACGTCGTGTATGGGTAAACGGAGAAGAGACAACCTTTACATCCAAGGAGTATGATCTGCTCACATTCCTTGCAGAGAATCCGAACAGAGTATTTACCAAAGAAGAACTTTTCAGAGAAATCTGGGATATGGAATCCGTGGGAGACATTGCTACGGTTACTGTCCATATCAAGAAAATCCGTGAGAAAATTGAATTTAATACAGCCAAGCCGCAGTATATTGAAACAATTTGGGGTGTAGGCTACAGATTTAAGGTGTAACTGAATCAGGCGTCCTGGCAGAAATTTATCTGTCAGGACGTTTGAGGATAACCGATGTTTTATAAACTGATTGTTTATTCAATTATGTAAGTCTCCTGAGTTGACCAGATCAGGTAGGTCTAATGCTTCAATTGCAAAAAGTAATAAGCAATGTTTGGAGACTCGTGTATCGACAAGTTTATGATTCACTATGTATAAAAAAAGGGAAAATATGGAAAGATTATATAAAAAATTAGAAAGCTACAGCAAGTCCGACTATTATCCGTTTCATATGCCGGGACATAAACGTAACAAGGCATCTTCAGCAGGGGACTTCACGTTTGAGAGAGACATCACAGAGATTTCCGGATTTGATAATCTCCATCATGCGGAGGGAATCCTGAAAGAAGCACAGGAGAATGCAGCACAGATTTACGGCACAAAGAAGTGCTTTTTCAGTGTAAACGGAAGTACAGCAGCGCTGCTGGCAGCAGTCAGTGCATCAGTAAACAAGGGCGGTAGAATCCTGGTGGCAAGAAACTGCCACAAAGCTGTCTATCATGCACTCTATTTGCGTGACCTGCTGCCGGTTTATGTTTATCCACACGAAGATAAGAGACTGGGGATAAACGGCGGCATTTCAGCCAGAAGTGTGGAAAGATATCTGGAGGAAAATCAGGATGTGCAGGCAGTTTTGATCACATCGCCTACATATGACGGAGTTGTATCCGACATAAAAGAGATAGCAGAGGTGGTACACAGACATGAAATCCCTCTGATCGTGGACGAAGCACATGGTGCACATTTCCGGTTCTCAGATTATTTTCCGATTTCGGCAGCAGAACTGGGAGCAGATATCGTGATCCAGAGTTTTCACAAGACTTTGCCGTCTATGACACAGACAGCGGTACTTCATATCTGCAGCGACAGGGTAGATGTGGGGAAGATCAAACGCTTCATGGGAATCTACCAGACCAGCAGTCCGTCCTATATTCTGATGGCAAGTATGGATGCATGTATGGATAAGCTGCAGAAAGACGGGCAGCAGATGTTTCGCGAATTTACCTACAATCTGGAAAAAGCCAGAGAGCGCCTTTCAAAATGTGAGAAGATAAAGCTGATCGAAGCGTCTATGCTTCAGGGAACAGGAATCTATGATTTTGACCGATCCAAGTTACTGTTTTCCACAGTTGGAACTTCCATTAATGGACATCAGCTTCATGAAATGCTTCGCGACAGATATCATATCGAGATGGAGATGGAAGCAGAGAAATATGTTCTTGGAATTGCAGCAGTGGGAGATACGGAAGAGGGATTTGACAGATTATGTGCTGCGATTGAAGAAATTGATGCAGAGACAGAACTGGTATCTGAAGCAGTAGAATCACAGGAGAACACTTCCCATGCAAGAATGAAACAGCTTATGACCATTGCTCAGGCAATGGATGCACAGCAGAGACGATACCCTCTGGAAGAGAGCATCGGAAAAGTCAGCGCAGAGTTTGCCTATCTGTATCCGCCAGGAATTCCGATCATTGTGCCGGGCGAGCAGATTACTGGACAATTCGTGCGAAATATGAGAAGATACATGGAACAGGGACTGGAAGTGCAGGGACTCAGCGACACATCTGCAGAGACCATCTGCGCAGCTGCCCGGAATGAATCCGGTCAGGAAGAAGACAGTCCGGCAAAGGAATAACATAGCAGACATGGGAAAGATTTTTTATATTATGGGAAAGAGTGCGTCAGGGAAAGACAGGATTTATTCACTTCTGGCGGCACATAAAGAACTGAATTTAAAAACACTTGTCCTGTATACTACCCGGCCGATCAGAGCCGGGGAGGAGGACGGAAAGAATTACTACTTTGTAGATGATAACAAACTGAAAGAATTCCGTAAGAATGGAAATCTGATCGAGGCGAGAGCTTACCATACAGTTCACGGGATCTGGACTTACTTTACAGCAGATGACGGACAGGTAGATCTGGCAGATTCTGATTATCTGGGAATCGGTACACTGGAGTCTTTTAAGAAAATGCGTAAATATTACGGTGACGAAGCAGTCTGTCCTGTTTATATCCAGGTGGAAGACGGAGAAAGACTCAGCCGTGCTCTTAAGAGAGAACGGGAACAGGCAAATCCGAAATACGAGGAAATGTGCAGGAGATTTATTGCAGACCAGTCAGACTTCTCAGAGGAGAATATTCTGGATGCAGGGATATGGAAACGTTTTCAGAATACAGATCTCGACGAATGTGTGAAAGAAATCGTAAATTATATAAAATCTATGCAATAGATCTGCTTTTATGGTATAATATCTTACAAAACGGACTGGTGAGGTGATTCTTATGATGGGATTTAACAACATTATCGGACATGACGAGATTATCGGACACTTAAAAAATGCAATAGAATCAGGGAAAATATCGCATTCTTATATTTTTACCGGCGAACCAGGTTCTGGTAAGAAACTTCTTGCAGGAACTTTTGCGGCAACACTTCAGTGCGAAGCCGGCGGTACAGAGCCGTGCCAGAAATGCGACTCCTGCAAAAAAGCGATAGGCAAGAATCATCCGGATATTATTATGGTTACACATGAGAAACCGGGAACGATTTCAATTGATGAGATCAGAGATCAGGTCATTCATGATGTAGATATCAGACCATATTACAGTCCTTACAAGATTTATATTATTGCAGATGCAGATCTTATGACACCGCAGGCTCAGAACGCTCTTCTTAAAACAATCGAAGAGCCGCCGGAATATGCAGTGATCCTTTTGCTGACCAATAATATCGGCGGACTGCTGCCGACGATCCTGTCAAGATGTGTTCGTCTTGACCTTAAGGTAGTAGATGACGGTCTTGTAAAGAAATACCTGATGGAGCATCTCCACGTGCCGGATTATCAGGCAGAGATTGATGCATCCTTTGCACAGGGAAGTATCGGAAGAGCAAAAGAAGCAGCTACTTCACAGGAATTTGCAGAGATGACTCAGAATGCACTGAAGATTCTCAAATATGCAAATACCATGGAAGTATATGAGCTGTCAGATACGATCAAGAGCCTTTCCGGTGAAAAGCAGAATATCAACGATTATCTGGATATTTTCCAGTTCTGGTTCAGAGATGTCCTGATGTTTAAGGCAACCCAGGAGGTCGACAATCTGGTATTTAAGCAGGAAATTAATTTTATCAGAGAGCAGGCGAAACAGCGTTCCTATGAGAATCTGGAGAACATTCTGGATTCCATCCAGAAGACCAAGGTACGTCTGAAAGCAAATGTTAATTTTGACCTGGCATTTGAATTACTGTTCCTGACGATCAGGGAGAAATAGAATGACAAAAGTAGTAGGCGTGAGATTTCGTAATGTAGGCAAGATTTATTATTTCAGCCCTAAGGATTACGAGATCAAAACAGGCGATCATGTGATCGTAGAGACTGCCCGTGGAATTGAATACGGGAAAGTTGTACTTGCACCAAGAGAAGTAGGTGAGGAAGACGTCGTGCATCCTCTCAAAGAAGTGCTCCGCGTAGCAACAAAGGAGGACGATGAGAGAGAAGCGCAGAACAGACTCAGAGAAAGAGATGCATTCAAAATCTGTCAGAAGAAGATCCGTGAACACGGTCTGGAAATGAAGCTGATAGATGCAGAATATACATTTGACAATAACAAAGTACTGTTTTATTTTACAGCAGACGGCAGAATCGACTTCCGTCAGCTTGTAAAAGACCTGGCAGCGATTTTCAAAACACGTATTGAACTCCGGCAGATCGGTGTCCGCGATGAGACAAAGATCCTCGGCGGAATTGGTATCTGCGGCAGATGTTTATGCTGCCATACTTATCTGTCTGAATTTGCACCAGTATCCATCAAGATGGCAAAAGAGCAGAACCTGTCTCTGAACCAGACAAAGATTTCCGGCGTATGCGGAAGACTGATGTGCTGTCTGAAGCATGAGCAGGAGACATACGAGGAACTGAACAAGAAGCTTCCGGGACTGGGGGACTCTGTTACAACTCCGGACGGACTTCAGGGAACGGTACACAGCGTAAATGTACTCCGTCAGCGTGTAAAGGTAATTGTTGAGATTAATGACGAAAAAGAAATTCAGGAATTCCCGGTGGATGAACTGAAATTCAGACCAAGAAAGAAGAAAGTTAAAGTCTCTGACAAAGAGTTAAAGGAACTTGGAAATCTGGAAGATAAAAAAGGAGATTCCAAATTAAATGACTGATCAGCTGGTAAGAGATAAAGAACGAGTAGATGACCTCCAGAATGGATATTATGTGATCCAGGATCCTGAGAAATTCTGTTTTGGAATGGATGCGGTTCTTCTTTCCGGCTTTGCAAAAGTAAAAAAAGGTGAGACTGCTCTGGACATGGGAACAGGAACGGGAATCATTCCGATTCTGCTTAAGGCAAAGACAAATGGAGAACATTTTACAGGTCTTGAGATTCAGCAGGAATGCGCAGACATGGCCGGACGCAGTGTCAGGTATAATCATCTGGAGAACGATATTGATATCGTACAGGGTGACATTAAGGAGGCGGCCGAAATTTTTGGGGCAGCCTCTTTTGATGTAGTGACGAGCAATCCACCTTATATGATCGGGCAGCATGGACTGCGCAATCCGGACATGCCGAAAGCAATCGCCAGACATGAGGTACTATGTAATCTGGAGGATGTGGTCAGCCAGGCGGCAAAAGTATTGAAAGAACGGGGTAGATTTTATATGGTGCACAGACCATTTCGGCTTGCAGAGATTATGAATGTTCTTACAAAATACCGCCTGGAGCCGAAAAGAATGCAGCTGGTGTATCCATACATAGACAGAGA
>ERZ1034713.1295-NODE-1295-length-11469-cov-53.343175_pt1 | contig 11469 bp, 7 predicted proteins | sample MGYA00520692_ERZ1034713 | MGnify/ENA primary metagenome ERZ1034713 (study PRJEB33766, sample SAMN09781717) | gut metagenome | biome: gut microbiome | host: Homo sapiens | place: Madagascar | study: EMG produced TPA metagenomics assembly of the PRJNA485056 data... | reverse complement strand
ACCAGCCCGAAGCTGCTGCTTCTGGATGAGCCTGCTGCCGGTATGAACCCCTCCGAGACCGCTGAACTGACCGAGACCATCCGCCGCATCCGCGACGAATTCAACATTGCCGTGCTGCTGATCGAGCACGACATGAGCCTGGTCATGGGCATCTGCGAGGGCATCGCGGTGCTGAACTTTGGCCGCATCATCGCCAAGGGCACCCCGGATGAGATCCGCAACAACCCGCAGGTCGTTGAGGCCTATCTGGGCAAGAAGGAGGGCTGACCGATGGCAGATTCTATGCTGAAAGTGGAGAACATCAACGTCTATTACGGCAACATCCACGCCGTCAAGGACGTTTCGTTTGAGGTCCACGAAGGGGAGATCGTGACCCTGATCGGTGCCAACGGTGCCGGTAAGTCCACCACCCTGAAGACCATTTCCGGCCTGCTCCACCCGAAGACGGGCGATGTCCTGTACAAGGGCAAGAGCATCAAGGGTGTCCGTGCCCACAAGATCGTGGAGGCCGGTCTGGCCCATGTGCCGGAGGGACGCCACGTCTTCCTGCACATGACCGTGGAGGAAAATCTGGAAATGGGCGGCTACACCCAGCCTGCCTCCACCATCGGCCCCAACAAGGAAAAGGTCTTTGAACTGTTCCCCCGCCTGAAGGAGCGCCGCAAACAGCTGGCGGGCACCATGTCCGGCGGTGAGCAGCAGATGCTGGCCATGGGCCGCGCGCTGATGAGCAACGCCTCCATGCTGATGCTGGATGAGCCGTCCATGGGCCTGTCGCCTCTGCTGGTGCAGGAGATCTTCGACATCATCCGGAACATCCACGAGGAGGGTATGACCATCCTGCTGGTCGAGCAGAACGCGCAGATGGCGCTTTCCGTGGCCGACCGGGCCTATGTTCTGGAGACCGGCCGCGTTGTCATGGATGGCACCGGTGCCGAGCTGCTGACCAATGAGCGTGTCCGCAACGCCTATCTGGGCGGCTGAGGCACGGTATATAGAGCAAGCAAAAAAGGACTGTCGCGTTAGCGACAGTCCTTTTTTGCTATGCATCACTTGATGCAGGTGGAACAGGGGGTGTAGCCTGCTGCAATGGCCTCGTCGTAGCTGGAGAAGAGGATCTGGTTCTTCTCTGCCGGGAGGTTCGGGCAGGTGGGCAGATGGAACTTTTTGGAGTTCACGTTGCCGATGTAGGCCTGTTGTGCTGTGCCGGATGCCGCCGGAGCGGTGGGGTTCAGCTCGGCGTCGGTGGCGGTCTTGTCGGTGCGGATGGTGTAGTTCTGGCCGTCCGACCCGATGACGACTGTGCCCAGCAGGTCGGTGCGGTAGACGTCCACGCCTGCATCCCGCAGGATGCTCAGGGTCTCCTCATGCGGGTGGCCATATTTGTTGTTCACGCCGCAGGAGATGACGCCCATTTCGGGCAGGACGGCATTCAGGAAAAGGTAGCTCGTCGAGGTGCTGGAACCGTGGTGGCCCACCTGCAAAACATCGGCCTTCAGGTTGGCCCCGCTGTTCACCAGGTCGCGCTCTGCATCCGATTCCATGTCGCCGGTCAGGAGGAAGCTGGTGGCACCATAATCTACCCGCAGGACGATCGAGGTGTCGTTCGTCTCACTGTATTGTGCCACCGGGCCCAGCATCGTCACCGTTGCACCGCCCAGCTGCCAGACGGTGCCCACGGCGGGCACCTCGACCTGCAGGCCCTGCTGCTGGGTGTACTTCACAAAATCCTGAAAGCACTTGGTGGAGGCCTCCGTCACCGGGCTGTACACATGGTTCGCCGGGAAGAAGGCCAGCGCAGCGGCCAGCCCGCCCACATGGTCTTCATGCGCGTGGGAGCAGAAGACGTATTGCAGCTCTTCCACGCCCTGCTTCTGCAAATAGCTGACCACCATGCTGCCGTCGTCCACGTTGCCGCCGTCGTACAGCATGTATTGGCCATCGCACTCCACCAGGACGCTGAGCGCCTGCCCCACGTCGAGAAAGTGCATCCGGAAGCTGTCGGCGGTCTGCACCCCGCTGGATGCCGGGTTCGGGATCACATCGGCGCTGCCGTCCGGAAGGACGGATGCCCCGTCACAGGCCGCAAGGCCCAGGGCCAGCGCAGCGGCCAACGCCAGTGCGGCCAGCCGCCGGAAAGGCTTTCGCCAGAAACTTACTTTTTCCGATTTGTATTTTTCCACGTCGTATTCTCTTTCTGTTGATCGTTTTTCGGCTTATGGCCGGGGGCAGAGCGGGGCGCGAACCGTGCGCCGGGGCTGGGCTGACGTCCGCCCGCACTGCGGTTCGCCGGAGCGGCATGGCCCTGCGGACGGCCCTTGCCCTTGCCGTTGGGGCGGACGGTGTAGGTGCCGTCGTTGTGGATGGTCACCTCGGCGGCCTCGGCTCTGCGGGCCGAGCGCTGGACGGCGCGGCGGCCCTCGGCGGGCACCAGCAGCGGGATGAGGTCCTCGCGGTGGGTCATTTTGAGCGCCTTGATGACCTTTTCGGCGTTGCGCGGCTCGTAATACTGGAGCAGTGCGCGCTGCAGTGCCTTGCCCTCGGCGGTCTTCTCCACGAACACCGGCTTGAGGGTGTAGGGGTCCAGACCGGTATAGAACATGCAGGTGCTCACGGTGCCGGGCGTGGGGTAGAAGTCCTGCACCTGCTCTGGGCGCATGTGGTTCTTGTAAAGGTACTCGGCCAGATAGACCGCGTCGCTCAGGGTGCTGCCCGGATGGCTGGACATCAGGTAGGGCACGAGATACTGCTTTTTGCCCGCCTTTTTGCTCAGCTCATAGAACTTATCCTTGAACTTGTTGAAGGTCTGGATGGGCGGCTTGCCCATGTAGGCGAGGGTATTGGGGGCGCAGTGCTCCGGGGCAACTTTCAGCTGGCCGGAGACGTGGTATTCCACCAGCTCCTTGAAGAAGGTATCGTCCGGATCTGCCATCAGATAGTCAAACCGGATGCCGCTGCGGATGAACACCTTCTTGACGCCCGGCAGCTCCCGGACGCGGCGCAGGATCTTCAGATAGTCGCTGTGGTCCACGATCATGTGGGAGCAGGTCGTGGGGGCCAGGCAGTGCTTGCCGCCATTGCACATGCCCCGCAGCATCTGTTCGCGGCAGGACGGGAAGCGGAAGTTTGCCGTGGGGCCGCCGATGTCGTGGATGTAGCCCTTGAAATCCGGCTCATGGGTCATCCGCTCGGCCTCGGCCACGATGCTGTCGGCACTGCGGCTGGTCACGCGGCGGCCCTGATGCAGCTGGATGGCGCAGAAGTTGCAGCCGCCGAAGCAGCCGCGGTTCTGGATGATGGAGAACTGCACCTCCCGGATGGCGGGCACACCGCCCATGGCCTCGTAGATGGGGTGATACCGGCGGGTGTAGGGCAGGGCATAGACCCGGTCCAGCTCCCAGCGCACCAGCGGCTTTGCCGGGATGTTCTGGACGAGGTACTTCTCGCTCTGCTTCTGGACGATGATCTGGCCGCTGACGACATCCTGATTGTCCATCTGGATACGGCAGGCCTTGGCGTAGGCGGTTTTATCGGACGCCACCTTTTTGAAGCCCGCGCACTCCACATATTTTTCGGGCAGGTGGTCGAAGTCGGTCAGGTAGCAGGTGCCGTCCACATCGGTGATGGAGCTTACCGGCTCTCCGGCCGCCAGCCGCCTGGCAATGGCGACGGTCTGGTGTTCGCCCATGCCGAAGCTGATGATGTCTGCGCCGGAGTCCTCTGCGATGCTGGGCAGGACGGTGTCCAGCCAGTAATCGTAGTGGGTGAACCGCCGCAGCGAGGCTTCCAGACCGCCCAGGATCACGGGCAGGTCGGGGTAGGCCTGCTTTGCCAGCCTGGTATACACGGTGGCGCTGCGGTCCGGCCGGGCACCGCCTTTTCCGCCGGGGGAGTATTCGTCCTCGGCGCGGGGGATCTTGGCGACGGAGTAGTGGCTGACCATGCTGTCCACATTGCCGCCGCCGATGAAGAAGCCATACTTCGGTTTCCCGAACCGCTTGAAGTCCTCGCAGTCGGTATAGCGGGGCTGTGCCAGTACGCCCACCTTGTAGCCCTCGGCTTCCAGCAGGCGGCTGATGATGGCAGTGCCAAAGCTGGGGTGGTCTACATAGGCGTCGCCGCCCACGACCACAAAGTCCAGCTGCTCCCATCCCCGCGCTTCCATGTCCGCGCGGCTGATGGGGAGAAATTCGGTGTAGACTTGGGAAGAGTTTTCCATAATGCTCCTTTTATTTTATCGTTCGTTCCGTTTCGCTTCTGGATCGCCGGTTTCCCGCTCCGGGGAGAACGGACACGTCAGTGTCTGCGTGGATCATTCATCCGGCTGGTTCATCTGCATTTCCAGCCACTGCTGGCGGCTGATGAGGACAGCGCGGGGCTTGGCGCCCTCGTAGGGGCCGATGATGCCTTTTTGTTCCATCTCGTCCATGATGCGGGCGGCGCGGGCATAGCCCAGCTTGCACCGGCGCTGGAGCAGGCTGGTGGATGCCTGACCGGCATCAATGACCACCTCGACGGCCTGCTTGAGCATCGGGTCGCTGCCGGTCTCTTCGTCGGCATCGGCAGAGGATGCGCCTTTTTTGCCGTCTAGGATGGCGTGTTTTTCCATGGCCTCGATCATGGCCTCGTCGTACTGGACCGTCGCGCTCTGCTTGATGAAGTCCAGCACACGGCTGATCTCCTCATCCCGCACGAAGGTGCCCTGGATGCGGATGGGCTTGGGGGCACCGACCGGCATGAAGAGCATATCGCCCATGCCCAGCAGCTTTTCGGCACCGGCACCATCCAGGATGGTGCGGCTGTCCACCTGGCTGGACACCGCGAACGCGATGCGGCTGGGGATGTTGGCCTTGATCAGGCCGGTGATGACGTCCACGCTGGGGCGCTGGGTCGCGACGATGAGGTGCATACCGGCCGCACGGGCCTTCTGGGCGATGCGGCAGATGGAGTCCTCGACGTCCTTGCCCACGACCATCATCAGGTCGGCCAGCTCATCAATGATGATGGCGATGTAGGGCATCTTTTCCAGCATGGGGTCGGTGGCGGCCAGCTTGTTGAAGGACTTGATGTCGCGGACGTTGTTCTCCGCAAACAGGTGATACCGGCGCTCCATCTCCTGCACGGCGCTGCTCAGAGCGCCCGCCGCCTTTTTCGGCTCGGTGATGACCGGCATCAGCAGGTGAGGGATGCCGTTGTACTCGGCCAGCTCGACCACCTTGGGGTCGATGAGGATGAGCTTGACGTCCTCCGGGCTGGACCGGAACAGCAGGCTCATGATGATGCTGTTGACACAGACGGATTTGCCGCTGCCTGTGCTGCCTGCAATGAGCAGGTGGGGCATCTTGCACAGGTCGGCCACCTGGGCCACGCCGGCGATGTCCTTGCCCAGCGCGATGCCGAGAGGCGAGGTCATCCGCAGGAAGGCCTGGCTCTCGAAGACACTGCGTATATAGACTGGCGTCTTTTTGTGGTTGGGCACCTCGATGCCCACGGCGGGCTTGCCGGGGATGGGGGCCTCCATGCGGACGTCAGCGACGGCCAGGTTCAGTGCGATGTCGTCTGCCAGCGAGGTGATGCGGCTGATCTTGACGCCCGCCATGGGCTGGACTTCATACCGCGTGACCGACGGGCCGCGGGAGATGTCCAGCACACGGGTGCGGACGCCAAAACTTTCCAGCGTGTCCACGAGCTTCTGCGCATTGGCCTTCAGCTCGTCCTGTGCGTTGGGGTCGCTCTCCTCCGGGGCCTTTTCGAACAGATCGATGCCGGGGTACTGATACTGATAGCTCTCCTCAGCCTCCGGCTCCTCGGCCGGGGCGGTGGCTGCCTGCTGCTCGCCGACGGCGGGCTTTTCCATGGCAGCGGCTACCAGCGTGTTGATGTCTTTTTCCTCCACCGGCTCGCTGGTGATGCTGATCCAGCCGTCCTCGTCCGGGGCAGAGCGCATGGCCATCACGTTGTCGGCCATGACCCGCACCGGCACGGAGGGCTCGTCGGTGGTGGGCAGGGTCGGTGTCTGGAAGGCTCCGCTGCCGTCGAACGCAGGAGCTTCGGCGGGGTCTTCGTCCACCGGCTGGGCCGGGATGCCCGGCGTTACCACCGGGGCCGGTGCTTCGGGGGCCGCCGGAGCTTCCGGTTTTGCAAAGAAGTCTTCGGCTGCTGTCTCGATGGCATCGGGCACCACCGGCTTCACGATGGGCCGGGGCGCGGGCTTGTGGAGCGGGTCCTGCCCGAAGGTGCCGCCGGGCCCGACGATGAAGGGCTCGATGGGCTCACTGCCGCCCTCGACCACGGGGGTGCTGTCCGGCCCAAGGTCGATGTCAAACGAGGCGCGGGGATGGGGCGTGCCCACCTGCACCGGCGTAAAGGCCGGGGCCTCCTGCGGCTCTGCCGGGGCAGGTGCGGGGGAGGGAGCAGGTGCTTCGTAGCCGAGAGAGTCGTCCACCGGTTCGGGCACGGCTTCACCCTCCAGCTCTTTGGTCACCTTGTGGCCCCAGCTGAAAATGCCGGACAGCCAGCCCGGCGCTGCAAAGCCGCCCTCCTCGTCCTCTTCGCCGCAAAGGTCCGGCTCGTCTCCGGCTTCCAGCACTGCCGCTTCCTCCTCGGCCTGGCGGGCGGCCTGCCGCTCGGCACGGCGGGCTGCGTTCTGTTCGTAGACGGCCACGCCCTTTTCGTGGGCGCTGCCGCCCAGCTCACATATCCACTGCCACAGTTCGGCGGGGGTGATATCAAAAATGTACAGGCTGGCACAGAGCGCCAGCACCACCATCACGAGATTCGCCGCCGGACGCCCGCAGAGCAGCAGCAGATTGCCGCCCAGCAGGGCACCGATGGCACCGCCGCCCAGCCAGGCATGGACGCCGTTCTGATAGCACTCCGCTACCATGCGGGCCGCCGGGATGTCGGCGGGGATCTCAGAAAAGACGATGACGGTGCCGCTGGCAAACACCAGCCCCAGCATCAGCTTGAACATCTGGCCGATGAGGTCTTCGCCCCGTGTGTAGAGGATGGCCAGATAGCAGATCGCTGCGCCCAGCACGAAGCTGCCGCAGCCGAACAGGCCGAACAATACCTCGTGCAGGGCCTTCCAGACCGAGCTGCCCTCCACAAAGGCCAGCACGATGAGCAGCAGGCCCGCAAACAGGGTGCCCAGCCCTGCGGGCATCCGCTCCTGTGCCCGGCTCTTTCTCCGCGCAGGTGCGCGTCTTGCGGTCGTTTTTCGTTTTTTCTTTGCCATCTTTCGTTGCAACCCTGTCTCTTTCTCCCATAGTATTCGATTCTTTCATTTTATCACGACCTATGGAAAATAGCAACGAAAACCCGCTCAGCGTTCGATCTCCCGATACAGCCACGCCAGCGCATCCGAGATGCCGCCCAGCTCGTCGATGAGCTTTTCGCGCACGGCCCGGCGGCCGTCCAGCATGGTGCCCACATCCATGACCAGCTCGCCGGTGCGGAGCATCAGCTCGGTGTAGCGCTTTTCCGAGATGCCGCTGTGCGCCGCCACAAAGCCGGTGATCCGCTCCTGCATCTGTTCGAACCACCGCATCGTCTGGGGCACACCCAGGATCATCCCGGAGTGCCGCACCGGGTGGACGGTCATGGTGGCTGTGGGCACGATGAAGCTCCGCCGGGCGCTGACGGCCAGCGGGATGCCGATGGAGTGTCCGCCGCCCAGCACCACGGCGGCGCTGGGCTTGGAGATGCTGGCGATCAGCTCCGCCAGCGCCAGCCCGGCTTCCACATCGCCGCCTACGGTGTTCAGGATGACCAGCAGGCCCTCCACCGCCGGGTCCTCCTGCACGGCCACCAGCTGCGGGATGACATGCTCGTACTTGGTGGTCTTCTGCCCCTGGGGCGCTTCCACATGGCCCTCGATCTGCCCCACCACGGTCAGGCAGTGGATGGCGTGGGGGCCTTTGGTGCGGTAGACGCTGCCCAGATCCTCGATCTGCTCTTTTTCCAGCCGCTGCTCTTCCACCGGGGTATTTTTTTCGTTCTGCTCTGCCATAAGCCCCTCCTGCTCTGTTTTTTTCAGGGTTCCCGGCGGGTCAAATGATTATGCGGCGGCTAAGATTTCTTAACTTTTGAAAAAATTGCTCCATTTTATTTGACATTCTCCACATCCGCTGTATACTTTAGATAATGAATAAGATTGACAAAGATGTATCATTATTGTGCAAAACTCTTTGAATCTGCCGGAGCGCCACGGTGGGCGCAGAGGACCGGCATCGAATGGATGAAAGGAGAACCACCTATGAACACCCCTGGTAAAGCATCTCTGCCGGTGATCAAACGCCTGCCCAAGTACTACCGCTTTCTGCGGACCTTGAAGAACGACGGCATCACCAGCATCTCTTCCCGCGAACTGGCCGCCCAGATGGGCACCACGGCCTCTCAGGTCCGGCAGGACTTCAACTGCATCGGCGATGTGAACGGCCGTCAGGGCATCGGCTACTCGGTCGAAAACCTGCTCTCCATCCTGGAGAATCTGCTGTTCGGCAACGGCGACCGCCTGCCCACCATCCTCATCGGCTGCGGCCGTCTGGGCAAGGCCGTCAGCCGGTTCATCACCACCGATACCAACGGCTACAAGCTCATTGCCGCCTTCGACAACTCGTCGGACGAAGTGGGCAGGGAGATCAACGGCATCCAGATCCTCCACATCGACCAGCTGGAGAGCTTCTGCGCCGAGCACAAGCCCGAAGTGGCGGTTCTCTGTGTGCCCCGCAGCGGTGCCGAAGAGCTGAGCGGCCGTCTGGTCAGCCTGGGCATCAAAGGCTTCTGGAACTTCTCCCACTACGACCTGTCCGTCCCGTATCCGGAAGTCGTGGTCGAGAACGTCCACCTGGGCGACAGCCTGATGAGCCTGGGCTACCGCCTGCGCAATCAGGACTGATGTTCCGATTTCGTCGTTGTTACTATATAGTATAATATGATAAAGCAACCCTCCCATCGCAGCGAAGCCCGCTCGCTTCCCATCGTTTGGGCTTTGCTCATTCCGTAGAAAGCTGACCGGCTTGCCAATGGCTCTCCCTTTGGGAGAGCTGGCATCGCGCAGCGATGACTGAGAGGGTTGCTTTTTATGAGGAGACCTTCATGGCAAAGCTATATTTCCGTTACGGCGCAATGAACAGCGGCAAGAGCACGGCCCTGATGCAGGTGGCGCACAACTACGAGGAGCAGGGGATGCAGGTGCTCATCCTGAAGCCGCAGGTGGACACCAAGGGCGGCGGTGAATTGGTCAGCCGCCTGGGGGTGCGGCGCAAGGCCGACCTGCTCATCCCGCCGGAGGCGGACATCTTCGAGGCTGTCCGCGCCGCCAGCCAGACCCAGAAGCTGGCCTGTGTCCTCTGCGACGAGAGCCAGTTCTTCACCCCGGCACAGGCTGAGCAGCTGTTCATGGTCACGGTAGACCTGAATATCCCGGTCATCTGCTACGGTCTGCGGTCGGACTTCTCGCTCAAGGGGTTCCCCGGCTCTACCCGCCTGCTGGAGCTGGCTCACACCATCGAGGAGATGAAGACCATCTGCACCTGCGGCCGCAAGGCCACCTGCAACTGCCGCAAAGTCAACGGTGCGTTCGTCTTTGAGGGCGAACAGGTCGCCATCGACCTGGAAAACGACGTGCAGTACGTCAGCATGTGCCCCCAATGCTACTTCCGCGAGCGCCGCGCCTTCTACGCCCGCCGGGCCGCGAAATAAAAAAGCGGAGCTTTTCCCGGAAGAAGCATTGCATTGCGTTCATTTTGCAGCCGTGTTCCCCCAAAAACCAGAAAAAATTTTTTCAGCGCTGCCCCGCCGGGCGGCGCTTTTTTCTGCCCGGAACAGACCGTCTCCGACAAGGTGATATATCAGTTGTATCCAACTTCGCGCGTTTATTGCGCTATTGATATATCAGTTGGCAAATCTCTGGAATCGTCAACGATTTCACTTATTGCATCCAACAAAACCACGCAAATTTCCCGATTGGTTACAAAAATATTGCAATTTTAGGATGTTTCTCCGACTCCTTGCTCCAATTTCTATGCAATCTGTTGAAGTATACATGTTGCACAGTTTTTTCGCTCAAGTTTATTCATTTCGGCAAGGACGTCAAAACCGCGCCAAACACGAGCGCAATATTTGTTCGTTTTTTGCGCGCTTCTCTTCAATTTACATCTTTCTTTTTGCGGGATATTTTGTTATCATAATTGTATACAACGAGCCTTTTGCAGATAAGGCCGCTGAGCACATGGTTTCTATATATTAGGAGGAGAACAAACAATGAGCAAGGCAATTTCTCGTCGCGATTTCCTGAAGGTCACTGGCGCTGTGGGCGCAGCTGGCCTGCTGGCTGCCTGTGGCGGCAGCTCCAACTCCACCGCAGCTTCCACCGCTTCTTCCGCAGCAGCAGCTTCCGTGGCTGGCCTGAGCAGCGATCCCGTCACCCTGACCATGAGCTGGTGGGGCGGCGAGTCTCGTCACAACGCTTACCAGGAGGCCCTGAAGGCTTTCTCCGCAGCAAACAGCAACATCACCGTCAACCCCACCTTCGCTGCATGGTCCGGCTGGGAGGACACCATGTCCACCAAGTTTGCCGGCGGCGTGGCTGAGGATGTCTGCCAGATCAACTGGAACTGGCTGTACAACTACTCTGCAAACGGCCAGACCTTCATCGACCTGAACAGCGTCACCGATTATCTGGATATGTCCCAGTGGGACGACGCCAAGCTGGCAGCCTGCAACGTTGCCAATGCACAGCAGTGTGTGCCTGTCGCTATGACCGGCCGTATCTTCTTCTGGAACATGACCACCTTTAATAAGGCTGGCATCACCGAGGTCCCCAAGACTCTGGACGACCTGATGAACGCAGGCAAGGCATTCCAGGAGAAGCTGGGCGATGACTACTATCCTCTGCACCTGGGCGCATACGACCGTATGATCCTGATGGTCTTCTACCTTGAGTCCAAGTACGGCAAGGATTGGGCAGACCCCACCACCTCTACCCTGAACTACACCGCTGACGAGATCGCCGAGGGCATCGACTTCATCAAGAGCCTGGTCGATGGCCACGTCATCATGAGCCTGCCCACCTACTACGGCTCCAACGGCGACAACGCTGCACACCAGTCCAACGAGTGGATCACCGGCAAGATGGCTGGTATCTTCGAGTGGGATTCCTCCGCTACCAAGTATCAGGACGCTCTGGACGAGGAGAACAAGCCCGGCTTCACCGTCGGCGAGGAGATCAAGTTCGGCGATTACAACGGCGGCTTCTCCAAGGTCTCCATGGGTCTGGCCATCACCAAGACCTGCGAGTATCCCGCTGAGGCTGCTACGCTGATCAACTTCCTGCTGAACGAGAAGGAAGGCGCTGAGATCATGGGTTCTGAGTGCGGTCTGCCCGCTTCCAAGGCTGGCCTGGAGGCTGCACAGGCTGCTGGCAAGATCAAGGAGCTGGTCGCTGAGGCAAACGGCAAGGTCATG
>ERZ1034713.1293-NODE-1293-length-11487-cov-4.613453_pt1 | contig 11487 bp, 10 predicted proteins | sample MGYA00520692_ERZ1034713 | MGnify/ENA primary metagenome ERZ1034713 (study PRJEB33766, sample SAMN09781717) | gut metagenome | biome: gut microbiome | host: Homo sapiens | place: Madagascar | study: EMG produced TPA metagenomics assembly of the PRJNA485056 data... | reverse complement strand
AGCAACTTGTTGCTGGCACAAACGAAGCCTTTGCTGAGTTTGTCCGGTCGAGCTTCCGCCTCTCTTCTCTCCGAAAGACGTACCTGACCAAGTGGTCGGACATAGGAAAAGAAGAACCTGTTCCGTGACAAATTCATTTGTCTAAGGGACAGATTCTTCTTTGACGCAAGGCGTAGCCTTCATCCGGTGCAGCCGGATGCGTTCGACCACGTCCTATATTTTACTTAAAGTATGCCACTCCTGACTCGAACAGTTTCATATCCTGCTCTCCGTAGATATTCATCGCTACAGCTTCGCCTCGTCTTTCGGAGTGAGCCATCTTTCCGAGCACACGTCCATCCGGACTTGTGATACCCTCGATCGCCATATATGATCCATTGACATTCCACTCTTCATCCATGGTCGGCACACCTGCCTCGTTGACATACTGTGTTGCAACCTGTCCGTTGGCGAAAAGCTTATCCAGCCACTCTTTCGGTGCTACGAAGCGTCCCTCTCCGTGGGATGCCGGGTTGCAGTAAGTCTTTCCGAGTTCTGCCTGCTGCAGCCATGGAGACTTGTTGGTTACGACCTTGGTGTAGACCATCTTGCTGATGTGGCGGTTGATGGTGTTGTAGGTCAGTGTCGGTGAATCCTCGGTCTGCATGCGGATCTCGCCGTATGGTACCAAGCCAAGCTTGATCAGCGCCTGGAATCCGTTACAGATTCCAAGTGCCAGTCCGTCGCGCTCGTTGAGGAGCTTGTTGACAGCCTCTGTCATCTTCGCGTTGCGGAAGGCTGTGGCGAAGAACTTTGCAGATCCTTCCGGCTCATCTCCTGCGGAGAATCCGCCCGGGAACATGATGATCTGTGACTGGTCGATTGCTTTCACGAATTCATCGACAGAATCACGGATGTCTGCGGCGCTCAGGTTCTTGAATACCTTAACGATCGTGTTCGCTCCTGCTCTCTCGAATGCCTTCGCACTGTCGTACTCACAGTTGGTTCCCGGGAATACCGGAATGAATACGGTTGGCTTCGCTACTTTATTCTTGCAGATGTAGATTTCCTTTGTATCGAATACATCGGTCTTGATCTCTGTCTTATCTTCGGTTGCGCGTGTTTTGAATACCTTTTCGAGTGTTCCGGTCCATGCAGCGATCGCCTCATCCATTCCGATGCTCATATCCTTGTAACGGAAGGTCTGATCGGCATTGACTTCACCGACCACCACTGCCTCGGAAATTGTTTCTTTTATAATAGGAAGAAACTCTTCCGGCACTTCGGCTACGATGTTACCGAATCCTGCTCCGTAAAGTGTCTCGGCACTTACGTTGCCCTCAATGGTTACACCGAGTTTGTTACCGAACGCCATCTTGCTGACTGCTGCCGCAAGACCTTTTCCGTCTAAGGCATATGCAGAGACGATTGCTTTCTTGCCGATCAGCTCATGAATCTTATCGTATAAAGCCATAACCTGCTCGTATACCGGCAGATCATACTCATTTTTCTCAATGGTAAAGAGTACAAGCTTGTTGCCTGCCTTCTTTAATTCCGGTGTGATGACATCCTTCTCTCTTGCCACATCCACTGCGAATGAAACAAGTGTCGGAGGCACATCGATCTCATTAAAGGTTCCGGACATGGAATCCTTACCACCGATGGAAGGAAGTCCGAAGCCGATCTGTGCATCGTATGCACCAAGGAGTGCTGCGAATGGCTGGCTCCATCTCTTCGGATCCTCGCTCATTCTGCGGAAGTACTCCTGGAAGGTAAATCTTACTTTCTTGAAGTCGCCGCCTGCGGTCACGATGCGGGACAGGGATTCGAGTACCGCATAAACGGATCCGTGGTATGGGCTCCAGGAGGATAAATATGGGTCAAAACCATAAGACATCATCGTTACGGTATCGCATTTTCCAGTAAGAACAGGAAGTTTTGCAACCATACTCTGTGTCTCGGTCAGCTGATAACGTCCGCCGTATGGCATGTAGACGCTGCCTGCGCCGATGGAACCGTCGAACATTTCAACAAGTCCCTTCTGGGAACATACGTTGAGGTCGGAAAGCATGGCAAGCCATGCTGCTTTATTGTCGCCTCGCTCAACTGCTTCTTCGACCTTCGGAAGTTCCATCTTCTTGAAGAAGTTGTCTGCTTCGACCGGCATCTCAACCTCGACGTCTGCTTCCTGATGAGCACCGTTCGTATCAAGGAATGCACGGGAGATATTGACAATCTCCTTGCCTCTCCATACGAGTACGAGTCTCGGATCTTCGGTTACGACTGCAACCTCCGTTGCCTCAAGATTCTCTTCCCTGGCATATGCGAGGAACTGGTCAACATCCTGTGGAGCAACAACGACTGCCATACGCTCCTGAGACTCGGAGATGGCGATCTCTGTTCCGTCAAGTCCTGCATATTTCTTCGGTACTTTATCAAGTTCAACGCGAAGTCCGTCTGCGAGCTCTCCGATTGCTACGGATACGCCGCCGGCACCAAAGTCGTTACATTTCTTAATAATATGGCTGACTTCTTCTCTGCGGAAAAGTCTCTGCAGCTTACGCTCAGTCGGTGCGTTACCTTTCTGCACCTCTGCGCCACATACAGATGTGGACTCTGTGTTGTGTGCCTTGGAAGATCCGGTTGCACCACCGATTCCATCACGTCCGGTACGTCCGCCGAGGAGGATGATCTTGTCGCCCGGGTCAGAAGTCAGTCTCTGTACAGCACGTCTTGGAGCTGCACCCATGACGGCACCGATTTCCATACGCTTTGCAACGTAATCCGGATGGTAAACCTCCTTGACATAACCGGTTGACAATCCGATCTGGTTACCGTAGGAGCTATATCCTCTTGCTGCCTCGCGCACGATCTTCTTCTGTGGAAGCTTTCCTTCGATCGTATCCTTAACCGGAACGGTCGGATCTGCGGCACCGGTCACACGCATTGCCTGGTATACATAAGTACGTCCGGATAATGGATCACGGATGGCTCCACCGAGACAGGTTGCTGCACCACCGAATGGCTCGATCTCTGTCGGGTGGTTGTGGGTCTCGTTCTTGAAGTTAACCAGCCACTCCTCCGTCTTTCCATCTACTTCAACCGGAACAACGATGGAACATGCATTGATCTCATCAGACTCTTCCTGATCTGCAAGCTTTCCTTCTGCTTTCAGCTTCTTCATTGCAAGTAAAGCAAGATCCATCAGACATACGAATTTGTCATCTCTTCCCTTATACATCTCCTTGTGAGCGTCAAGGTATTCTTCGTAAGTCTTCTTGATTGGTGCCTGATAGAATCCATCGTCAAACTTGACATTCTTAAGCTCTGTTGAGAATGTGGTGTGACGGCAGTGATCACTCCAATAGGTATCGAGAACGCGGATCTCTGTCATGGACGGATTGCGCTTCTCCTCATTCTTGAAGTAATTCTGGATATGTAAGAAATCCTTGAATGTCATCGCAAGGTTCAAGGAGCTGTATAATGCGTTCAGCTTGTCCTCCGGCATATCGATAAATCCGTCGAAGATTGCAACATCGGCTGGATCATCAAATTCCTGTACAAGTGTCTGTGGCTTGTCCATTCCGGTCTCTCTGGAATCCACTGGGTTGATACAATACTTCTTGATTGCGGTAAGCTCGTCATCTGTGATATCACCGACGATCACGTAAGTGGTTGCGCTGCGGATGACAGGCTCCTCTTCTTCGTTCAGAAGCTTGACACACTGCTCAGCGGAATCGGCTCTCTGATCGAACTGTCCCGGCAGGAATTCTACAGAGAATACTTTGCCCGCTCCGGCATCAAAGTTCTCCTCATAAATATCGTCAACAGGAGGCTCAGAAAATACAGTCTGCAATGCCTTCTGATAAGTCTCATCCGACACATTCTCTACATCATAACGGATCAGCACTCGAACTTCATCGGCTGCGATTCCGAGATAATGCTTGATCTCATGCTTCAGTTCCTTTGCTTTCACAGCAAAGTCCGGTTTCTTTTCTACATATACACGGCGTACATTGCCCATAGGTAGTCCTCCTTCAATTATGGTTAATCATTACTGTGTTTAGTATAGCGCAAGCATATGAATTAGTAAAGTTAATATATCTTACGTTGTTTATTACTTTCGCTTATCACAAGAAGCTTGCCTAGATAGCAAGCTTCTTGTTTAAAATTAAATATTTATTATTTGATATAAATGAGACCTATAGTCTGTAAGCAATATAATCACCCAAATTTTCCAAATCACATTCGGCGTAATCAGTCATTTCAATTGTGTACAATGGCATTCTGATACTTTTTCTCCAATCTGTCGCATACTGCATCAAAATTATGTGTGTTTCCCTGAGCAATTTGCGCTAGTCCATCAAGTACACTATTTCTCCGTTCGATTTGATTCAGTTTTTTCTGATTCATACTATCTGTATTCGTTCCCAAAAATTTCACCTTCTGTTATCACATTTATAGTTTCAACTTCTTATTATCTTTATTCTACTAAGATTATTCCACGATTTCAATATAAAAAAACAGAAATCCGTAATTTTTGGATTTCTGTTTTCTCCTTTTTACAATTCAACATTTTCTGTATTATTTACATCTGGACTTTCTGTATTAATATCACTTGAATTCTCTGGACTGTTATCATCCGGATTCTCCGGATCATCCTCCTGCGCTGTATAGGTATATTTCACGTGGAAGGTTGCCTTCTTCGACTTATTGCCGGCAAGATCCTTGGCGTATACAGTTACCTTGTATGTTCCGTCTTCTGCATTTAACATTGCATCCAACAGATCATCTGCCTCCACCGTCACATACTTCGCAGCAAGTGTCTCACCACTGTCTTTTGCAGTCACATTCTTCTTAAGAAGTGCAATCACCTGCTTCTCGGTGTAAGTCTCTTCTGTCGTCTCTGTGATAGAAATATTCTTCTCCTTGACAGTGACCGTCGGCTTCTTGGTATCCTTGACTGTGATCACACGCTTCACCGTTGTTGTACGGCTGAGTGAATCGGTTGTCGTATAGGTAATCGTATACTTTCCGGCTTTCTTCATATTTAATTTTCCAGTAAGCTTAATCTTCAGTGACTTTCCCTTGTAATCGGTAGCAGTAATACCTGTTTTCAGATTTGGCTTCTTTGCAAGGCGCTCTACCGTGAGGTTCTTCACGCCCTTGATGGTCGGTGCCATCTTGCGCCACGGATTATCCTTACTCGGATCGGTCGGATCCCAGCCTCTGTACTTGCTGCTCGTATCGATGCGTACCGGAGTCGGTTTACCAAGCGGTCCCGGGTCATTTCCATCGTAGATTTTTACCGTAGTTCCGGATGAGCAGTTATCGTAGATCCATTTCGCATCCGCAACGTTTAAACGGACGCATCCGTGTGAAGCTGCGGTTCCAAGACGATTGTAGGAATTATATGCAAGTGTGCTTGGATCTGTATCGCTGTAATATACGGAATGGAACAATACCCCATCAACGATTCGGCTGCAGTACTGTCCGTACACATTGCCCATCAGTGTATGCCAGCGATACTGGTTGGAGATATGAAATGTTCCGGTCGGAGTCGCGTTGTTGACGCCGACGGAGCACGCCATCGCCTTAACCGGGATGGTATACTTGCCTTTCTCATCCAGCTTATAGACCGTGACACAATTCTGTCTGCGGTTAATCTTGATATAATACGGATGCTTGTTCGTTGCTGCGTATGTATCTGTCGGTACACCCACACTGGTCAGAAGCATAAGTGCTGCAAGCAAGGCGCAACAAAAACGTCCAAATTTGCTTTTCGTTTTCATCATTTTCTCCTCTTGCATCTTTTATAAGTTGTCCTTATAATATAATGTAACAGAACTAATTTCTGTCGTAATAAATCGACAACACTTATAAAAGGAAGTTAAATTATGGATATCAATTATGAATTATACAAGGTTTTCTACTATGTTGCAACCTCTCTTTCGTTTTCCGACGCGAGCAAGAAGCTTTTTATCTCGCAATCTGCAGTCAGTCAGTCGATCAAGACACTGGAGAAGAAGCTCGGTCAATCGCTTTTTATCCGAAGCACGAAGAAGGTGCAGCTTACGCCTGCCGGTTCCTTACTGCTCAAGCATGTTGAGCCTGCGATGAATCTGATTTCCCGTGGCGAAAGCCAGCTTCTTGATTCTGGTACACTCGGTCTCGGCCAGCTGCATATCGGTGCGAGTGACACGATCTGCCGATACTTTCTGCTTCCTTATTTAAAGCAGTTCCATAAAGCGTTCCCGAATGTTCCGATCAAGATTACGAATGCGACCTCGATCCAATGCGTAAATCTTCTCGATCAGCGTAAGGTGGATCTGATTGTGACGAATTTTCCGAATACGCATCTGAATCACGCTTACATTCAGAAGACGGTCTGCAATTTCTCGGATGTGTTTGTCGCCAATCCAGCTTATTTCGATTTCGAGGATCAGGAGATTCCGTTCGAACAGCTCCAGCAATATCCGATCATGATGCTGGACCGCAATTCGACGACCAGCGAGTTTCTACACAATCTGTTTCTGCAGCACCAGCTTGAGCTGCTCCCGCAGGTAGAACTCAGCAGTAATGATCTGCTCATTGATATGGCGCGCATCGGACTCGGTATCGCCTTCATTCCGGATTTCTGTCTCTCGCGCGACAACAGTGATCTCATCGTCCTTCATACGAAGGAGAAGATGCCGACCAGACAGATCGTGGTCTCTGCCAATACGACGCTTCCGGTGTCCGCATCGACGGAGGAATTCTTGAAATTATTGCCGGATGCGAGCGACGTAGCGATGTAAGATTATAAATCTTTCGATACAACAATTCCCGACAGCCTGAACAAATAGATCAGATGTCGGGAATATTTTTATGCCTCCTCCCAGAAATGCAGAATTTCTTTCTCCAACTGACTCACATCTCCAACAATCCTCTCCTTCCACTCTCTCGGATAGAGCGCATCATAATCGCTTTGCAGGAATCGTTCGTCAAGAAGCACAATGATTCCGCGATCCTCCTGCGTGCGGATCACGCGCCCCGCTGCCTGCAGCACTTTGTTGATGCCCGGATAGCGGAACGCATAATCAAATCCGGACAATCCCTGTTTATCGTAGAATTGCTTTAAGATCTCACGCTCATTGCTGATCTGCGGAAGACCGGTTCCGACAATGATAGCGCCGATCAGACGATCATTCTTTAAATCGATTCCCTCTCCGAAGATTCCTCCCATCACGCAGAATGCCACAAGTGTTCCGTTATCTTCCCGCTCGAACGATTGTAAGAATTCTTCGCGCTCCGCTTCGTTCATGTTGCTTCTCTGCATGGTGATGGTCAATGTTGTTTGCTTGTCGATTACCACACTGTGTCCAATGTTGTCTTCAACGATTTCATCCCACTTTCCGTTCTCAAGCTCTGCACTTACAAACACTTCGCACACATCCTGCATCATTTTATACGACGGAAAGAATACCATATAATTTCCTTCTTTTCCTCGAATTGCGGCACGGATATACTGCGCAATCTTCGCATATTCAGCCGGACCTCTCCTCGTATACTTTGTACTCACATCCCGCCCGAAGGCAAGCAGTCTTTGCGTTTCATCAAACGTACTCTGCGCGTAGATTGCATAATTGTCCTCTTTCGTAGAAAGAAGCCTTTTGTAATAGTTAATTGGCAGAAGCGTTGCCGAGAAGAAGATTGTGGAGACCGATTTATCAATACATTTCTGCAAATTCTTCGACGGATCCACACAGAACAACTTGATCATGAACCGTCCATCCTCCTGCAATTCATTGTAGATCACGTAATTTTCATCCACCAGATCATAGATATTGACAAAATTCCGGAGTTCAAAGTAGAAATCCATCACCGTCTTCTTATCCGGGAACTCTCTCGGCTTCTCAAAGAATTCCTCCATCTGTGACAGAAGCCGCATCAGATGGAACGTCAACACACCGACGCTCTCGCACACGCTGTACGTCTCACACTCTCGCTTGAAGTCAAGCATCGCCTTGTTACACTTATCCAATGTCCGCGCGATCGCATGGTTATGTAGCTTCATGATCTTCTTGACCGCCAGAATATCTTCCTTATATAATTGCGCACTGTACATCTCCCTGCTGCGGTCCACAAGATTATGCGCCTCATCCACCAGAAACAGATACTTCTCCTTCGGCGTCTCCTGGAAAAAGCGTTTCAGATACACACTCGGATCAAACACATAATTATAATCACACAGGATATTGTCGCACCACGTTGCCACATCCAGACTCAGCTCGAACGGACAAACTCTATGCTTCCTGGCCTGCGCGATGATTTCTTCCCTCGTAAAGAGATCAGATTCCTGCAGAAGTTCATACACCGCATCATTCACACGGTCATAATGCCCCAAGGCATACGGACAATTCTGTGGATTGCATTCCAGTTTCACTTGGGGAAATTCCGGAAATAACGTCTCCTGATTCTCATCAATCGTTTTATCACTCTCTTGTGTGAAACCAGGCAGTGTCATCTGTTCATTTTCTTCTGTAAACTTTGCCATTCTTCCACACAGGCACAGTTTTTCCTTCGCGGTCAGCTGAATGATCTTCGCCTGATAGCCCTGCTCACGCAGCAATCCGAACGTCTCTTTCGCGACCGTAGCCGTAATCGTCTTCGCAGTCAGATAGAAAATGCGATCTGCAAGTTCCTCCCCTACCGCCTTGACCGCAGGGAAAATCGTTGAAATCGTCTTTCCAACTCCGGTTGGAGCCTGAATGAACAGATTCTTGCCCCGGCTGATCGTCCGGTATACATCGCCAACTAATTTCTTCTGTCCCTCGCGGTACGGATACGGGAACTCCAGATTCTGTATACTCGCCTGGCGCTTTCTTCGCCACATGATCTGCCAGTCCGCCCACTTTCGATACTCGCCGATCAGATTTCCGAACCAGTCCGAAAGTTCATCCCACAGAAATACTTCCTGAAAGTACTTGATATCCTCCGTATCAAGATTGCAGTATGTCATCTGCACACCGATCTTGTCAAGATGATTCTGTAAGGCATAGATGTAGGCATAGCACATTGCCTGCGCTTTGTGTACATAGATCGGAGCTTCCATCGTCTTGACATTCCGATACATTCCTTTGATTTCGTCGATGTAGATCATTTCTTCCGGCTGCGTGAAATTTTCTGATTCATTTGCAGACCATGATACCTGTTCGAGTTCTTCTGAGCCGAAGTCTTCTGAATTGAAACATTCTGAATTGATGTCTTCAGAATCGAGTCCTGATTCATTCGAATGCGTTCCTTCCTTCTCCGGATCAAATGATATCTGTATCGTATCTGTATCTTGTGTCGTTGTTGTTGGGAACATTCCATACACAATTCCATCTGCCCGTCCCTCAACAACAAGCCGGTACTCCTCGGCATCAATTGTGAGTGCAAGTGGCACCTCCGCCTGGTAGTTTTCTCCCATGCTGCGTTGTATCTTTCGATGAATCTTGCCACCTTCCAGCATCGCATCCGTGACCATCCGACCGCTTCGATTGTCAATATCACCGCCACGCAATATAAATTCCACAAGATTGCGCACAGATATATGTAGTTCCTGCATGGGAGTCCTCCTTTCTCATTTCTCTATTCCAGTTCTCACAAATACTCGAAATATGTTTTTCTGCGTAAATCTTCAGATTTCTTTCGTCAAAATCTTCGAGCCCTCTTCTTTCACCAAAAAAGTCCCGCTCCGGATCCGGAGCGAGACTTCTTGTGTCTCTATCCATATTCTATTATGCCACTGCAAATTTCGCAACAAGGTTTTCAAAGTTTTCATTCCGGCCACCGTAGCAAACCGTCAGATTCTTCTGAACACCCAGTCCGATCATGCCAAGAAGCGACTTTGCATCAATCATCGTGCGGTTGTATTTTACGTCAATTTCAAAATCGCAATCTTCTGCAGCCCGGACAAAATCCTTTACGTCTTTCAAATCCGATAGACGAATTACCTTAATGGTATCATACATAATTAACACCTGCTTTCTGATTACATTATTTGTAACTTTTCGGGCAATTATACCATCATTCTTCTAATTTGTCACAATTACATAAAGCCATGGTTTTAGGCGTTTTTCTTTGCGTTTTGACGAGAAATGCCGGATTTATGGGCTTCTTTCTCTGCTTTTTGATTGTGAAATTGTTCTTTTACCAGATATACTATGCTTTTTTTCTAAAAAAATGCCTGTTTTCCGCAGAAAACAAGCATTTTTCATAAAATTTATTCGATTTGGTAACGTTTCCATAACGATTTTGTTGCGCAATTACCTGCCAAACCATCTGTTTTCCTCCTTTGAAGACAGATCGTATCCGAATCTCAGTATTAAACTGGAGTAAAACTTCATGGGGTCTTTCCGTCCTGGCGCGGGTAAACAGCATCTTCTTTTCATGATCAATTTCAGTTACATCAGTGGCTCACCATATTTGCGTAATTCGTTTAGATAGATCTCACCGAGCATACTGAGTTTCACACCCTTGTGACGAATATATCCGATGCGGATCCGTTCAGACTCTTTGAGTGGTATCGCTACATAATCATCTCCGTTGATTTCCTCCGAAATAATTCCGGAACACAGTGTATAACCATTGAGTCCAACCATCAGATTCAGCATCGTGCCGCGGTCATCTGCCTTGATTATCCGCTTATACTCGTAAGTACTCTTCATTTCTTCCGCAAAATAGAACGAATTATTCTTTCCCTGTTCAAATACAAGACACGGGTACTCCTCCAATTCAGCCATACAGATCTGTGACTGCGCCGCAAGCGGATGTCCTTTCCACAGATATACATAAGTATCACATGCAAAAAGTTCTTCAAATTCCAGATCATATTCCCTGAAAAGCTTCAGGAGCACCGCCTCATTAAATTCGCTTAAAAACAAGACGCCAAGCTCACTCTTCATACTCCGGACATTTTCGATGACCTGGTTCGTCTGAGTCTCATGGATCGCAAATTCATACTCCTCCATGCCGACGGACTTTACCATCTCCACAAATGCCTTGACGGCAAAGGAATAATGTTGCATCGAAACCGAGAATTTCTTTTTTGTCTCACTGTTCATATACCGCTTCTCCAACAGATGATATTGCTCCACCACCTGCTTGGCGTATCCGATAAATTCCTCGCCTTCCGGAGTCATAACAATTCCACGGTTCGACCGGATAAAAATCGTGATTCCGGCCTCTTCCTCTAGCTCTCTTACAACGGATGACAAATTCGGCTGCGATACGAAAAGTTTCCTGGCAGCCTCATTCATCGATTTACTTTCTGCAATTGTGATTACCTGATGAAGTTGTTGAAGTGTCATACACGCGTCCCGATAATTTTTACAATCGAATCGATTGTTCCTTTCATATTCCTTTTGTTCTCAGAAAATAAAAAAAGAACCAAAACACTATTCATTATAAGTGTTTCGGCTTAAAAAAGAAGCAGGGGATGAGAGAATCGAACTCCCACCAAAGGTTTTGGAGACCCCTATCATA
>ERZ1034713.1288-NODE-1288-length-11558-cov-7.797618_pt1 | contig 11558 bp, 6 predicted proteins | sample MGYA00520692_ERZ1034713 | MGnify/ENA primary metagenome ERZ1034713 (study PRJEB33766, sample SAMN09781717) | gut metagenome | biome: gut microbiome | host: Homo sapiens | place: Madagascar | study: EMG produced TPA metagenomics assembly of the PRJNA485056 data... | reverse complement strand
AATCAGGAGCTATGAAAACAGGATGGATCCAAGCAGATGGAACATATTACTATGCAAATAATAGTGGCTATATTCAAACAGGATGGCTACATAAAGGATCATGGTATTATTTAAACCAAGATGGAAAAATGGTGACAGGATTAGCTTCTGTAGGAAATCAACAATATTATTTTGATCAATCAGGAGCTATGAAAACAGGATGGATCCAAGCAGATGGAACATATTACTATGCAAATAATAGTGGCTATATTCAAACAGGATGGCTACATAAAGGATCATGGTATTATTTAAACCAAGATGGAAAAATGGTGACAGGATTAGCTTCTGTAGGAAATCAACAATATTATTTTGATCAATCAGGAGCTATGAAAACAGGATGGATCCAAGCAGATGGAACATATTACTATGCGGATAATAATGGTTATATTCAAAAAGGATGGCTACATAAAGGATCATGGTATTATTTGAATCAAGATGGAAAAATGGTTGTAGGTGATTATTATATCAATGATCAATATTACTATTTTAATTCTAATGGAGATTTGCAATTAGGTTGGTATTATAGAGATAATCAATATTATTATCTTGATTCTAATGTGGTTCTTGTTAAAGGATGGAATAAGATCACTAACAAATGGTATTATTTTAATGATCAAGGAATTATGCAAACGGGTTGGCAATTGATTAATAATCAAAGGTTCTATTTAAATGCTTCTGGTGATATGCATACAGGATGGTTAAAATCAGGTAATGAATGGTATTATTTAAATAAGAGTGGTGTCATGGTTACTGGTTGGGCACAAATTGGATGGAAATGGTATTATTTTAATGAAGATGGTGCAGCTGTTAAAGATGATGTAGTTATTGATGGTAAAACATATATATTTAGAGATGATTATTCATGGATTTCAAATTGTACGAGAAAAGAGTTTGTAGAAAGAGCCAAAAGATATTTAGGATGTAATGAAAAAGATGGATCATTTAAGAAAATTATAGATTCATATAATAAATTAGATCCTTTACCAAGAGGTTATAAAGTTAAATATACAGATTCATGGTGTATGACTTTTGTTTCAGCTATAGTGAGAGAATGTAATTTACTTGACATTATCCCAGTTGAATGCTCATGTGGTAAAGCAGTAGAAAAGGCACAATCTATGGGCATTTGGCAAGAAAATGATGCTTATGTTCCTCAAATTGGTGATATTATTATGTATGATTGGGATGATAATGGAAATGGTGATAATACAGGATGGCCTGATCATGTAGGTATTGTTACAGAAGTTAACGGAAATACATTTAAAGTTATTGAAGGAAATAAAAATGATGCTGTTGAATATAGAACAATGAATGTCAACAGTAAATATATTAGAGGGTTTATTACACCTAAGTTTTTATCATAAGAAGTAGAAATACTTCTTTTTTTCTTTACTTATTAAATATATGTGGTATGATGTTCATATAAATTAACAAGGAGAAAAAAATGAACATTCTTACATATTTAGATTTTGAATTTATAAAGTTACTATATAAAGAAAATACACTTTCACAAAGAGCTATTTCTAAAAGATTGAATTGTTCTTTAGGTAAAACAAATGAAACAATAAAGAATCTTAAAGAATTAGAATATATTAATGATGATAATTCTTTAACAGATTTAGGAATAGACTTAATAAAGAAAAATAAGTCAGCAGTTATTTTAGCTGCTGGTCAAGGGATTAGAATGATTCCTATTAATAATAATGTGCCTAAAGCAATGTTAGAAATAAATGATGAAATACTTATTGAACGTCTCATAAGACAGCTTATAGAAGCTCATATTAATGATATAACAATTGTTGTTGGTTTTATGAAAGAAGAATTTGACTATTTAATTGATAAATATAATGTAAAATTAGTTGTTAATAGAGAATATCAAGAAAAGAACAACTTACATAGTTTAAATCTAGTAAAAGATAAAATAAATAATACTTATATTATTCCTGGTGATCTTTATTTCTATGAAAATCCATTTTTAAATAATGAAATTCAATCATGGTATATGCTTGAAAATAGAATAAGTAAACATAGTAATGTTACATGTAATACTAAAAATGAAATTGTTAAAGTAAAGGATGATGGTTTAAAAATGATTGGTTTATCATTTATTAATCAACATGATTCTTTATATTTAAAAGAACGTTTAGAATGTTTAGATGACGGAATGCATGATTCTTGTTTTTGGGAAGAAACGTTGTATCAAAAGAATAAAATGTTTATTTATGGAAAAATTGTTGATACAAGCTATGTAGATGAAATTAATACGTATGAAGAATTAAGAAATGTAGATGATCATTCAGCACACTTAAATAATGAGACATTATCATTGATTGCTGATGTTTTTAAAATCAATGTTGAACAAATTAAAAACATTAAAAGCTTAAAAAAAGGTATGACAAATAGATCATTTTTATTTGAAATCAATCATGATAAATATATTATGAGAATTCCTGGGGAAGGAACAGATCAACTTATTAATCGAAAAGAAGAATATGAAGTTTATCAAGTAATAAAAGATTTAAATATCAGTGATGAAGTTATTTATATGAATCCACAAAATGGATATAAGATTACAAAATATTTAGACGATACACGTGTATGTAATCAAGATAATGATGAAGATTTAATTAAATGTATGAAATTATTAAAAGAATTTCATAATCAGGATTTAAAGGTAGAACATGAATTTGATGTTTTTGAAAAAATGGAATTTTATGAAAATCTAAGAGGTCCAAAATCTTTATATAAAGACTATAAACAAACGAAAGAAAAAGTTTTATCTCTAAAGAAAATTATTGATCAATTACCAAAAGAATGGAAATTATGTCATATAGATGCAAATTGTGATAATTTCTTATTCTATAGAGAAAATAATGAAGAGAGAATAAAACTTATTGATTGGGAATATGCGGCAATGCAAGATGCACATCTTGATATAGCAATGTTTTGTATTTATTCTATGTATGATAGAAAACAAATTGATCATTTAATTGATATCTATTTTGAAAATAAGTGTGATCAACAAACAAGAATAAAAATCTATTGTTATATATCAATGTGTGGTCTTTTATGGAGCAACTGGTGTGAATATAAATATACGCTAGGTGTTGAATTTGGAGAATATTCATTGGCACAGTATCGTTTTGCTAAGGATTATTACAAGATTGTTATGGAAGAAATGGAGAATATAGAAAAATGTGTCAAGTAGAAAGAGCAATTATAATGGCAGCAGGTAAAGGAACACGTATGAGACCAATAACAAATTCGATACCTAAACCATTAGTTAAAATACATGATATTCCTATGATTGAAGGAATTATCAATCAATTGCATCAACAAGGGATCTTTGAAATCTATGTTGTTGTAGGCTATTTAAAAGAACAATTTAATTATTTAGAAGATAAATATGAGAATTTGCATCTAATAGATAATCCTTATTATGATACTTGCAACAATATTTCTTCTTTATATGTTGCTAGAAATCATCTAAAAAATGTCATTATTTTAGATGGTGATCAAATTATTAACAATACACAAATTCTTTCAAAAGAATTTAAATATTCAGGATATAACTGTATTTACAAACAAGAAATTCATAATGAATGGATGTTAAAATTAGAAAATGGTTTTGTAATTTCTTGTTCAAGAACTGGTGGACAAGATGGTTGGCAATTATATAGTGTATCTAGATGGAATGAAGAAGATGGAAAGAAATTAAAGAAACATTTAGAAATTGAATTTGAAGAGAAAAAGAATACTGATATTTATTGGGATGATGTAGCGTTGTTTTGTTATCCAAATGAATACCAATTATCTATTAAAGAAATGCATGAAGGAGATATTTTAGAAATAGATAGTTTTGATGAATTGTGTAGTATTGATGAAACATATTTAAATTGGGGGAAATAAAATGGAAAAGAAATCATTAAAGGGAAGATTAGATTATGTATCAATGATAATTCCTTTATTAGGGGTTGTCTTATTATGCGTTTTATTTATGCTTATGCCAGCAAAATCTTCATATATCATTCAAATGATTAGAGGATTTTTAGGGAATGACTGTGGCATTTATTATGCGTTATTAGGAGTTGGAATTTTTGTTTGTTCATTATATATAGCATTTTCTAAATATGGAAAAATAAAGTTAGGTAAGAATACAGATCAACCAGAGTATTCATCATTTAACTGGGGAGTAATGATTTTTACTTCTACAATGGCAGCAGATATTTTATTTTATTCATTATGTGAATGGGCATTATATGCTAATGAAAAATATATTGATCAATTAGGTGGAATACAAAAATGGGCTTCAACATTTCCGTTATTTCATTGGGGACCAATTGCTTGGAGTTTTTATATTATTTTAGCTGTTGCTTTTGGTTTTATGTTACATGTAAGAGGAAGAAATAAACAAAAATTTTCTGAAGGATGTAGACCATTACTAGGAAATAAAGTGGATGGAGTTGTAGGTAAAATTATTGATTTAATTGCTATATTTGCACTTATTGCAGGAACTGCAACAACCTTTTCACTAGCAACACCATTATTATCAGCAGCTTTAAGTAGAGTATTTGGGTTGCCTAATGGTGTAGGACTTACTATTGCTGTTTTATTATTGATTGCAGCAGTTTATACATTTACTGTACTTACAGGAATGAAAGGTATTTCTAAACTAGCAACATATTGTTCCTATTTATTCTTTGCTTTACTTATTTATTTTTTAATAGGTGGGGGAGAAACCACATATATCTTAGAAACTGGTTTTTCAGCTATTGGTAATATGGTACAAAATTTTATCGGATTATCTACTTGGATGGATCCATTAAGAGAAACATCATTTCCACAAAATTGGACGATTTATTATTGGGCCTATTGGATGGTATGGTGTGTTGCAACTCCTTTCTTTATTGGAAAAATCAGTAAGGGAAGAACAATTAAAAATACGATTCTAGGAGGATATGGATGGGGTCTAGCAGGAACTTTTACTTCATTCATTATTCTTGGAAATTATGGTTTGGCACAACAAATGAAACATGGAATTGATATTTCGGGAATGATTGCTAAAAGTGGGGATTATTCTGCAGTTATTTTAAAGATATTTGATACTCTACCACTAGCAAGTCTAGGTTTATTGTTATTAGTTATTACTATGATTGCTTTTTATTCAACAACATTTGATGCTTTAACAATGGTTGTTTCATCATATTCTTATAAAAAATTAGATGTAGATGAAGAACCAGATAAAAAGATTAGAGTTTTCTGGGCAATTATCTTTATCTTATTTCCAATAGCGTTGATTTTTGCTGAAAATTCAATGTATAGTTTACAGTCAGTGGCTATTATCGCTGCTTTTCCAATAGGATTTATTATACTGTTGATTGTAATTAGTTTCTTTAAAGATGCAAATAAATATTTACAAGAAAAGAAAGAAAATAACAGGGATATAGAATAGAAAATTCTATATCCTTTTTGTTGAATTGAAAATGTATATCATTATAATAAAAAATAGTATTTATGAAGATGATTATTTTAGTTGATATTTGTAAGTATATTATTTTATGTGATATTATCACATTATTAAAAGCAAATAGGATTAGTAAGTTAAAATATTCTATAGATTTAAAATATTGTAGGAGGTTGGAAATGAAAAAAAAGTACATAAGTCTGTTTCTTGTTATATTATTGGGAATGATTTTTAATATCTCTAATATAAAAGCATATGAAGAAACAAATGACGTTATTGGACAAACAAAGTTTGTAGATAAAGATGGAAATATTAATACTGTAGATGTTTATGATGGAACAACGAATGAAGAGTATAATCCTTATGCACGAACAGTTTCTACAGCGAATATGGTTAATTTTAATTGTTCTAAAGCAGGGACAACTACAAATTTTACAGATTATTATACAGGACAAGAGGGATATTTATCTAAATCAAGTGCAGCGGATGCAGCTTTTTTAGGCTATGAAAATGGAAAAGTGAAGTTTATGATTTCAGGAATTGTTGGTTTAGTAGATCCTCAATATGTTGAAGTTCTTAGCCAAGGGACTTATTATGCAAGTAACTATGAAGTTAATTCATCAGGTGATTTGTATCATTATATTTCTAATAATGTTAATGCGACAGGAAATCAAGGAAATAAGAATTATATAGGGACAGGGCCTAGTTATTTAACAAAGAATAAAGAGTATTATAGCTATGATGGACATTATTTTTATGATAACTATAATACAATGATTACAGATTATAAAAATAATGTTAGAAATAATGCTGTTAATCCTAATAATCCTTATTATAGTTATTTTCAATACTTACCAATGAGAAGTCAAACAACTTATACTGGTTCACAAATATCAAATTATTTAAATAATAAAGCAGGAAGTACTTCTAAATTATATGATACAGGTGATATTTTTATTAAGTATCAAAATAAATATGGGGTCAATGCTTTAATGGCAGCAAGTTTTGCTGCCTTAGAATCTGGATGGGGAAAAAGCAATATTGCATTAAATAAAAATAACTTATTTGGATTAAATGCTACAGATAATAATCCAGGTGGAAATGCAGATACTTTTAGTACAGTAGATGATTGTATTATGAATTTTACATCGAGTTGGATGTCTAAAAGATATTTAAATCCTACATATACTTCTTTATTTAGAGGAGGCTATTTTGGAGACAAGGGAAGTGGAATATTTGGTAAATATTCTTCAGATCCTTATGAAGGAGAAAAATGTGCAAGCATTGCTAAAAATATGGATGCTAGTATCTCTTCTAAAGATAATGATTATTATACTTTAGGAATCAAAGATATTTATTTAACAACACATACTGCCCTTAATGTAAGAAGTAGTTCAAATACAAGTTCTAGTGTTTTATATACAACGATAAAAAATCCAGCTTATTCATTTATTATAAAAGATGCCTCTGCAACTAATGGTTTTTATAAGATACAAAGTGAAGTTGCTAGTAGTGATGGAACTTATAGCTTTGATAATACAGGATATGTAAGTAATCGATATGTTACTTTATTAAATAATATTTCTCATCCACAAGGATGGAAAAAAGAAAATAATTATTGGTATTATTATTTTTCAAATGGTTCAAAAGCAACTGGTTTACAAACTATAGAAAATAATCTCTATTATTTTAATACAAGTGGACAAATGCAAACAGGTTGGCAAGAAGTTAATAATAAATGGTACTACTTTGATGAATTGGGTTATGGTCAAAAAGATTGGAAATTAATAGGAAATAATTGGTTTTATTTTAATAGTAGCTATCAAATGCAAACAGGTTGGCAAGAAATAAATGGCAAATGGTATTATTTAAGTACTGGTGTTATGAAAATCTATGGAAAAACGTATTATGAAGGGTATATGATTACAGGATGGTTGCCACTAGGTAATGATTGGTATTATTTAAATAGTGATGGATCAATGGTAACAGGATTACAAACTGTAGGAAATAATTTCTATTATTTTAATGCAAGTGGAAAGATGCAAACAGGTTGGCAAGGAATCAATAACAAATGGTATTATTTTGATAATGGTGGTTATGGACAAAAAGGTTGGCAAATGATTGCAGGAAATACGTATTATTTTTTAGATAGTTATCAAATGGCGACAGGATTTCAAGAAATCTCTGGAAATACTTATTTCTTTAGTACAGGTGTTATGAAAATCTATGGAAAAACTTATTATGAAGGCTATATGGTTACTGGTTGGTTAACTTTAGGTAGTGATTGGTATTATTTTGATAATACAGGTAAAAGACTTACAGGATTACAAAAAGTAGGAAACAATTTGTTTTATTTTAATGATAGTGGTAAAATGCAAACAGGTTGGCAAAAAGTCAGCAATAAATGGTACTATTTTGATGATTCAGGCTATGGACAAAGTGGCTGGAAGAAACTAGGGAATACATGGTTTTATTTTAATAGCCAATATCAAATGTTAACAGGTTGGCAAAGAATTAATGGTAAGTGGTATTATTTAAGTACAGGTGTTATGGAAATATATGGGAAAACTTATTATGAAGGTTATATGGTTACTGGATGGCTTCAATTAGAGAATAAGTGGTATTATTTAAAAAGTGATGGTTCGATGGTAACAGGTTATTATAAAGTTGGAAATAAGACATATTATTTTAATAGCAGTGGTGTTATGCAGTAATAATATTTTTAGGGGGAGGAAAGATTTTGAAAAAGTTTTTTGGTTATTTGTTTTTGGTTTTTGGAATGGCTTTTGCATTGAGTTATTTTCAAAATAGTTCTGTAAATGCATTAGATGGAAGTTATGATGATGCAATTATGGGACAAAGTAGTCATATTGATCAAGATGAAAATAAAATAGAAGATGCAAAGGAAGAAAATTCTTATAGTTTACGAACTATGATTCAAAATGGTTGGTTTTATCAAGGAAATAAAAAATGTTTTCGTGATAATGATGGTCGCGTTATTGGTGAAAATGTTAAAAAGGTTATTGATGTTTCACAATACAATGGTCATATTGATTGGAGTAAAGTAAGTAAAACAGATGTAGATGGTGTTATTATTAGAATTGTTTCTCATAAGGGTGGATATTATCATATTGATGAACAATTTGAAAATAATTTAAATGGTTGTAGAAAATATAATATTCCTTTTGGAATCTATATTTATGATTATTCAAATAATGTAACAGATGCTGATAATGAAGCAACAATGATTTTAAATTATTTATCAAAATATAAAATTTCACCTTCAGAACTTTCATATCCTGTTTATTTAGATATGGAAAGACCTGAATTATCAACAACAACGAATGAATTAGTTGTTGATGCATTTGTTAATAAATTAGCAAATAGTAATTATAATACGAAGGTTTATAGCTATCGTTCACTTTTACAAACAAAATTAAATAGTCCAACTATTTATCAACATGTAGATTGGGTAGCTGCTTATACATCATCATTAGGATTTAGTAATAATTGGTATAGAGGTCCTAAAGGATGGCAATATAGCAACGGAGCATTTGTTGATGGTATTAGTGGTTATGTAGATATGAGTGTTTGGTATGATCAAGGTGTTCCTAAATATGATTATGTAGGATGGAAATATTACTATGATCATTGGTATTATGGAAGTAGTAAAAATATTCTACAAATCGGTTGGGAAAAGATTAATGGAAAATGGTATTATTTTAATACTAATGGAATTATGGCCACTGGTTGGATCAGTTTAAATGGTGAATGGTATTATTTAACAAGTAATGGTGATATGGTTACTGGTGCACAAACTATAAACAATAAAGAATACTATTTTACGAGTGAAGGTGTAATGGTCAGAGGATGGCATAAGGAAAATGATAAATGGAAATATTATAGTCCTAAGAAAATGTCAGTCTATGGAAGAACATTTGTAGAAGGTGAAAAGGTAACAGGTTGGTTACCAATAAATGGTAAATGGTATTATATAGCTGAAGATGGTTATATGGTTACTGGTATTTATAAAGTTGGAAATAGAAAATATCTTTTTATGGAAGATGGTTCTATGAAAACTGGATGGTTTAAAGTAGATGATACTTGGTATTATATTTCTTCTGATGGTGAATTAAGAGCACAATGGGTCAAATCATTAAGTAATTGGTATTATGTAAATGATGAAGGATTGATTCTTACAGGAGATCAAGTTATTAATGGAAGACAATATTATTTCAATGAAGATGGTATTATGCACACAGGATGGATGCAAGTAGGAAATCAATGGAAATATTATAGTCAAGGAACATTAAAAATCTATGGAAAAACATTTGTAGATGGTGAAAAGGTAACAGGATGGTTACCATTAGGAAATAGATGGTACTATATAGCAAAGGATGATTATATGGTTACTGGATATTATAAAGTAGGAAATAGTACTTATTATTTTGATGAAAGTGGATTAATGAAAACAGGATGGTTTAAAATCAATGGTGAAGATTATTATGCAGCTTCATCTGGAGTTATTCAAGCACAATGGGTCAAATCATTAAGTAATTGGTATTATGTAGATGTTGATGGAAAAATGGTTACTGGTTATCAAACAATTAATGGTGCGAAGTATTATTTTGCAAGTAGTGGATTAATGCAAAAAGGTTGGTTTAAGATCAATGGTGAAGATTATTATGCAGCTTCATCAGGAACTATCCAAGCACAATGGGTCAAATCAGGAAGAAACTGGTATTATGTAGATACTGATGGAAAGATGGTTACTGGAGATTATATAATTGATAGAAAGGTCAATTATTTTGATAACCAAGGTCTTTGGATGAATAAAATAAATTAAAAACCGATCTTACTCATTATTTTGAGTAAAAATCGGTTTTTGTTTGGAAGGGAATATATATGAAAGAGAAAACGAAAAGAAATTCGTCTATTGAATTATTAAGAATTATTTCAATGATTGGTGTCGTTATTTTACATTATAATAATGCAAGTATGGGTGGTGCATTAGGAATGGTTTTAGATGGCAGTTCTAATCAATATTATTTATATTTAATAGAAAGTTTATTTGTTTGTGCAGTTAATGTTTTTGTAATGATTTCAGCGTATTTTCTAGCTTGTAATCAAAATAGAAAATTAATTAAGATACTAGAATTATTTGTACAAGTTATCGTATTTAATTTAGTTTTTTATGTTTTTGGAGTATTAAGAGGTCATAAAGTATTTACAGTAAGTTCATTGATTAGTAGTTTATTACCCGCTAATTACTTTTTAATACTTTATTCTGTATTATATATTATTAGTCCATATCTTAATTTAATTATTAAACAACTTAATAAAGAACAATATAAACGCTTATTAATTATACTCATGCTTATTTTTTCAGTTTGGACAATTGTTATAGATGTTGCTGAAAATATAACAGGAAATACATATTTAGGATTAAGTACTATTGGAATGTATGGAAGTCAATATGGTTATACAATTATTAACTTTGTTTTGGTATATTTTGTAGGAGCATATCTTCGTGTAAATAAAATAACATTATCTAAGAAAAAAGCAGGTATGTGGATTATAAGATGTTTGGCATTCTTATATGCTTTTTCAATGATGGAACATGTTTTACATTTACAATATACAGCAACATGGTATGATAATAATCCAATTATTATCTTAATGTCTGCTTGTATTCTTTTATTCTTTATGGATATTCATTTTGAAAGTAAAATAATCAATGAATTAGCTAAAGCCGCTTTTACATGTTTTTTATTTCATGAAATCTTATTAAGACATATTAGAATTGAACAATTTGTTAATAGAGGTATTTTGGTTTTAATTGTACATCAATTAGGATCAGCATTAATTATTTATCTTATTTCATACATTGTTTATAAGATATATCATTTATGTTCACATTGGTTCTTTAAACTTATTGAACCTTACATTAATAAAATCAATATTTCAGTTGAAAAGGGGTAACACAGTTACCTCTTTTGCTTTTGTGTGCCGGGCATGGCACTAATTCAGTTGGAGATAAACCAACCACAGGTAT
>ERZ1034713.1286-NODE-1286-length-11578-cov-6.850213_pt1 | contig 11578 bp, 10 predicted proteins | sample MGYA00520692_ERZ1034713 | MGnify/ENA primary metagenome ERZ1034713 (study PRJEB33766, sample SAMN09781717) | gut metagenome | biome: gut microbiome | host: Homo sapiens | place: Madagascar | study: EMG produced TPA metagenomics assembly of the PRJNA485056 data... | reverse complement strand
TTATATACACTTTACTACATATATCATCTTTAGTAATCAATTCTTTTGTTTCTTCCATTCTCCCTCCAAACAAATCGGTTGCAATTTCTTCTTTCCTTTTACCTTCCCCATAAACAATCTATTCCTCAACATTTCTCATTTTGTCATAATACGCTTTATACCTATAAATTGTCCGCTCACTAACATTGTTCCGCTTAGCAATTTCTACCATTGTCATGCCACTTTCATACCCAAAAACAAAATCATTATAAATTGCCATCCACTTGGCATTATGTTTCTGCCGTCCACTTAATTTACGATTTCTGTAATACTCCAGTTCCTCCCGAAGTTCTGCATTCTCTTTTTCTAAATCCTCAATCCTTTTTAATGCTTCTTCAAGTGTTACCGATTTCTCCATTCCTCTGTCCTCCATTCATGTCATTCTCATTTTGTCTAAATTATAAATATTTGTGTTTCTTTAGTCAATCTGATTATGTCATGTTGTGTCATTTTTCACAAAATCATTCATATAGCGGTAATACTGCCGATATCCTGCTTCCTAAACCCTTTTATAAAAAGCAAAAAATGAGGTATAGGCGAAATCAAACTTTTAATTTTCGCCTATACCCCAGCTTTCTTCCACATTTATATCCAATCTTAGCTTAATTTCATAACTTAAGCTTTTCGGGACAATAAAATCACATTCTCCACATGCTCCGTATGAGGAAACAAATCAAATGGCTGACATGCCGTAACCTTATATCCACCCTTAACCAGCACCTTTATATCCCTTGCCTGTGTATCAGGTCCGCATGAAATGTACACAATCCTGTCTGGCTTAATCTTAAGAAGAGAATTAAGAAATTCCGGTGTGCTTCCGCTTCTTGGCGGATCCATGATGACAACATCTGCCTTTGCATTTTTCGCATATTCAACAAGGAAATCTCCTGCGTCAGCATTAACAAATGTGGCATTCTTTATATTGTTAATTGAAGCATTTATCTTGGCGTCTGACACAGCTTCTGAATTAAGCTCAACTCCGATAACCTTGCCAGCCTTCTTGGATGCTACGATTCCAATAGTTCCAATACCGCAATATGCATCAATTACAGTGTCATTTTTTGATATATCAGCAAGCTGGATTGCTTTCTTATACAGCTTTTCAGTCTGTTGGTGGTTAATCTGATAGAATGATGTCGGGCTTATTCTGAACCTGCAGCCACACAGCACATCTTCGATATAACCTTTTCCCTTAAGAACAATATTTCTCTTTCCAAGCACCATGCTTGTGCGTCTGTCGTTAATGTTCTGTACAATTGTAGTGATTTCCGGATGCTTCTCACATAATGCCTTAAGAAAATTGTTCTTTGATGGAAATGCGACTCCTGCTGTAACAATAACAAGCATAATCTCCTTTGTCGAAAATCCTTTTCTTAAAAGAATGTGTCGGATCATTCCCTTTCCCGCATCTTCGTCATATGGCTGATATTTAAATGAGGCTATAAGTCCTTTAATATCCTTAATAATGTCTGTACACTGCGAATCTTCAATCATACAGTCTGATGTATCAACTATTCTGTGGCTGTTTTCCTCGTAAGTTCCTGCTATAACATTTCTTGAATCATCAAGTCCCACGACTGCATGAACTTTATTGCGGTAATATATTGGTCTGTACATTCCAACAATATCATCAACTTTTACATATTCACCAAAAAGTTCTTCAATGTACTTCTGCTTAACTGCAAGCTCATTGTCGTATTTCATCCCGGCATAATCACAGCCGCCACATTTTTCTGAAAATGCACAGTGAATCCGTCTTTCTTTCTCATCATATCTATTCGTCATAAAATATTTAACTCCTCATCTCTCCTCATGCTTGTAGCTCATACTCAAGATTATCGTTATGTCTTGCCTTAACTACTCGCACAAAAGGGCAACCGCCCATACAAGCAGTTGCCCTTAACATCAGTCTTTGTTAATTATAATGAAGTATTCTCGTCTGTACTTCCAAGAATCTTAACCTTACCTTCGTAGAATTCTTTAACTGCGATTGATAATGGCTTGTCTTTCTCTGAACATCTTACAAGAGGAGTTCCAACCTGAAGCTTTCTCTCATCTTCCTTAGAGATTCTCTTCTCCTCAACCTTATCCTTGTCCTTATCTTTCTCTTTTTCCTTGTTGCTTGCTTCAATTCTTGCCTTGGCAATCTTCTCCTCAACGCTTCTTGCATCGATGATTTCCTTAGCTCTGTTAGCAGTTGCCTTAACAATTGAATATCTGCTCTGTACTAAAAGCTGCTCGCCCTCTTCAACCTCACTGTTAATTACAGCCATTAATTCAGTATACGATGGATGTATCATTATATTATTCTCCTTTCGAATAAACCTTTAATTCTTCTTTAATATTATTAATCAGTCCAAGATTATACTTAGCTTTCATCTTCTCAGCTAACACAATGTCATGAATTCGGACCACACATAAATCAACTTCATCATTGATAACTATGTAATCATAATCCTCAACACCTTCTGCTTCCTCTGCTGCTCTTGAAAGACGGGCTTTAATTGTCGCCTCATCTTCTGTTCCTCTGCCACGGAGTCTCTTTTCGAGTTCTGCCGCTGACGGTGGTGTTATAAACATAAGCACTGCATCCGGGAACATTCTCTTGATATTCATGGCACCCTGTATCTCAATCTCAAGAATAACATTGTTGCCCTTATCAAGCTGTTCTTCAACATATGCTTTAGGTGTTCCGTAATAATTGCCAACATACTGTGCATGCTCTATTAAAGCATCTTCAGCAATCATCTTCTCGAATTCTTCTACAGTCTTAAAGAAATATTCTCTTCCATCAGCTTCGCCTTCTCTTGGCTTTCTTGTTGTAGCTGATATAGAAAGTGAATACTCGTCATGAAGCTCTAAAAGTCGCTTCATAACAGTTCCTTTGCCTGCACCAGAAAATCCTGAAATAACTAATAATAGTCCTTTGCTCATATAATTACCTCATTCTGCACATAAAGTGCACAAGCTATTATACCTAACAAACCCGAAACAATCAAGTAAATTTAATCAAAACCCATTAAAAATATATTGAAAACCTACTCAATGTTCTGAATCTGCTCTCTTACCTTCTCAATCTCAGTCTTTAAGTCAATAGCTGCATTAGATATCTCAATATCATTAGCCTTAGAAAGAGTTGTGTTAGCTTCTCTGTTCATCTCCTGTGCAATGAAATCCATCTTTCTTCCAATGCCGCCATCCTCGTTAAGACATTTTCTCGCATGCTCGATATGGCTTCTTAATCTTACAGTCTCCTCGTCAACACATATCTTGTCTGCGTATATAATAACCTCTGTTGCGATTCTGCTCTCATCAATAGTTGTATCTCCAAGAAGCTCTTTAACCTTACTCTCTAACTTGCTGCGGTATTCCTTCATAATCTCAGGACTTCTCTTTTCAACAAATGTGACAAGCTCCTCCATGTGGTCTAACTTTCCTAAAAGGTCTTTCTTAAGATTCTCACCTTCAAGGATTCTTGTATTAACGAACTGCTCTAAGGCTGCCTTCATGGCTTCTTCTATAAAATGCCACAGCTCCTCTTCGTCTTCCTGCACTTCATCCATTGTGATAACCTCTGGAAATCTGGCAAGGCCTCCAACAGTCATATCATTTTTAAGATTGTATTTTTCGGACATATTATTAAATATAGCCATATATTCATCAGCTATATTCTGGTTGAACTTAAGATTAACCTGATTTTCTGAATCATCCTCATAATTAATAAATATATCAATCTTGCCTCTTGTTGCATATTTCTTAAGTAAGTCTCTCATTCTGCTCTCGAATACATTAAGCTTCTTTGGCATCTTGATACCTGCCTCAAGATATCTGTGATTAACTGACTTAATCTCAACTGAAATCTTTCTGTTACCTTTAACAATTTCACTCCGGCCAAAGCCTGTCATACTTTTAATCATTGTTTCTATCCTTCCATTCGCATATAATGCTTAGAAAAGTATACCAATTTTTGTGAAAGATAACAAGACTTACAGCAATAAGTATGTTAATATAATGCAATAAGATTAATGAATATTACTAATTAAAGGAGACATTATGGCATTCGATGGAATTACAATATCCAGTATTGTTAATGAATTAAACAACACAATTAACGGCGGAAGACTTTACAAGATAGCACAGCCTGAAGCCGATGAAATAATGCTTACAATAAAGACACAATCTGGTCAGTACAGACTTGTTTTATCTGCAAATGCATCACTTCCTCTTGCATATCTTACAGACGATAACAAGCCATCCCCTGCTACTGCACCGAATTTCTGCATGCTTCTTAGAAAACATTTGAACAACGGAAGAATAATCTCTATAACACAGCCTAAGTTTGAGCGTGTAATTGATATTGAAGCAGAACATTTAAATGAACTCGGCGACCTGTGCAGAAAGCACATAATCGCAGAATTCATGGGCAAGCACAGCAATATAATATTATGTGACGACAATAATACTATATTAGACAGTATCAAGCATATATCAGCACAGACAAGCTCTGTCAGGGAAGTTTTACCTGGAAGACCTTATTTCATTCCTAATACTTCTGACAAGATTAATCCGCTTGAAGCTGACCGAAAGCATTTTGACGAAACAGTATTTACCAAGCCTGTACCTGTTGTCAAGGCGCTGCTTTCAAGCTATACAGGAATAAGCACATGTATAGCCGAAGAGCTTGCATACCGTGCCGGAGTTGATGGCGGACACCCTGCCAACTGCCTTGATGAGCCTATGAAAGATGCATTATACAACGCATTTGACGCACTTATGTCTGATGTAAGAAATGGTATCTACCACCCAGATATGGTAACTGACAATGGTGTACCTGCAGAATTTGCCGCTGTAAAGCTTTCTATGTATGACAACCACACAGAATATGATTCAATAAGCAGACTGATTATCGATTATTACAGACAGAAAGAGATTGCAACTCGAATCCACCAGAAGTCTGTTGATATAAGAAGAATTGTAACAACACATCTTGAAAGAGCATATAAGAAGCTTGACATTCAGGAAAAGCAGATAAAGGACACTGAGAAAAAAGACAAATACCGTATCTACGGCGAGCTTCTTACAACCTACGCTTACAGTATTCCTGCAGGTTCTAAGGAATATGAGGCACTTAATTACTACGATAATACAACAATTAAGATTCCTCTTGATAACACTCTCACACCAATTGAGAATGCTAACAAATATTTTGCAAGATATAACAAGCTTAAAAGAACCTATGAAGCAGGAATCCGTCTTATTCAGGAGATTACTGAAGAAATAAGCTACCTTGAATCTATTATCAATGCAATTGAGATTTCAGTAACAGAGGCTGATCTTGCTAACATTAAGGAAGAGCTTATTGAAACCGGATATATTAGAAGAACCGTTAAAGGAAAGCACAAAATCACTGCCAACAAGCCAATGCATTTTGTATCAAGTGATGGATTTGACATATACGTTGGAAAGAATAACATACAGAATGATGAGCTTACCTTCAAGACAGGCAACGGCAATGACTGGTGGTTTCACGCCAAGCAGATGCCAGGTTCTCATGTGCTTCTTAAGACAGATGGAAAAGAAGTTCCTGACAGAACATTTGAAGAAGCTGCAAGCCTTGCTGCCTACTACTCTAAAGGCCGTGAGCAGGAAAAGGTCGAAGTCGATTATGTATTAAAGAAAGAAGTCAAGAAACCTGCCGGTGCAAAGCCGGGATTCGTTGTGTACTACACCAACTATTCAATGGTTGCAGACACCGACATCAGCAAAATAAAACAGTTATAAAAAATTGGCTGAATCAGAATCTGAGGTGTCACCTCATCTGACTCAGCCATTATTTTTATTTATTCACTGGTTTTAATGCAATACTTACAACTGCCAGTATAACTGACGCACAATCTGCCACAATCCAAGGCATATACTGGATTGCAAGTGAAGATTTGCCTGAAACAATAATCATAAGAATTACACTTATAACAACATTTATAACAAATATACCTGCCAGCTTCCTCATATCCAGAAGCCCGCTTATCACAAGATATATCAGTATGTATGCAGCCGTCATGCACACGCAGAATGTTACAAGATACATGTAAAATGCGTTATCAGTCATGTCACATAATGATATATCAAGTGTAAGATATCCAAACAGTGCCGGTGGATTAAATGCATATATAACAGATGGTATTATCGTTACAAGTGCCGGAATACCTATACCTGCCAACATTCCTGCCCTGCCGCTTAATCCCTTGATAACGCCTGATTGTATAATTATACAAATAATGGTTGCTAGTAAAAGCATTATCATCCATGACCAGTTAAAGAATATTTTATTACCAATGTAATATCCGGTAAGATATTCATTAACTGTCATTCTTTGGGAATCACCATTTCTTATAATTACAGACAATATATCCTGTCTTATAAAACCAGCCCACACATAAATTATAAGCGCCGGAACAAGGTAATTTACAGCATTTGTCTTCTTATTCTTAGCGAACATCTTTATGCGCATGATTCCAGAACTTTTCACCATTAATAATTCAAGAATTCCAAGAACTATTAAAAGAATATACAGAACAGGAACTTTATCAAGTAACTGGGTTGTCTTAATCTGCTCTTTCACTACTCCGTCAAGATACACAGAATCAATCATTGCATGCATGGATACTGATGACTCCCATATTCTCGCAAACAACAGCAGCATACCTGTCAATAAATTCAATATTGCAGATACAAATGCAGCAATTCCTGTATTACCGATTCTTAAAAGGATTCCTGCCACAGACATTGCCGTAAAAAGAATTGTAAGTGAAAAGAACAACTGATAAACAACATTAAAGCCTGTATAATAATACAGATTATATACTGAATTCTGGCTTTCCGGAATGTTGAGTGCATTATTATTCATTTTACTGATTATCTGACCAAATTCATTACTTCCTATAGGAACAAGAAGAATAAACAGACTCAGAGCCATAAGAATGGCGAGGCTTAAAAGCCTCACCATTGTAATCTCATCTTTTTTCATAATCCTTCCTTCGTGGGAGAAAAATTAATTAACAGATACCTTAACGAAAGACTTCTTCCCCTTCTTTACAACTACGCCTTCACCCTCGAACATGCTCTTAGGGAACTTAGCTGCTATATCTGCTACCTTCTCTCCATCTACAGAAACACCACCCTGCTGGATAGTTCTTCTGGCCTCTGACTTAGTTGTTGCAAGTCCTGCTCCAAACACAAGATTAATTGCATCAATTTCATCATCTGTAAAGCTGTCTGCTTCAAGCTTTGCTGTAGGCATGTTAGCTGCATCCCCACCAGTAAAGATTGCCTTTGCTGTAGCTTCTGCTTTCTTAGCTTCTTCCTCACCATGAACAAGCTTTGTAAGCTCATAAGCAAGAATCTCCTTAGCCTTGTTAAGCTGAGCACCTTCCCAGCTATCCATCTTATCAATCTCTTCAAGTGGAAGGAATGTGAGCATACGGATGCATTTAAGAACATCTGCATCATCAACATTTCTCCAGTACTGGTAGAAATCGTAAGGACTTGTCTTATCCGGATCAAGCCATACAGCACCTGAAGCTGTCTTACCCATCTTCTTACCCTCTGAGTTAAGAAGAAGTGTGATTGTCATAGCTGAAGCATCCTTATCAAGCTTTCTTCTGATAAGCTCTGTTCCACCTAACATATTGCTCCACTGGTCATTACCACCAAACTGTAAGTTACAGCCGTATTTCTGGTATAACATATAGAAATCGTATGACTGCATAATCATGTAGTTAAATTCAAGGAAGCTTAATCCCTTTTCCATTCTCTGCTTGTAGCATTCAGCTCTTAACATGTTGTTAACTGAGAAGCATGCTCCAACCTCTCTTAAAAGTTCTACATAGTTAAGATTAAGAAGCCAGTCAGCATTATTAACAAGTAATGCCTTGTCATCTGAGAAATCAATGAATCTTGCCATCTGCTTCTTGAAGCAGTCAACATTGTGCTGAATCTGCTCTGGTGTAAGCATTTTTCTCATATCTGTACGTCCTGATGGATCACCAATCATTGCTGTACCACCGCCAATAAGTGCGATTGGCTTATTTCCTGCCATCTGGAGTCTCTTCATAAGGCAGAGTGCCATAAAGTGTCCTACATGAAGGCTGTCTGCTGTTGGATCAAATCCAATGTAGAATGTAGCCTTTCCATTGTTAATAAGGTCTTTAATAAGTGCTTCATCTGTTACCTGTGCAATAAGACCTCTTGCAACTAATTCGTCATAAAGTGTCATTTTTGTTTCCTCTCTTTTCATTTTTCATTATGGGCATTCGCCATATAAGCCAGAATCTGTGCAAGCACATTCTGGCTTGCATGGTTCATTGCTTACAAAAAAGGCTTCCGCCCTTCTTTAAAAGGACGAAAGCCTGAACTTACGTGTTACCACCTTTATTCATGACAGACTCGCATCTGCCACCTCACTAAGTCCACCAGCATGGACTTATGCACTATAACGTGTGCTACTCCGGCTGCCCCTACTTACAATATGCTTTCAGTTCGCCGCTCCGGAATGTATTCAGTTACCCTTACCCTTGCGCCTCTCATCAACCGGCTGCTTTCTGTAAGTTCAGTAATAACCTACTTGTTTCCATCAACGCTTTGTAATATTAATTGTGTATTACTTATAACATAATAGAATATTAAAATCAAGCCTCATTCCGAAACAAATGTATCAAATTAATACTAGATTGTAACTACTCTCATTGTGTTAGTAAGTCCTCTCTTAGATGAAGGATCAGAAGATGTAGCGATACCAGCAGAAACAATTACTGTATCTCCTTCTTCTACAAATCCAGCATGCTCAGAAACTACTAATGCATGCTCAATAATCTTATCTGTAGAAGCTTCTGTAGCAGTCTTAAGAGGTCTTACACCCCAGTAAATCTGCATCTTTCTAAGAACGTTATCGTATGGAGAGCATCCGATAATCTCAGCCTCTGGCTTTAACTTAGATGTAAGTCTTGCTGTAAATCCTGAAATTGTAGGACAGATAATAGCCTTAGCTCCAAGGTTATCTGCTGTCTGAACTGCAGCATTACATACAGCACTTGAAATGCTTCTCTTGCTGTGAAGATTAGAATATTCTACTGAATGTCCTTTAATCTCCTGCTCTGTTCTCTCTGCAATCTTAACCATCATCTTAACAGCCTCTAATGGGTACTTACCATTAGCTGTCTCACCACTAAGCATAACAACGTCTGTTCCGTCGTAGATAGCGTTAGCAACATCAGTAACCTCAGCTCTTGTAGGTCTTGGATTTCTGATCATAGAATCAAGCATCTGTGTAGCTGTGATAACTGGCTTATACTTAGCATTACACTTCTTGATGATTTCCTTCTGAACGTGTGGAACTTCCTCAGCAGGAATCTCAACACCCATATCTCCACGGGCTACCATGATACCATCAGCAACTCTGATGATATCATCTATATTAGCAATACCTTCGGCATTCTCAATCTTAGCAATAACTGGAATATCTGCGCCATGCTCCCAAAGAAGGTGCTTGATTTCCTCGATACATGCTGCATTTCTTACAAATGAAGCTGCGATAAAATCAAATCCCTGCTCAACACCAAAGATGATATCTTCCTTATCTTTCTCTGTGATACCTGGAAGTTTGATGCTTACGTTAGGAACGTTAACACCCTTCTTAGAACCAAGCTCACCACCATTAATTACTGTACATTCAATCTCTGTACCTTCAACCTTATCAACCTTAAGTTCAATAAGACCATCATCGATAAGAATAATGTTACCTGTTGTAACATCTTCTGGAAGTCCTGCATAAGTTACCATATTAATCTTATCATCTGCTGGAACTTCTCTTGTTGTTAATGTATATTTCTGTCCCTCTACAAGTGTAACCTTCTTGTCATCCTTAACAGCACCTGTTCTGATTTCAGGTCCCTTAGTATCAAGAAGTGTTGCAATAGGAATATTAAGTTCTTCTCTTACACTCTTAATTAAGGCAAATCTTCCTGCCTGCTCCTCATGGTCACCATGAGAAAAATTAAATCTTGCAATATCCATTCCTGCTAACGCAAGGCTCTTAATAAGGTTTCTGTCGTTAGTGTTAGGACCCATTGTACAAATAATCTTAGTCTTTTTCATTGTTTCCTCCAAAATAATTAAAATCTTTTCAAACACATACCTACAATATAATAACATATTTGCGTGTCAAATCAACTAAGTTTTTTATTTAACAAGCTTTTCAGGGGCGGAAGTATACGCAAAGAAAAACAGGGACGGTGTCAGTATTTCAGATTTCTTCGTTTAGTGGGAGTAAAAGCCAGTTTTTGCTTCGCTTTTTTGTTCAAAAAATCAACGCGCTTCGCTTGAACGTGATTTTTTGAACCGCGCTTCGCAAACACTGGCTTTAACTCCCACACAACTCAGAAAATTCAATTCTGACACCATCCCTGTCTCTCTTTGCTTACACTTCTACCCCGGATGGTTACTGTTTATTACCTGTTACGTGGATGTGGGTATAGAGGTGGTCGGAACAATATTCGTAGTTGCCGACACATTTTGAGCAGAATCTGAATGTGAGGTTTTCATCGTCAAGTTCTGTTCTTCCGCATACTGCACATCTGTGCTTCGGCACTCCGCGCTTCGCGTGTTGTGCCTGACTATCCTGTGTTCTGCTGTCTGGGGCCGCAGAACCATATGTGCCAGACTGTGCTGTATTATTCTGCTGCCAATAGTCTTTTCTTGCGTTCTGCTGTGCTTTCTTTGCTGTTCTCATTGCTTTGTCGAAGTTTCTCTGTGTACTGCTCTTTGCAGGGCCTTTCTTGTACAGGAAGAAGAATATTATAAAATTCAGCATTGACACAAGCGCCGCCGTTGCGTTGGCATAACACATAATTGCTGATGGTGCAAGAAAACCTGCTGCATACAGGCTGTACCATACATTTCTTGGAAGAAAAGGCACAAGATATCCGAATACTATTGTAATTCCGAATATTACAGCATCAAGTATTGCCATCCATTTAATCTTGATTGGGATAATGAAGAATAATAAAACCTCCATATCCGGCTGCTCCATAGCGAATGCCATAAACAGTGCAAGGTTAATATAGTTAGTGCTTAACTTAAAGCTTAATCCCCATATAAGATAGATAATAAGTGATGCAAGTATATTAAGGATAACTCCTGTAAAGAAGTATACATTAAATCTGAACGAGCCCCATATTCTCTCAAGTACCGAACCAATCAGATAGTAGAAATACAGCACAAATACCACAAATATTATGCTGTTAGAAGGAGGTTGTAAGATAAATGTAAAGAGTCTCCATACCTGTCCTTTGAAAATCATAGCAAAATCAAGTGAAAAATATGCGTCATATAATCCATTAAAAAATGTATTCATCACAAATCCTATTGCATAAAGGACAATGATATAAAACATAAGATTCTTAATCGCATACTTAGAGAATTTCTTCTCAAATTTAGCAAACCAGTTCATAAAATATTCCTTTCAGTCTTACACATGTTACAG